>SAMEA3663103__coassemble_1108_pt1 | contig 9625 bp, 6 predicted proteins | sample SAMEA3663103__metabat2_high_PE_013 | metagenome-assembled genome bin SAMEA3663103 (sample SAMEA3663103) | pig gut metagenome | biome: pig gut; feature: pig-associated habitat; material: faeces | place: France | collected 2012 | reverse complement strand
CACACCCATGGGTGTGGCCGCTCCCGTTAGTTGGTGTTTCCTTTGTCATTTGGATTTCCACCATGTAATTTTCTCCTCGTCCCATTTGTCCAAAGGATCGTGAGTCTCAGCCGGATAACCAATGAGAATGCAATTCAGCGGCACAAGGTTGCCGGGCAGATGGAGAGCCTCGCTCACTCCTTTCACCTTGCGCGCTTCGGGATAGACGCTTGTCCACACAGCGCCAAGCCCCATGGCGTGGGCGGCGAGCAGGATGTTCTCCGATGCGCACGAAACGTCCTGCACCCAGAAATCGCGGCCTTGGCCTTGCATCATCCGCGTCGTGTCGCCACAGGCATAGATAATAAGCGGGGACTGGGCAAACATCTCAGCATGATGCCTCATCGTAGAGGCATAGGCATGGATGTCGGCCGTGTCGTTGAGCACGACAAAATGCCAGGGCCGACGGTCGCGGGCTGTGGGAGCCGCCATGCCAGCACGAAGCAGAGCCATCACCTTGTATTGCTCCACAGGCCGCTGCTCAAAACGCCTTATACTGGTGCGAGTGAGGATATTGTTCATCACAGCTGCCCTGTCCTTTGACGAGCCGTCTCCGGCAAAGGCAGACTGGGCTGCCAATGCCAAGAGAACGACTGCACATGAAATTGAATGTAAGAAAAGTCGCATGATTCCTATTTCTTGATGATGTTGATAGCCTTGACCGACTCGTTCTTGCTGAACGTCATGAAAACAGAGGCCGCACCCGTCTCAGCATTGATCTTGTAGATGGTAGGCACAGCATTCGAGGAAGCGCGCATCACACCGCGTCCGGGACGTCCGCCACCACCGGAAGTGCTGGGCTCAGATGGATTGATGGGCAGGTAGTAGTAGCCATCGTAGCCGTCGCCATAGCCAACGGAGTAACCCGACATCTGAGATTCAGCGGGCAGCCCCGTCACCCAAGTAAGAGTCTTGCTTTCCATGTCGGCAATGGCAAACTTGCCAGACGTGTCCATAACTCCGTAAGCGGCCTTGTCAACATAGAACTCCAGAAGGAATTTGCTGCCACTGATGGGATAAGCCTTGCGGAAGCGATAACCGCCAGCAGCAGCGTTGAGGTCGAAGCGATAGCTGGGATCGAATGTCGAGGCACCGCTCTTGATGCGCAGGGCCCCCAACTTGTCGCCATTGGCGTTGGTGCCGCAGAACACATAGGCCGTACCATCATCGGCTGCACCACCCATGGCATAGCGCACCGAGCGCCAAGCGCCAAAGATGCCGCCTATACGGCTGTCGAACACCACGTCGCTGACCTTGGAGAAGCTGTAGTCGGTGAAAGCCACTGCGGCAGAGTCGCGGTTGGAGTAGTAGAGAGCCAAGCACAAGCGGTTGTTGCCCATGTCTATAACGTCACTGATGATGGGAGCAGTGCCGTCAATGGCATACTTGGCCAAGTCTACGGCCTGCCACGTTGTCAATCCTCCGTTGGCCGAGAAGATGTTGACTGCGAGGTCGCTGTTCATGGCTGCGTAAGTGTAGTTGCCGAAAACACCCACGTTGCCGAAATTGGTGATGATGTTCACACCGCTCTGCGTGAGCTTTCCATTAGCGTAGGCAAACGTGCGTGCCCCCATCTTGCCCGAACCGATACCGCCTTGCGACTCATCCACCGAGCCTTGGCGATAAATGTATCCCGTGAAGAAGCTTGCCTGAGAATTGTATTTGGCCTGTGTGAAGCCGTCTACGCTATAAGCCACGTCGGCGTTCGTACTGTCGCCATAGACCAGCTGGTCGGTTTTCGGAGTGTTCAGATCTGTGAACACTTTCATGCGCGAGCCACCACGCAGGCTCTTCGTCAAATCGTTGGAGGTTACGATGAAGCTCACCTCTGCAGGATCGACGGCTGCGTTTCCTGCCGACGCCTTTTCGTCGTCGTCGCTGCAGGCTGTGAAGGTTGCCGACAGCGCCATGAGGCCTGCCGCCACCAGAAGATGTTTCTGTTTCATATTAGTGTTGATTTATCAATTAGGAAATGTTGTGTGATATAGCTTATTTAAGATAGCCTGCGCTGCGTATCGAGGCGGCGCCAGTGATGCTGATGCCTTTGGTGGCCACCCCGGTAGAGGGATCGACATTGTAAAGGGCTGCATATCCGCCGCGCGCGGTGATGGGAATGTAGATTTTTCCATCATGTACCATCGGCACGTCGCCCGTGTTCTGCCCAGAAGTGATGTTGAGCTTGTCGGGCAGTCCGGTAACATCCACGTGGGTTTTGGCTTCCATGTCGACAACCGCATAATGGCGGGCCGCGCCAGTTGAGGTTGGTGTCTTCTCATCGTAGAGTTCCAAGAGGAACTTGTTGCCAGAGATGGGCCAAATACGGCGGAACTTATACCCGCCGAGTTCATCCTGCATGTTGAAATAATAGTCGGGGTCGAAGCCGTCGGCCCCCCTCTTGATGCGCAGTGCGCCGGCTGGCAGCGTGCTTGAAGACTCATAGCTGTTGCTGAAGACATAGACTGTGCCGTCGTCGACCTTATAGATTGAGTTGATGGTCTGCGAGCGGAACTGGCCACAGGCGTAGCTGATGCGGTTGTCGCTATAGACAGCCTTGACGTTGAGGGCCGTGTCCAACTTCACAATCCAGCAGCTGTCGGGGTATCTCACGGTGCCGATACTGCCGCCTTGGGCGTTGCTCCCGTCGTCTTTATGGTCCGACTTGACCATGGCGGTGAAAAAAGTGCCGTCGCCATTGTCGACGATACCCGAGAACGTGGCTTGCTGGCCGTCACCCGCCAGTTCTTTTGTGGTCATCGACTTGCTGCGGAGCAGCTTCACGCCGCTGTCGTCGAGCGACCAGAAGTCGAAGACGGCAATGTCGGTGCGGTTGTTTTGGGTCTGCCCGCAGATGCCGGTGACAAACAGGTTGCCTACGAAGCCGTATGTGGTGAAGCGGTTGCTGACCTGGAAGGCTCCAATCTGCTCAAAAGGCTTGCTTGCATCGACGAGCTTCACACAGTAGCCCACGCCGGGATATTGCTGTTGGTAAGACATGCCCACCGCATAGCTGTCCTTGAACACCCAGGTATAGGGAGTTGTGGGCAGCTCCTTGACATTGTTTTTGATGTTCAGGTCGCCGTCGGTGACGGACTTCGTCTGCAGCACATATTCGGTACCGTTGTCGGAAGCTACGCCCAGAAAGAAGTGGCCGCTTGCCGTAGGATTGGCAGCGATGCCATTATCCTCACCGTTGGTAATCTCAGAACTCTCGTCGCTGCTGCACGACGTGAAAGCCAATATTGGGAGCAGCATTGCCATTCCTCCCAAAAGGTTCTTAAATTTTGAAGGTGTCATATAACGTAAATATATCAATTCCAAAATGTTGGTTCAGCGCCCAATCCCTCTATTTCGCCCAAACATATCTGAACTTGACGGCGAAGTTGCGGCCAGGCTTTTGCAGACTGTAGTTGTCGTAGAGAAGGCTGTTGGTGAAATTGTTGGCTTCGAACGAAATGTTGTAGCGGCCTCCATAGATGGAGTAGGTGAGGTTGGCATCGTGGCTGTACTGCTCCGGCACATAGAGCTTTGCGCCGTCGCCCGACCATGAGCGGTAGAAGCGATGCACGTAGCGCATGTCGTAGCCAATAGTGAGCTTGTTGTATTTTCCCAGCACACGCTTGAAGGTGCAGCTCGCATCCATGTTGCCGAAAGCGTAGGGCAGGTTGGGCACGCGGTTGTTGTAGGTCACGCTCGGCGCCCCGTTGGAGTTGTGGCGCTCGCGGTTGCGCATGTTCTGCATGGAGTAGTTGCCGCCGATGCTGAAGATGTCCTTATAGATATAATGTAGGGTGGCGTCGAAGCCCTTGCCCACCACATGGCCGTGGTTGGTGCTGACAGCCACACCCTTTGAGTTGATGGTTCGGATGATGTAGTCCTGCACGTTGCGGTAGTTGAGTCCCAGCTCCGCCACGATGCTATGGTCGTTGCCTATCGTATGCTCGTAGTTGAAGTTCAGGTTGACATTGTTGCTTTTCTCCGGCTTGAGCACAGCGTCGCCCTCCTCGTAGTCACCGTCGCCAAAGAGCTCGCGCTCTGTGGGCAGGCGCAGGGCTCGCTCGTAGCTCAACTTCACCTGTAGGTCGCGCCAGGGAATCCAAGTTCCAGCAGCCCCATAGCCAAGCGCGTGGCTATGGCGCTTCTGCTCCTCATATTCTGCACGCGTCGTTGTGGACACGTTGACCGGCCCCGTCACGTGGGTGTCATAATATTTCAGGAATGCGGTGGCGTTCCATGCGTTGGAGGGAATGAACTGATAGCTCAGTCCCGTGATGTCCTTGATGTTTACGCGGCGCATGAACGTGGCCGCGGAGGTCATGGCTCGGTTGGCGGCATTCTCGGTGGTATGGCGGTGGAAGTTGATGTAGGTCTCGTTGAGTGTGAAGAAATGCTGGCTACCGATGCGGTAGGTCAGGTTGGCCACGGCGGTGAGCGTCTTTCCCGTGAACTCGGCAAGCGACGTGGCGCCCTCGCCTTGCGAGGCCTTGGGTATCCATTCTCCCGTCCAGCTGTAGGTGCGGCTGAGCGTGTCAATATTGTTGGTTGTGGTGTAGTCGTATCGCGCCGACAGCCTCAGGTTGAGTCCTCGAGTGAGCAGGTTGCGTTTCTCGTATACCACATTTGGCGTGATGGCCCAGTTCTTGCGTAGTTTGCCGCCAAAGACGATCTTCATCAGGTTGGCATTCTGAATCTGTGCGTATTCGTGGGTGTACTGCAGGCCGAAAAGCAGCTTGTTGGCCCAAGGCTTGTTGACGAGTCCCGCCTGGAGCACCACGGCCTCATTGTGGTAGCGGTCATGGAAACGGCGGAACCATCCCTCCTCATTGCTGATGGTGGATGTGGCAAGGTCGGTCCATTGCGTCTTCACCTTGTAGTCGTTGTCGGAGTAGTTCTGGTAGGCGTTGAGGCGCACCATGAAGCCCCGCTTGCTGGTCCAGCCAAGGGAGAGGTTGCTGCGATGGGTGTTGAACAAGCCGAAGCTGTAGCTCGCGTCGACATAGGTGCGCGGGGTGTGGTTGGTGACAATGTTGATGACGCCGCCGATGGCATCGCCGCCAAACTCTACCGGCACCACGCCCTTATACACCTGCAACTGTGAGGCAAAGCCTGCAGGGATATTGTTCAATCCGAAACTCGTGCTGGAGTTGTCCATCGGCATACCGTCGATGAACACCTTTACGTGCTGCCCTGTGAAACCGTTGAGGTTGAGTTGCACCGACGAGCCTACGCCACCCTCCTCGCGAATCTTGATGCCGGCCACACGATCGAGGGCATGGGCAAGGTCGAGATTGGTGTTGCGCAGCTTACGCGTGTCGATGGCCACGGCATTGTAGGCCGACTTGTTCACACGGTCTACATATCTTCCGCGCACGACGACTTCACTCAAATGATGCGTGCGGCGAAGAGAGGTGGAGTCTGACACATGATGGCCATCATGAGGATGGACATTCTGCGCCTGTATCCCCAAGGGAGAGGACAGCAGGGCCACGGTCAGCCACATAAAAACAATCCTATTCTTTTTCATATCCATTCAATTTCACGTCTTATGTCTGACAACTTTTATATCTTGTCACGATATAAGATATGGTGTACTTTTGTGGTACAATAAGGTGGATATGACAATCCAATGGTTGTACGCCGCTCGCCCAAGCAGGCAGGTGGCTGGGTCTCCTTATCCGTTTCCGTCAACCAAATCTTCAAAACCAGCAGCGGGAAGCCTCCTGCTTGGCGGGTGCAAAGTTATCCATTATCAAGATTCCCCACAATACCTAAAAATGGTGAAAACAGAAGAGAGTCGGTTGCCCACCGTACCTTACATAATTGCATACTGCCTTGAACAAATCATGAATCAAGGCTCGAAGCGGGCAGGCTATGGCTTTATGCAACATTCGTGGCAACTGTCGCGATAGTTCGTGGCAATTGGCACGATAGTCCATGGCAACTGGGACGATAGTTCGTGTCAGCTGCCACGGAGCAGAAGTAGTCGATTCTTTTGTGTGGAAGCCCCAGAAGAAGCTCGCCAAAAACAAAGGGGAAGATGCATATCTCAGCCCATTATTCGTGGATGCTGTTCAACTGCAGGCGCGGATAATGCGAATCATGCATGATGGACATGAGCCGGGGAGCGAAAGTGCTGCCCGTGGGCTGGAAGTCAGAAGTTGGAAGCCAGGTCGAGCATGATGTTCCTGTCGCAGGCGGTAATGCCATAGACGAGAAGCAGCTGGCTGTCGGTATTGAATGCGGCGCAGAGGCCGGAACTGCTGTTGGCGTTGTAGTTCTTGAAGAGGATCACGGCGTCGCTCACCTTTCCTTGGAACCATTTGCTGTAGCCGGCGTTGAGCTGGTCGGAGGCCTCACACTCCCCCGCCGCGAGCAGGCGGTCGTAGATTTCCTCCGCCTTCTTGGGCTTGGCCTGGACAAGAAGACCCCAGGCCAGGGCCCGTCTCACGTCGGCGTCGTCGGGATAGCTGAAGTCCAACTCGTAGAGCTTCTGCATGCCCTCATCGGCCTTGTCGGTCCAAAGCAGGGTGATGCCCAAGCGGATCCGGTAGGCCACATTGTCGGGGTCGGCCACGCAGAGCCGCTTATAGTATTCCACCGCCTTGGGATAGTCGCCCTGGCCGGCACAGTAGGCGGCCACCTTGGCCAGGGCCATCCTGTCGTCGGGACGCTCTTGGAGGATCGTCCTGTAGTTGCCGACAGCTTCTTCCATCCTGCCGGTCTTTTCCAGCCACAAAGCCTTCATGCGCCGCTCCGCCACGGACAGCGGCTCCTCGGAATAGCAGCCCACAAGTTCGCCCAAAAGGTCGAACCGCCCGCGCCTGGCCATAAACTGCTCCATCCTCACTGCCAGACGGCGCAGGGGCGTATGGCGGAAGAGCGGATGGATGAAGAAGAAGCGGCTGCGGCTCTTGGCATAGTCAAAGGGATTGGCGAAATCGTCCTTGCGCACGTAGAGCCGGAAGAAGCGGTAGAGGCTCTGCAAGTACATCAGCCGGATGTAGGCGGGGGCATTGTGATCGGTGGCGGACTGCTCGGCGGCAAACACTGACTCGCTGCCCCCCAACAGCTCGCGCACGCCGGCCGGAAGCTTGTCGATGACCGACGACAGGGCCAGGGCGAAGCTGTAGGCGTCGGAGTCGCAGAAAGGCGAGTGGCTGCCAAGGCGTTCCATCAGCCCGGGAGCCCGCAGCTTCTCGGCCACCCCGCTGAGCGCGGGATGGTCGGCGCTGAAGGGGGCGAACCAATTGCTCAGCACATAGAAGAACGCAAATCGCTTCATGTGGGCGAACCCTCCAAAATAGATGTCGCTCCCCCGCTCCTGCATGTTCCTCATACGGCGCATACTCTGTTCCATCTCTTCCATCTTGCGGTCGAAGTCGTCGCCGTGCAGTGCCTCGTCGAGCGGGTCGTCCACTTTCTCGTGTATGCCGTTGTGGTCGATGGTGAAAGTTTGGTTCTTCATGATGCCGGGCATGATGTCTTGGCGTATGGTGGCCGTGTCCTTGTCCACATCGATGCAATACACCACCTGCATCTGCATCTCAAGGAGCTGCCTGCAGCGGTCGTCGTCGGCCGTCAGGGCGTCTATCCATTCTTGTATCTCGGGATAGAGGTCCATACTGCCCAACTCCGCGTCGAGGGCGAAGGCCACGCCCACAAGGCCACGCTGGCGCAGGGTTTCGTCGCCGGCCGAGATGGCCACATGCACCAAGACATGCAGCTTCTCCACGTCGAAGATGTTGACGCACGAGAGCATGATGGCCGAGGTGAGGAGCGAGGCGTCGAAGAGGTCGATGGTGGGCGACACCAAGATGTTGGCCCAGAACTGGAAGCGCGCCTCGTTCCATTGGGGCGAGATGAGGATGGCGTCGAAGAGTCGGCTGAGCCAGTCGTAGTGGTCGCGGATGAGTTGGCGCCGGCGCTGCTCGTCGGGAGAGAGCGAGAGCAGGGCGATGTCCTGCACGTAGCCCTCCAGCCGCGCCCTCACCTCGTCGTCGGAAACCACAAGGCCACGGCCCCTCACGGCCGCGGCCTGATAGGTCGGGTTATGGTGGACGTAGGCCTGCAGCGCGATGTCGCCCACCACGGCGAGCAGCCGGCGCAGCAGCCGGTTGTAGAGTGTCTCGCGCTGGCTGTCGCTATAGCCCCGCAGCACGAAGTCCTTCATGCGGTTGTAGTCGAGCCGGATGTCCTCCAGCCGCTCGTCGCCGTGCAAGGTGTTGTGGTTGGAAATGGTCTCGTCGAGCAGCCGGATGGCGCCGCCCAGGTCGTGGGATTCAAGAATGCGTGAGCGTACCTCATTGAGGGAATACATTTCTTCCATGCTGTTGTCTTCCTTTCTCATTCAAAAAAATGCGGGTCTATGTGCTTGTATCTCAACCGGGGCAGGGCCTTCACGGTGCGCTGGTCGCTGCCACAATACTTCTCGATGAGCCTGCCGTAGCGCTCCACGCCATGGCGGTTGATGCTGTCTACGGCCTGGTTGTAGGCTTTCACAAAATCCCGCAGCTGCTTCTGCCGGGCCTTTTCCCCACACGCCTTCTTGCGGAAAGCCACCACGCCAAGATGGAGCCCCGCCTTGTTGGAATCGAACAGCACGCTGGCGCCCATCAGCCGGGCGGCGGTGGCCTGGGGCTCTGTGAGCCAGAGGGCGTCCATCTCGTTGTTCTGCAGCATCCTCAGCCTCAGCCTCACGTCGTTGAACTGCACGCGAAACACGTCGCCCGAGGTCTTGACGCCCCTCAGGGCCACATCGGTGAGATAGTCGGTGGCGGAATGGCGCGTCATGGCCACCATCTTGTTGCCGAGCTGCTTGGTCTCGAAGATTCGTGCCTTGGGGTTGCCGAAGAGCTGCCAGTAGGCGTTGGTGTCGCCGGCCTTGACAACGCTCACGCCCAGCCTCTCCATCTGCTGGAGCCGCTTGAGGTCTGTCACCATCCCCTCCAGGCTGCCGCCGATGAAGGCGGTGTCGTTGTCGATTTGGGCATTGCGCATCTTCAGCCGTATGTCGGAGCCCGTCTGGCGGAACAGGCTGTCGTCGTGGGCGATGAAGAGCGGCAGGCAGTCCATGGTGGGCAGTACTCCGATCTTCAAGGCCGCGCGGTCCTGGCGCAGTTGGCTCATATACTGGGCCCGCGTGCGGGTCAGACGCGTCTGGCGCGACTCTCCGCAAGCGCAGGCGAGGAGCAGGGAGACCAAGGGGATTATGAGGGACAAAGACCGTTTCGTCATCTTGATGATTCATTAAAACTCAAGAGAAGGACGACCCACAATGCTTGTTTCCTCATGGGCCACCCTTCTCCGAGATTATTGGTTATGCGATATTAGCGGATGCAAAATTACCAATAATTTTTTGAGTTCCAAAATTAATTGTTACTTTTGTGGCTCACAAACTCTCAGGAGATGGCAAAAGACAAGATAGCTTACGTATGCTCCAACTGTGGGCAGGAGTCGCAGAAATGGATGGGCAGATGCCCCAACTGCGGCCAGTGGAACACGTTCAAACAGATCAGGGTGGCCACCGACACGGGCTCGGCGGCTGCCAACAACGCCGCCATGGCGCTCAACTCCCACCGTCAGCTGGCCG
>SAMEA3663103__coassemble_1083_pt1 | contig 9817 bp, 8 predicted proteins | sample SAMEA3663103__metabat2_high_PE_013 | metagenome-assembled genome bin SAMEA3663103 (sample SAMEA3663103) | pig gut metagenome | biome: pig gut; feature: pig-associated habitat; material: faeces | place: France | collected 2012 | reverse complement strand
TTGCATCCGACAGTGGGGACCGTGCCTGGTGTCCGATTGCAGGGGGCATACCTTGCGTCCGATTGCAGGGGCTGTACCTTGCGTCCGATTGCAGGGCCGTGCCTCGTGTCCGATTGCGGAGGCCATGTGCCGGCCCTAAGGAAATGTTCGACCGCTTTTCAAATGACCCGCATATATGGCGAATGCCAATAATGCATTATGCATTGTGAAGTGGTTGGTTTTAGTTTGTCTTATATACGACCCTTTTGCTTTCCGCTTTCTTTCTTGCTTGTCCTTTATCTTCCAATTGTCTTCTGAGGGATTGCTTGTGGTTTCGTTTTGTCTTTGTTTCTTTTTTCAATCCCAAAGTTTCTTGGCAGAACTTAAAGTTAATTTTATAAAAATATCCCACCAAAATTTGGTTATTCGCGAAAAAGTTGCTTTATTTGCACTCAAAAACAACAACCAGCTTGTGTGGAGTGATTCACCAAGTTGATGAAGGGACAAAATTCACCGTCAACTACTCGCGGGAGCGTAAGCGTCGATGACAGAGGTGCTGTGGGTGCCACTGCAAGACATGCTTTGCTTTCGTTTTTTTATATACACATGTACTAACTTAAAATTTAAACTATGGAACTGAAGGATTCTTTTGCTGGCACACTGGAGTCTGGCGACATTCTCATTCAGATAGCGCCCACTGAGAAAGACGCTCTGGAGATAGATCTGGACAGCACAGTTGCCTATCAGTTTGGCGCCCAGATCAAGAAAGTCATCGCCGAGACGCTCCATGAGCGCGGCATTGACAAAGCCCACGTCAAAGCAACTGACAAAGGTGCCCTCGACTGTACAATCAGAGCTCGCGTGACGGCAGCCGCTGTCAGGGCCACTGGACAGGATGTCTGGAAAGACTGATCATCGAGAATGCCAGACTGAGGATGAAAGCCGTCCTCTTTAAACAATCAAACCAACTAAACCTGCAATTGACCTATGCAAAGATTAAGAAGAACCATGATGTTTGTGCCGGGCAACAACCCCGGCATGATGGCTGATGCCTTCATCTACGGTCCCGACTCCATTATGCTCGACCTGGAGGATTCCGTGACGATGGCAGAGAAGGACACTGCGCGTTTGCTCGTCTACAATGCGTTGAAGACCATTGACTACGGCGACACGGAGATGGTGGTGAGAATCAATCCTCTCAACACTCCTTATGGCAAGAAGGACATCGAGGCCGTGGTGAAGGCCGGCGTCGACGTAATCCGTATGCCCAAGACCGAAACCGCCGACGAAGTGAGGGAGGTGGAAGCCGAGATCGAGAAAGTTGAAAAGGAGCTCGGCTGTCTTGGCCGCACCAAGATTATGGCTGCCATTGAGAGCGCCCTGGGTGTGGTCAACGCTTACGCCATAGCAACGGCCTCAAAGCGCATGATGGGCATTGCCCTTGGCGCCGAGGACTATTGCGCCAACCTGAAGACACAGCGCTCGCCCGAGGGCATTGAGCTGCTGTTGGCCCGCCAGACCATCGTCGTGGCTGCAAGGGCCGCTGGAATCGACGCCCTCGATACTGTCTATTCCAACCTCAACGACATGGAAACCTTCCGCAAGGAGGTGGAGCTCATCAAGCAGCTCGGCTTCGACGGCAAGTCTGTCATCAATCCCAGGCAGATACCCGTGGTCAACGAAGTGTTCATCCCCAAACAGAAAGATATTGACAAGGCCATGCGTGTGGTGGCAGCCATCAAGGAAGCAGAGAAGAAAGGCAGTGGTGTGATCGCTGTCAACGGCAAGATGGTGGACCGCCCCGTAGTGCTCCGCGCTCAGCGCGTCATTGACCTCGCCTTGGCTTCACACGTTATAAAGAAGGAGGATTTAGCATGAAAAAGATAGAAGACCGCCAGGCCCTTCTCCAGGAAGTGGCTGAGCATTTGAATATGAACGTGAGCGACTGCAACGACAAAAAGGTCGCCACACCCCGCACAGAATATCAGAAAGAGAGTTCCAAAGTCGTCACCCTTGAGGAGGCCATCCGCAAGGTGGGCCTCAAGGACGGCATGACCGTGTCCTTCCATCATCATTTCCGCAAGGGCGACAAGGTGCTTCCCCTTGTGATGGCGAAGATTGCCGAAATGGGCTTCAAGGACATCAAGGTGGCCGCCTCCAGCTTGACCGACGCCGACACGCCGCTGATTGACCATATCAAGAATGGTGTCGTGACCGGCATTTCCACCAGTGGTATGCGCGGCGAGTTGGGCAAGGCCATCTCCCATGGACTGTTGAAGGAACCCGTGGTGTTCCGTTCACATGGCACCCGTGGACAGGAAATTGCCAACGGCAAGCTGCATATCGACGTGGCTTTCCTCGGCGCCTCTTCCTGCGACCCGTTGGGCAACGCCTGCGGCTACAGCAGCTCCCCCAACGCCAAGTCCATCTGCGGCTCCTTGGGCTATGCGCTCCCCGATTCGCGCCATGCCGACAAGGTGGTGATTGTCACCGACGACCTTGTGAGCTACCCCAACCTCCACAACTCCATCTCGGAGCGAGACGTTGACTACGTGGTGGTGGTCGACTCTGTGGGCGATTCCTCCCAGATAGCCTCCGGCGCCATTCGCGACACCAAGAACCCGCGTGACATCCTGTTGGCGCAGACTGCCGCACAGGTGGTCATCAACAGTGGCTACATGAAGAACGGCTTCTCCATCCAGACCGGTTCAGGTGGCGCCTCACTCGCCGTTGTGAAGCATATCCGCCAATACATGATAGACAACAACATCAAGGCATCCTTCGCTCTTGGCGGCATCACCGCCCACATGGTGAAGATGCACGAGGAGGGGCTCATAGACAGGCTCGTCGACGTGCAGTCCTTTGACAAGGTTGCCGCCGAGTCGCTCAAGAATGACCCGATGCACAAGGAAGTGGCGGCCAATGAGTATGCAAGCGCCGAGGAGCAGGGTGCTGCCACCCACTATCTCGACATCGTCATCCTCTCGGCCCTTGAGGTGGATGTCAACTTCAATGTCAACGTGCTGGTGGGCAGCGATGGCATCATCCGTGGCGCCATTGGCGGCCATCCCGACACGGCTGCCGACTCCGCACTGAGCATCATCGTCTGCCCGTTGCTGCGCGGCCGCATCCCCTGCATCGTCGACCATGTGACCACGCTCATCACTCCCGGTGAGAACGTCGACGTGGTGGTCACGGAGTATGGCGTGGCTGTCAACCCGCAGCGACCCGACCTGGCCAAGAGCTTGGAAGAGGCCGGCATCAAGCTCGTCACCCTTGAGGAGCTTCGCGACCGTGCGCTCCGTGTCATCGGCACGCCCGATCCGCTGCCCTTCGGCGACAAGGTGGTAGGTGTGGTGCTCAACCGCCACGGACAGGTGCAGGATGTGATTAGAAACATTGTAGATTGATTTCAACAAGTCTCAATATTCAAATAAGCAACCGATGAAGGAACTGGAGATTTCGCTGACAGAACTTCTTGCCAGCCGTGACCGCCGATGGAGCCACGAGAAGAATCTCATGGCCCACTATCCCGAACTGACGCTGGTTTGTCTCACTGTTGTCATGCCTGGCAAGGTGAAGCGGAATGCCAGTTCCCTCGTCGTTGCCACAGCGGCCGCCAAGGCCGTGCGTTCCGCTTTCGACGACGACATGCGGCTCTGGGAGGAGAAAGACCTCGCGACGGGCTTCGAAGCCTACTGCATGGTGAAGTTGGGAGCGGAGGATGTGAAGCGCCGCTGCTGCGAGATAGAGGAGAGCCATCCTTTGGGCCGTCTCTTCGATGTGGACGTGATAGGCCCGGGCGGTGTCCCCGTATCTCGACGGCAATTGGGACTGGAACCCCGCAAGTGCTTGATTTGCGGCAATGAGGCCCGCCTCTGCATGAGGAGGCATACCCACACGCAAGAGGAATTGCAGGCCAGGATAAAGGAAATGATCAGCGACTATGTACAGCGACTTTGAGATACACGAAGTGCCACTCTCATACGCCCCTGCACGCAACAAGGTGAAGGAGTTTCTTGGCTCCAGCGACCTGCGTGTGGACAATATGGACTATTATGCCGTGATTTCCCCGATGGGCGGCGACGACATCTTGGCCGCTGGCGGATTGCTCGGCGATACGATACGGTGTGTGGCCGTAAGGCCCGACTGTCGCGACGAGCACCTCGCCAACCGGCTGGTCTCCCACTTGATGATGATGGTGGGAAGGCGTGGCTACCCCACGGTGAAGGTCATCACCAAACCGCAGAACCTCGGCATCTTCCAGAGTATGGCCTTTGAGTTGATTGGACGCAGCGACAGGGCCGTGTTCTTGGAGAGCAACAAGGAACCTCTTTCGCGCTACTGCCACTACCTGCAGTCGCTGCGCCACGAGGGCAGATGCGGAGCCATTGTCATCAACGCCAATCCCTTCACCAAGGGCCACCGCTACCTCATCGAGACGGCAGCCAAGCAGGTGGATCACCTCTTCGTCATTCCCGTCAAGGAAGACCGCTCGGTCTTCTCCTACGTGGAGCGCAAGAAGATGATCGAGCTGGGCACTGATGATTTGAAGAATGTCACGGTCTGCAAGGGCAGTGCCTACACGGTGTCCTCATCCACTTTCCCCTCCTATTTCATCAAGAGCCTCAGCGATGTCACCGACAGCCAGATACAGCTTGACCTCGACATCTTCACCCATTACATAGCCCCCGCGCTCAATGTCAGCGTGCGCTTTGTGGGAAGTGAGCCCACCGACCCGCTCACCAACCGCTACAATGAGCTGATGGCCCGGTTGCTGCCCCCCAGGGGCATCCAGCTGAACGTCATCGAGAGGGTGGGGCAGGACGGCTCGGCGGTGAGCGCATCCCGCGTGAGGGCCGCGCTGAAGAACCACTCGCTCAGCGAGGCCGCCGCTCTGGTGGTCGACTCCACAGTGCCATTCCTTATCTCACGTCTTGCCACGTGCGCCTTGCAGGATGAACTCGATACGACGCCGAAGCCGGGACTCGTGGACCGCGACAACTGCGGTGCCCACAAAGACATGGACCATACGCTCATGACGCGCAGCATCCAGGCCCTGCACCCCTTCTTCAACCGCTTCGCCGAAATGGCTTGGAGCGGCACCATGCCCAACATGGACTCGCTCCGGGAGGTGGGGCGTGAGGCTGAGCGCGCCATGCTCAAGACCACGAATGGCGTCAACACCCACCGTGGAGCCCTTTTCTGCATGGGACTCGCCATTGCCGCCACGGCCTTCCTCGCCAAGTCGGAGGGTGTGGAAAACATCAGTGGGCGGAAGTTGAGCGATGTCATAGCCAGCCTCGCCAGCCACGTTCCCCCAGCCCAGCGCACCCACGGCGGATACGTCTGCCGCAACACCTCGGCGCGGGGAGCCCGATCGGTGGCTATGGGTGGCTATTCAGACCTGTTCGAGTCGTGGCTGCCCTTTCTGCGGCAGCACCGCAACGACCCTTACTGCTATCAAAAGACCCTGCTGAAAATCATCTCCACACTCGACGACACCAACGTCATCTACCGCGCCAATGTGGAGACGGCAAGAGAAGTGAAGCTTCAGGCCTCACGGCTGCTCCAGAACTTCACCCTCCGTGGCCTACGCCTCTTGGACGAGCAATTCACCCGACAGTGGATTTCGCCGGGCGGCAGTGCCGACATGCTCTCTCTCACGATATTTTTCGACGCCGTGCTGCCCACCGCAGCGTCGGCAACAACATAGCATCCAACCTTTGACAGCGCCCACTGGCACCCACCGAAATGCCGCCGTGGGGCTGTCTGTAAAACTGTTAATATCCTTAAATTTAAATCTATTATGGTGGAACTTATTAATCATGGAGTTTATTTGCTGGATGGCCAGCAGATAGTACCTCAGAAGGAAGGACTTCCTTCGCCCGACGAGGCACGCGAGCAGACTATCGCCTATTCGATTCTGCGCGCCCACGAAGTTGGCAAGTCTGCGGACAGCAAGATGCACATCCGCTTCGACGCGATGATGTCACACGACATCACCTACGTGGGCATCATCCAGACGGCGCGCGCCAGCGGTCTCAAGGAGTTTCCGTTGCCCTACGCCATGACCAACTGCCACAACTCGCTTTGCGCCGTAGGAGGCACCATCAACGAGGATGACCACATCTTCGGCCTCTCCGCAGCCAAGAAGTATGGCGGCATCTACGTGCCGGCCAACTTGGCCGTCATCCATCAGTATGCCCGTGAGGCCATGACCAAGTGCGGCAACATGATCCTCGGCTCCGACAGCCATACCCGCTACGGCTCCCTCGGCAACATGGGAGTTGGCGAGGGCGGTGGTGAGCTGGTTAAGCAGCTGCTCCGCAACACTTGGGACATCAATCCGCCGCAGGTGGTGCTGGTGTGGCTTGAGGGCAAGCCCAAGAAGGGCATCGGCCCCCACGACGTGGCCATCTCCCTGGTCAAGGCCACCTTTGAGAGCGGCTTTGTGAAGAACAAGGTGCTGGAGTTTGCCGGCCCCGGCGTGAAGAACCTGCCCATCGACTTCCGCAATGGCATCGACATCATGACCACAGAGACCACTTGCCTGAGCTCCATTTGGGTCACCGACGACGAGGTGAAGCACCACTACGAGCTCCACAATCGTCCGCAGGACTACCGTGAGCTCCGTCCCGGCAAGGTGGCCTACTATGATGCCATGATCCGCATCGACCTCAGCACGCAGGAGTCTATGATTGCCCTGCCGTTCCATCCTTCCAATGCCTACACGATCCACGAGTTGCAGGAGCATCCTCAGGAGATTCTGCAGAAGATAGAGGCCGAGGGACGCAAGAAATACGGCGACAAGGTCACCATCGACCTGATGAGCAAGATTCACGATGGTGGCGTCTATGCCGACCAAGGCATCATCGCCGGCTGCTCCGGCGGCACCTACGACAACCTCAGTGAGGCTGCGGCCATTCTCGACAACCAGAGCATAGGCAACGACTTCTTCACCATGTCGGCCTATCCGCAGTCTGCCCCCGTCTCTCTCGCCATCCAGCGCAGCGGCATCGCCCAGACGCTCACCGAGGCTGGCGTTGTGTTGAAGCCCGCTTTCTGCGGCCCGTGCTTCGGTGCCGGCGACGTTCCCGGCAACGACTGCTTCAGCATCCGTCACACCACGCGCAACTTCCCCAACCGCGAGGGCTCCAAGCCCGGACAGGGACAGATCTCATGGGTGGCTCTGATGGACGCCCGCTCCATCGCAGCCTCCGCCGCCAATGGAGGCCGACTCACCGCAGCCACCGATGTGGACTACACCGACAACTACGGTCCCTACAAATACGACGGCCGCATCTATGAGCACCGCGTGTTCAATGGCTTCGGCAAGGCCGATCCCAACTATGAGCTCCGCTATGGCCCCAACATCAAGGACTGGCCACACATGTTCCCCATGATGGACAACATGCTGCTTGAGCTGGCCGCCGTCATCCACGACCCCGTGACCACCACCGATGAGCTGATTCCTTCGGGCGAGACTTCCAGCTACCGCTCCAATCCGCTCAAGCTCTCAGAGTTTGCCCTCTCGCGCCGCGTGCCTGAGTATGTGGGCATCGCCAAGCGCATCAAGCAGGAGGACCACGAGCGCCGCGACGGCAAGACCCCGCAGCACGTGCTGGAGGCTTTGAAGAAAGTTGGAGCCAGCGACAAGGACACCTCCTTCGGCTCTAGCGTCTTCGCCAACAAGCCGGGCGACGGCTCCGCACGCGAGCAGGCCGCTTCCTGCCAAAAGGTGTTGGGCGGCGACGCCAACATCTGCTACGAGTATGCCACCAAGCGCTATCGCAGCAACTGCATCAACTGGGGCATCGTGCCGTTCACCATCGCTCCCGACACGCCGTTCGACTATGTTGCCGGCGACATGGTGTTCGTGCCGGGCATCCGCAAGGCCATGGAGGAAGGCAAGGAGGAAATCGACGCGCAGGTCATAACCAAGGACGGCGTGAAGCCCATCCACCTCTTCTTCAACAATCTCGGCAAGGCCGAGCGCGAGGTGCTGATGGCCGGCTGTCTGATGAACTACTACGCAGGCAAGAAATAAGTCACATCAAAGGGCAGGGTGAAGCCACGGGGAGTCGCCGTCGGCCGAGTCGCCTTGGGTGGCGGCCCTTGGCTTCTCCCTCCCCTTATCATCCATCGACAAATTAAATCTAACTAATAATCAAACACAACAATGGAGAAAATCAAGATGACAACCCCCATCGTAGAGATGGACGGTGACGAGATGACCAGGATTCTCTGGAAAATGATAAAGGACGAGCTGATTCTTCCGTTCGTCGACCTGAAGTCGGAATACTACGACCTTGGCCTTATGCATCGCGACGAGACCAAGGACCAGGTTACCGTTCAGGCTGCAGAGGCTACGAAGAAGTATGGTGTGGGCGTGAAGTGCGCCACCATCACTCCCAACCTCAAGCGCATGGACGAGTACAAGCTCCACGAGATGTGGAAGAGCCCCAACGGCACCATCCGCTCCATTCTCGACGGCACTGTGTTCCGTACGCCCATCACCATCCCGTCCATCCATCCCGCGGTAAAGAACTGGGAGAAGCCCATCACCATCGCCCGTCATGCCTACGGCGACGTCTACAAGGGCGTGGAGCTGAGGGTTGACGAGCCGGGAACGGCCAAGCTGGTGTTCGACGGCCAGAGCGGCAAGCACGAAGAGGTGGTCATCCACGAGTTCAAGGGTCCTGGTGTGATCCAGGGCATGCACAACCTCGACAAGTCCATCCGCTCTTTCGCCCACAGCTGCTTCAAGTTTGCCCTCGACACGAACCAGAGTCTGTGGTTCTCCACCAAGGACACCATCTCCAAGAAGTACGACGCCCAGTTCCGCATAGTCTTCGAAGAGGTGTTCCAAGAGTACAAGGACGAGTTTGAGAAGCGCGGCTTGGAGTATTTCTACACGCTCATCGACGATGCCGTGGCCCGCGTCATCCGCAGCAAGGGCGGCTTCATCTGGGCTTGCAAGAACTACGATGGCGACGTGATGAGCGACATGGTTTCCACCGCCTTCGGCTCGTTGGCCATGATGACGAGTGTGCTTGTCAGCCCCGACGGCAACTACGAGTATGAGGCTGCCCACGGCACGGTGACCCGCCACTACTACAAGTATCTGAAGGGCGAGGAGACGTCCACCAACCCCATTGCCACCATCTTTGCATGGTCGGGCGCTCTGCGCAAGCGCGGCGAGAAGGACGGCATCAAGGAGTTGGTGAACTTCGGCGACCAGCTTGAGGGCGCTTGCTTCGACACGCTCAACGAGGGCATTGCCACCAAGGACCTTGTCAACCTCATGGAGGGTGTCAACGCCCGCCAGGTGAACAGCAAGGACTTCATCGCCGCCATCCGTGAGCGCTTGGAGAAGAGGCTCGCATGATGATCCAGCAATAGAACCATACCGAGGAACCGGAGTGGGGGACTTACGCCCAACCGGTTCCTTTTTTTTGTGCTTTCCCATCACAGGTCTCGCGGGCGGCAAAGCGGCTGAGGATCTGCCTAACTCCCATCGGTGGCCTAAGCCCCAATGCTGCTCATTTTGTCAGCAGTATTGTGTGTTGGCTTGCCAATTATAACTATTTTGGCATTATCTTATATAAAAAGTATCGATTTCTTGGATTTTTTTTTGTAACTTTGCCAATCCTTGTCGATAGGTCGCCTCTGATTGTCTTCTCCACAAATAGAGGGGATTGTCTTCGATGAGGGGAAACTCTTTACAATTCATTGTTTGGAACTCAATCAGATTCATTATTTTTAGTCTTACATTATAACATTAACCCACATTGCAGATATATCTCATGTAACTGATTGATTCTCAGTATTGGCA
>SAMEA3663103__coassemble_1082_pt1 | contig 9832 bp, 8 predicted proteins | sample SAMEA3663103__metabat2_high_PE_013 | metagenome-assembled genome bin SAMEA3663103 (sample SAMEA3663103) | pig gut metagenome | biome: pig gut; feature: pig-associated habitat; material: faeces | place: France | collected 2012 | reverse complement strand
GCGAGAAAAGGTGGGCGATAGGCCAATACGCCTCGACCTAATTTTTAGAACCGACTGTTAATTTATCGCAAGGCTGGGAGAAAAATCTAAAAATTTGGATGAAAACCGAGGGATTACAAAAAGACTTCGTAATTTTGCAGATGTTTTGGCACTCTTGCGATGTAAGATGCAAGGGCTGCCACGACACCCATGGTCCTGGTAGGAACCTATGCTTTTATCACAGAGGCATGAAGCAGCTCCAAAATTATCCGTGACGGATGATCGTAAGTTTTTATAATATAAAAGTATAGGTTATTATGCAGAAATTTGTTTCAGTATTTTGTCTGCTGTTGGTAGCCGTCGCTATGATGGCGGCTACGAGTCATGTCAAGCATGTGACGGCTATCGGCGAGGTGCTCGGCGATGGTGCCAAGACCACAGCCGTGGCCATCGAGTACGATGCCCCCATCCTCAGCAGCAGCCTTTCCACAGCATCCTACACCGTTGACGGACGCACGGTGAAGCGCGTCTATACCAATTCCGAGGCGATGAAGTCTCGCTCACCGCGCAAGGGCCGCTTCGTCATTGTTGAGCTCAAAACCACAGTATCGCTCACGCCCGACTTCGGTCCTGACATGAAGAAAGAAAGCGACAAGGCGGACGATCCGAAAGACAAGGGGCAGGGCGGTGGTCCCGCCGGGGGCATCACCGCCGGCAACCGCCCCACGCGCGAGAGCAATCCCTTCCCCATCACAGCAACGCTGACGCAGGTCAAGGCCATCAAGACGACAACCGGCAAGACCTACAAAGCGGGTGCTAAACTGACGAGCGACAAGAGCCGCACGCTCATCGCCGACGATTTCAAACAGCTCACTTTCAAGGACGACAAGACCGGCGTGACGCTCCGCTACAACCTCTTCGTCCCCAAGAACTACGACGCCTCCAAGCGCTATCCCCTGGTGTTGTTCATGCATGATGCCAGCGGAGCCAACCAGATCGACAACTACACCCTGCTCCAGGGCAATGGTGCTACGGTGTGGGCCTCGCCGCGCGACCAGGCCAAGCACCCCTGCTTCGTCCTTGCCCCACAGTATGACGAGATTGTCGTCGACGACAGTTTCCGTGTCACCCCCAGCGCTGAGACGACCATCGACCTGCTCGACTCTATCAAGAGTCAGTACAGCATCGATGCCGACCGCGTCTACACCACCGGCCAGTCAATGGGTTGCATGATGAGCTATCTGCTCATGTCCACCCATCCCGATGAGTTCGCCGCCGGCATGCTCGTCGCCGGACAGTGGGATCCGAAGGTCATTGCCCCGATGGCGAAGAAGCCGTTGTGGCTCATCACCAGCACCGGCGACGCTAAGAGTTCCGCGGGAGCTGCCGCAGCTCTGAAGTTGTGGAGCTCCTTAGGTGCCAAGACCGACTCCGCTGCCTGGCCCCTCGACACGACAGAGGTGGCGCGGGCGCAAGAGATTGAGGCGCTCCGCAGCAAGCCCGTCACGATCCGTTACTCCCATCTGCAGGGTGGCTGGCACAACGGCACGTGGCGTGTGGCCTACACCTTCGCCGGCATCAGAGACTGGCTGTTTGAGCAACGCAGACAAGACAATAAATAAGCATACCGACTATGAAACGATACATGAATGTCTGCGCCTTGCTGGGCGTATGCATCATCGCTTTTGCCGCGCAGCAGAGCAAGGCCGATCAGCCACAGAAACCCGCAATGCAACCCAAAGTAGACTTCACCGTCAACTACGCCGTGGAGAGCAACTATAACACCGAGGACCTGCGCAAGCAACTCTTCGACAAGAAAGACACCACCGTGATGGTCGTCGCACATCGTGGCGACTGGCATGGTACGGCCGAGAACTCGCTCCACGCCATACAGAAAGCCATAGAGAAGGGTTGTGCTGCCGTGGCGGTCGATGTGAGAAAGACCCGCGACGACTCACTCGTGCTCATGGCGGACGAGACCGTGGGCCGCATGACCAACGGCAAAGGACGCGTGGCAGACCTGACGTTGGCTGAGATACGGGCGCTCACCCTCAAAGAGTATCATGGCAACCCTACGCCCCTGCGCATCCCTACCCTTGAGGAAGCCCTGCGCTTCTGCAAGGGGAAGATTCTCGTCACGGTCAGCAACTACAACGACTACAAGAAGGAGATTGACGCCTTGGTGAGGCAGACGGATACCGGGACCGAATTTTTCCGATTGGATAAAGTTCCAAGAAAGACCGCTGCCACCTGGAAGATGTCCATCGAGCATGAGCAAGCGCCGCACAACAGCGTCTACGCCGTCTATGGCAGATTGCGCGCCAAGGGCGTTACCGTGTTTGTCACCGACGCGCCCAAGGCTTTCAACGGGTTTCTGAACATCAGTCATGTCATGGCCTCCAAGTCGGTGAGCCGCGTCTACGGCGACGGGCAGAAGGTGGACTATATCCTCGTGCGCTACGACCACGCCATCGACGGGGCTACCGTGAACAAGAACACCTATGAAGTGGAGAACCACGTGGTCGACGACGCCTTCACGAGCAGCACGGAGACACCCGACGGAAGGGCTGCCCAAGGCAACAATGTCATCATCGTGCTGAAGAATACGCTCTATCTCGACAACACAAACACTTCGGCTAAGAGCGTCACCACCGCCACGGATGCTGCCAAGACCGGGACGCGCGACGAGCAGCAGCATGCCATACCCACGATTGCCGCCGGCAGCAAGCCCGAGCGTAAGGACAACCCCTATCCCACCACGGTAGTATTCCGACAGACGGCGCCGGTGAAGACTACTGACGGCAAGACCTACACCGAGCGGCTGCTGCTCAGAAACACGATGGCTGGCACACTGGTCGTCGACGATTTCAAACAGAAGGTATACCGCGACAGTAAGACGGGCGACTCGCTGCGCTACAACCTCTTCGTGCCGTCAACGGGAACCGACGCTTCGCGGAAATATCCGTTAGTCGTATTCCTGCACGACGCCAGCTGCGCCGGTCAGGAAGACACCTACACGCTGCGTCAGGGCCTCGGTGCCGTGGTCTGGGCGACACCCGAGGAGCAGGCCAAGCATCCGTGTATCGTCGTGGCACCGCAGTTTGACGAGGTGGTGGTGGACGACGACTATCATCAGACAAGTGCTGCGGAGTCGACGGCAGATCTCATCCGGGACCTCCTCGTGCGCTATCCTGTAGACACCGCACGCGTCTACATCACTGGGCAGTCGATGGGTTGCATGATGACCTATCTGCTCATGTCGAAGTATCCCTCGCTCTTTGCCGCCGGTTATCTCGTTGCCGGGCACTGGCGTGCCAGCGACCTTGCCTCGATGTCGAAGAAGCCGCTGTGGCTCGTCTCCAGCTCGGGAAAGTCGAAGGAGGGCGCTGAGGAGGCCATCGCCGAGTGGCAGCAGCATGGAGGGGTGGCCGCCACAGCCGAATGGCCCTTGACAGCTACCGACGAAGAGCGTGACGCGCAGACGGCCGCGCTGCTCTCGCAAGGCGGCAATATCCACTATTCCCACCTGACGTCGGGCTCGCATTTCGACACCTGGCGCGTGGCCTATGGCTTCCGGGCCATACGCGACTGGCTGTTCCGGCAGCATAAATGACAGACAACAACAATCCTGGGGACAACCTCAGGATTGATTTTAGGCTGGTTCTATAAATTAGGTCGAGTCGTATTGAGCTTACGCCCACCTTTTCTCGCCATGGCAGAGTCCAAGCAAGCTTGGCTCTGCTCATTTGGCTTATCGAAAAGGTTCTGCAAGCTATCGGGACTCAAAACGTAAGTTGAAGAGGGAGTGTAGCGGGCTACACGACCGATGAGACTTGACGTTTTGAGACCGATAGATGCAGAAGACGACCGAAACGACAATTCCACTTTATCGATTATTCTATCAGCCTAATTTATAGAACCAGCCTTTATTGTACCCAGCTTTGTACGGCAAAGGATGGCTCCATCTGTTTGTGGTGGGCATGGTGGGTTTCGTGCTCGCCCTTAGAGGTGGGTCCCATTTGACCAAGCCCCCGCGCTTGCTGGGGAATCCATGGCATGTTTTTATTTGAAAAGTAATGCCAAAAAGTTTGCCGCTTGGGAGGGAATTGCTATCTTTGCAAAATCAAACAACATTTATGATTCTATCGTTTCCATTATGAGAAAGACATTGACACTCTTTTTGCTGTTATTGCTGGCACTGACCACAAGCGCGCAAATCGCCGGCGACGACTTGGACGCCAAATACGCCACCACCATGCCGCAGCCAGGCTCTTTGGCACCCGACTTTTTGGTGGACTCCGCCGCCAACATTCGGCTCAGCGACATGCGCGGCCACTATGTCGTGCTGCACTTCTGGGCTTCCTGGTGTCCCGACTGCCGCAAGGATATGCCCGAGATGGAGAAGCTGGACAAGGACTTTGACAATTTTGAAAAAGGAGAAGAGCTGACTTTCATACATATCTCTTTCGACGGCGACACGGCAAAGATGAACCGCTACCTCAGCGACCACAAGTTGGGAGGCTTCAAGCTCTGCCAGGACAGGAAGTTCCACGACGCAGAGATCAGCCGCCTCTACGGCGTGAAGTGGATTCCCTCCATGATTCTCATCGACCCCCAAGGGCGTGTGGAGCTGTCTACCGTGATGATAGACAAGCTGGAATCTGCGATAAAGCATCTCGACCTGTCGAAACTCGACCCCAACGCGCCCAAGGCTGTGGAGTTGCCCGAATTTACGGGAGCGTTAGACGCGCTGGGGAACTATTTGGCGCAGAACGTCCGCTATCCCACCAAGGCTATGGAAATGGGACTGCAATCCAAGGTGAGGGTCTCGTTCGCAGTGGATACGCTGGGACAGATTTCCAATATCAGCATCAAAGAAAACAACCTTTCGGCCATCCGCAAAGCTCCCTTTGGCAAGCACAATCCCGAAGACCGCCAGCGCATCGCCGAGGAGTGCGCCACGCTGTTTGCCAATGAGGCCAAGCGCGTGGTGAGCACCATGCCCGTCTGGAAGCCCGGCCGCAGCTTCGGAAAGAAAGTGAAAACGGCCTTTGTCCTGCCCATCACGTTCAAAATGCAATGAACGCCTTGGGCTGTATGCAATGAAAAAGGCATATCCCACCGCCTCCGGTGGGGCCATCCACCAAACAACGGCTACACTATGAGCATGATAGAACTCAAGGACATCAACAAGACCTACTTCGGCGCACAGCCCCTCCACGTGCTGAAGGGCATCAACCTGAGCGTAGAGGAGGGCGAGTTTGTGTCGATTATGGGCGCCTCAGGCTCGGGAAAGTCCACGCTGCTCAACATCCTCGGCATTCTCGACAACTACGACAGCGGCGAGTACCGCATCGACGGAACGCTCATCAAGGACCTTTCGGAGACCCGCGCCGCGGAATACCGCAACCGGCTTATCGGCTTCATCTTCCAGAGCTTCAACCTCATAGGCTTCAAGACGGCCGTGGAGAACGTTGAGCTGCCGCTGTTCTATCAGGGCGTGGGCCGCAAGAAGCGTCGGGCCTTGGCCATGGAATACCTTGAAAGGCTCGACCTCGCGCCTTGGGCGGAACATTATCCCAACGAGATGAGCGGCGGCCAGAAGCAGCGCGTGGCCATTGCCCGAGCCCTCATCACACAGCCACGCCTCATCCTGGCCGACGAGCCCACGGGAGCCTTGGACTCCAAGACTTCGGTGGAGGTGATGGAACTGCTCAAACAGCTCAACCAGGAACAGAACAAGACCATCATCGTCGTGACCCACGAGAGCGGAGTGGCCAATGAGACCAACAAAATCATCCACATCAAGGACGGAGTCATCGGCAAGATAGAAGAGAACAAGGACCACAAGGCCAGTCCTTTCGGCATCAACGGAATCATGAAATGAGAGACATCATCACCGAGATATGGGCCACCATGCGGCGCAACAAGCTGCGCACCGCGCTCACGGGATTTGCCGTGGCGTGGGGAATCTTCATGCTCATCTTCCTGTTGGGCGCGGGCAATGGGCTCATCAACGCCCTGACGAGCAACTCCGACCACTTCCTCTCCAACTCCATGATGGTGTTTGGAGGCCAGACCTCGAAGGGCTACAAGGGACTGCAGGAAGGCAGGGCGATAGAGCTCGACGACAAGGACATGGCCGCCACCCGCCACTCCTTCAGCGACAACGTGGACGACGTGGGCGCAGAGCAGCAGAGCGACTCTGCCCTCACGGCAACGTTGGGGCAGAACTACACCAACATCCAGCTCAGTGGCGTCTATCCCAATGCGGCAAGAATCAACAAGCGCGACATTCTGGCCGGAAGGTTCATCAATGAGCTGGACATGGAAAACAGGCGCAAGGTGGTGGTGCTGAGCGAGCAGACCGTCAGGGACCTCACCGACAACACGACCCAAGACGTGGTGGGGCAGACGGTGAAGATAGGAGGGCTGGCGTTCCGCGTGGCCGGCGTCTACAAGAGCGACCAGAGCATGATGGGCAACGACGCCTACATTCCGTTCACCACATTCAGGACCCTCTACAACAGCGGCGACAAGGTGGGCAACATCATGTTCACTTTCCACGGGCTGAACTCCATGCGGGCCAATGAGGACTTCGAGCAGCGCTACAAGGCCAAGCTCAACGCCATGCACGATGCCGCCCCCGACGACGACAACGCCGTGTGGATATGGAACCGCTTCACGCAGAACCTGCAGATGAACATGGGCATGGGCATGGTGCGCACGGCTCTGTGGATCATCGGCCTCTTCACGCTGCTCTCGGGCATCGTGGGCGTGAGCAACATCATGCTCATCTCGGTGAAGGAGCGCACGCGCGAGTTTGGCATCCGCAAGGCCATCGGGGCCAAGCCCCGCAGCATCCTGAGGCTCATCATCGTGGAGAGCGTCGTCATCACCACCGTGTTCGGCTTCATGGGCATGGTGGCGGGCATCGCCGCCAACGAGTACATGAACGCCACGGCCGGCCACCAGCAGGTGGACACGGGACTGTTCCAAGCCACCATGTTCCTCAATCCCACCGTGGGCTTCGACGTGTGCTTCGAGGCGCTCGTCGTAATGGTTGTGGCCGGCACCTGCGCAGGCCTCATCCCTGCCCGCCGGGCTGCCCACATCCGTCCCATAGAGGCGCTGAGGGCCGAATAGCCGGGCGCCGCGGGATGGGACATGGCCCCGAGGCCCGTTTCTCCTCATCCGCCAAGCCCGCCAAGAGCGGGGGCGGGCGCTGGATTCTCCTATTTCCTCCTAACTCCCTGTGGCAGGGGACGAATTTCAAAACCGAATGAAAATCGACATCGATACTTACAAGGAAATTCTCGACACGCTGACGCGCAACAAGGGACGCACGTTCCTCACCGGCTTCGGCGTGTTCTGGGGCGTGTTCATGCTCGTGGGACTGATAGGCGGCGGCGCAGGATTGCAGGAGAAGCTGTCGGCCAACTTCAAGGGTTTCGCCACCAACTCGGCCATGGTGTGGGCGCAGAGCACCACCAAGCCCTACCATGGTTTCCGCAAGGGAAGGCAATGGAACATGACCACCAAGGACGTGGAGCGGCTGCAGGAGAACGTGCCAGAGCTGAAAGTGGTAACGCCCATCACGTTCCAAGGCGGCACCAACGCCGTGTTTGGCGACAAGAAGGCCTCGTGCGGCGTGAAGGGCGTGCGCGACGACTATGCCCGCGTGGAGGAGCCGCGCCTCATCTATGGCCGCTACATCAACAGCATGGACCAGATGCAGCGCCGCAAGGTGTGCGTGCTGGGCAAGAAGATCTACAGCACCCTGTTTCCCGGTGGCGGCAATCCCTGCGGGCAGATGGTGAGGCTCGACTCCACCTATTACCAGGTAGTGGGCGTGGACGCCAGTGCGGGCAACATGAACATCGGAGGCCGCGCTGAGGAGACGGTGTACCTGCCCCTCTCGCTCATGCAGCAGGCCTACAACATGGGCGACGCCGTGGCCATGATAGCTATGACGGCGCAGCAGGGCGTGAAGATGGGAGCCGTCAGCCAGCGCATCCGCGAGGTCATAGCCCGCGCCCACGACATCGACCCCACCGACGAGCAAGGCATCATGGTGTTCAACACGGAAGTGCTGTTTGGCATGATGGACAGCCTGTTCAGCGGCGTCAACTTCCTGGTGTGGCTCGTGGGCATCGGCACGCTCCTGGCTGGAGCCATCGGGGTGAGCAACATCATGATGGTGACCGTGCGTGAGCGCACCATCGAGATTGGCATCCGTCGCGCCATCGGAGCCACGCCGCGCAACATCCTGGCCCAGATCGTCAGCGAGAGCATCCTGCTCACCATCGTGGCGGGGATGAGCGGCATCCTCTTCGCCGTGGTTGTGCTGCAGATGCTGCAGCTGGCCAACACCGCCAACGGCATTGTCGCCGCCCACTTCCAGATAGGTTTTTGGACGGCCCTCGGAGCCATGGCCATGCTCTGCGTGTTGGGCGTGTTGGCGGGTCTCGCCCCAGCCCTGCGCGCCATGAGCATCAAGCCTGTCGACGCCATGAGGGATGAGTAGGAGCCAATGGGCGTCAGGCCCTTCCTCTCCCGAGAGCTCCTTTCGCCCCATCTCTCCCATGCCTCCATTCACCCCATCCCCCTCATAAATCCCTCCAAAAAGAAGAAAGATTAGAAAATCCAAGCAGTTATGAAGAAATACATCAAGTTTGTCATTGCCGGAATCATCGCCTTGATATTCATCGGCACCTTTATCTTCCTTTGGTTGCAGTCGCGTCCGCAGCCAACGGCATACAATGAGTTCAGTCCGAAATACCTCGACTTGAGGAAGACCACCATCGTGACGGGAAAGATAGAGCCGCGCAACGAGGTGAACATCAAGCCGCAGATCAGCGGCATCATCACCACGATAGAGAAGGAGGCCGGGCAGATGGTGCAGGCGGGCGAGGTGATAGCCCGCGTGAAGGTGATTCCCGACATGAGCCAGCTGTCGGCGGCGCAGGCGCGCGTGCGCTCGGCCAACATCACCCTGAGGCAGGCCACCATCGACCACCAGCGCATGAAGACCCTCTACGACAAGGGGCTGGTCTCGGGCGATGAGTACGACCAGAAGCGCAAGGCGTGGCTCGACGCCAAGGAAGAAGTGAGGGCGGCCGGCGACAACCTGCAGGTGGTGCGCGACGGCGTCAACAAGGGCAACGCCAACCTCTCTTCCACGCTCATCCGCTCCACCATCAGCGGCCTCATTCTCGACGTTCCCGTGAAGGTGGGCAACACGGTCATCAACTCCAACACATTCAACGACGGTACGACCATCGCCACAGTGGCCAACATGGGCGACCTCATCTTCCGCGGCAACATCGACGAGACCGACGTGGGACAGCTCTTCACGGGCATGCCGATGAAGATTACCATCGGCGCGCTCCACGACCTCCACTTCGGCGCCTCGCTGGAGTACATCTCGCCCAAGGCCACGGAGAGCAACGGAACCAACCAGTTTGAGATCAAGGCCGCCGTGAAAGTGCCCACGGGCGGCAGCAATATCCGCAGCGGCTACAGCGCCAACGCCGAGATTGTGTTGGCTGAGGCCCGCCACGCCCTCACCGTTCCGGAAAGCGCCATCGAGTTTGAGGGCGGCAAGACCTACGTGTACCTCATCAAGGGCTCGGGCGAGAAGAAGACCTACCAGCGGCGACAGGTGACGACAGGACTCAGCGATGGCATCAACATCGAAGTCAAGAGCGGCCTCTCGCCCAAGGATCGTGTGCGCGGCCCGAAGGTGGTGGCTGAGGACACGGAGCAATAAGAAATGCAGCGCAACTGTGCCAGCGGGGCATAGTGGGCTGAAGACGTTTGGCGGCGGGCCGGCCACAGAGTAGCTACTCTG
>SAMEA3663103__coassemble_1078_pt1 | contig 9864 bp, 11 predicted proteins | sample SAMEA3663103__metabat2_high_PE_013 | metagenome-assembled genome bin SAMEA3663103 (sample SAMEA3663103) | pig gut metagenome | biome: pig gut; feature: pig-associated habitat; material: faeces | place: France | collected 2012 | reverse complement strand
AACAGCTAGTGGTGGAAGGCTTTAGCTTTTACGCCGTAGCGGAAATTAGTACAACTGGAAATAATAATGGCCAAATGTTTAATGATGAGGACATGACTTCATTGGAGAAAGCGTATCAAAAAGTGTCGGAGAAAGAGCGGTCAGCATTATTTAATGATTTAGAATTGGGTGTTGGGAAATTTCTTCCATCTTTGACAGAATTTGGCATATCTGTACGATACCTTTGCCGACAGATACGCCAGGACAGTATGTCCATTAGCGAAACATTAAACGAATTGTCTATGAGCCAGAATGATAACAGAACGATCTACGAGGCAATCCGTACGATTGCCGCGAAAGTATGTAAGGACGGAGAGACCTACCTGCGTGCTGACCTCGCCTACGAACTGAAGCAGTATGGTATCCAGACCGACAGCACCGACGTGAGCCGCCTGGTCCTTGAGGCTTACCGCTATTTCAGCAACGACCGTAACATCGAGCGCGCGTTTGTCACCAACGACTGCCGTCGCCCGCTGATCGAGGAATACCAGATGGCGGATTTGCTCGACAACGGCAAGCCGGAGGATGCCATGACACTCGCGCAAAAGGAACTTGACAGTACATCCCAAACGTTGACCCGACTGCAACGCGACATCGACACCAACATGCAGGTGGCGGCGGCAAAGGCAGCATCGGAGATGATGGACATGGTGACGGGTACCGGCGGAGCGAAGGCGGTGCGCACGGAGGCTGCGACACTTTTCGACAGATATTCCAGAATGGTGGGCACCTATCATGAGGGGGAGGACACGGTGCGTCGCAATATTGCCGACTTCACTACGCTGCGCACCGATATCGCCACCACCTATCAGGAGTATGCCATGCGGCTCGTCGACATCTATGGCGACAGCATCAAAGCCGTTGCGCCTAAGCTCTTCGACTTCAGCCAGGTGCAGTTTCTCGATGTCGACAGCATGTTGAAACACACGGAACTGGAGTACAACCGCATCAGCGACACCTGCTCGGCTCTCATCAGTGAGATCTCCGACAGTTTCCAGTCGTCCTTGCGGAGCAGTGTCGCAGCTTACCGCTCAGCCGGCAAGGGCAATAAGACGTTAGGACTCGCCATGGCAGGACTGGGCATGCTCAACCACTATATGCAAGCCAGTGAGCGCACCATGCGACTTCGCTCTGACCTCACCACGTTCAAGACAAGCGTCAAGCACGATGCCACCCGCATCAAGGCAGACCTCGGACGACTGCTCGTCATCTACAAGACGCTCAACGATGTCGTCATCCCCAAGGCAGACCTCTATCTGCGCTATGCCGCAAAGCTGATGGCATCGGACATCAACGCCATCACAGACTCCTTATATAATAATGTGTCCATCCAGCCGTTGGAGAACCAGCGGCGCGAGCTACTCGCACAGATGAGAGCGTTGGACGGAGAGATCAACGACCACCTGCAGAACATTGATGTCTATCAGAGTCTCGTCAGCGACCTCACGCAGACGCTCAACGCGAAGGCTGCAGGCTACCACGATGCCATAGCGCGGAAGCCCTCGAAGCCCTTCTTCCTCGTCAACATCCTCACCTTCGGACAGGCGAACAAGAACTATAGCCGCAACTACGCCGAATGGGATGCCGTGTGCTATCCGCTCGTGCGGGAGTATGAGAACAACCAGGTGGACCTCAAGCTGGATAAAGACGAGCTGGCTTCGCACCAGAGCGACCTGAAGGCCAAGCAACAGGAGCAGCATCTCGTCAAGCAGAAACTCGACGAGGTCAACCGTCAGATTCGCGCGAAGGTCAACGCTTCAGCGGAGCTGCAGATGAAGATGCTGCCACATCTGCGTACCGTCATTGCCATGCTGCGCCTCGGACGTGAGATTATGGAGTCGAAACTCGACAAGCGGCTCGTGGGCACCGTGGACATCCCGGACTTCAACGCTACCGAGAAACTGCCTGCCGATATCGAGAACAACCTCTCCTTGTTTACTTCGACCTTGGCGGACAATCTGCATGCTGACCACGGTCTGGCGGTGGCTCTGCTCAATGGCGTGGACGACTATCGCGATACGAGAGCCGAAGACCGGCATTATTCTGAGGATGACATAGCACAGGTCTCTGAGGCTTCCGAGCAGACTCTGCAACAACGCCTCGCATTGCTCGACAGTGCCATGAAGTTGAAGACGCAGCAGCTCAACGGCAAGCTGGCGGCTGCCGCTTATGATGAGGCGTTTGACAAGATCGCTTCCGACTTCCGCAGTCAACTCCAGGCTGTCGACGACAAGAGCGCCTTCGTGCGGGAGGTGATGCGGCGCGCCCACCTCGCCACCAATGACGACGACCGCAAACAGGCGCTGCTCATGCTCAGTGAGCTCAGTGGACAGAATCTGACGGAGCAAGACTTCCGGGACTTCATCAGCGGCAAGAAAACAATAGAATTGTAAATACGAATATCAATAAATGACTCATCAAGGATTCATAAACAGTTGTTTGTGGGAATTCATGGGCTTAGAGTGAAATTCGTGTACAACGAAAAAGTAAGATATTTAATATTCATAATATGGCAAACAGCAGACGACAGCAGGCCCAGGCTGACATGGGCATGAACATCCAAAAGGAAGAGCAGCAGCGCGAGCAGGCACTGGCGCGCGAACAGCAACGGCAGGAGGAGAAGCAGGCCAAGCGAGAGGCACTGATGAATACGACCTCATACCGTGTGATGGACGCGACCGCAAAATATATGGACAAGTATTTCCTTGACCCGCTCCTCGGACTGATTCCCGGCGGTGTGGGCGACGTACTCACCAGTGCCCTTGCCATACCGTTTATCTACTTTGCTCTGGTGCAGGTGAGATCCATTCCATTGACCCTCGCCGTGATCTGTAATGTGCTGAAGGATGCACTACTCGGATCGATACCTTTCTTCATTGGTGACATCATCGATGTGTTCAACCGCAGCTACGTTGCCAACCTCAGACTCATTACCGGCTACGTCAACGATGACAAGGCGGTCATCCATGAAGTCAATCGGAAAGCCACGTGGTCGGCGATATTCATCATCATCCTCTGCGTCATGATCTATTTCATCGTGAAGTGGACAATCGAATTGGGCGACTGGATCATCTCGCTGTTCTGAAAAATATCACGCTCGTTTCCAACAATTTTGTATCGATGAAAGAAAAAACTTCAGCAGGAGCGGCAAAAATAGAGCAAGCCGAATGCAATCAAGCTCGCTTGAGATTGCTGAGGCGAAGCCTATTTTATCCAAAAATAGAGCAAGCCGAATGCAATCAAGCTCGCTTGAGATTGCTGAGGCGAAGCCTATTTTATCTAAAAAACTTGTCCAAAAAGTTGCATCATAACGATATTCTTCGTAAGTTTGCATTCGGAATGACTGTCATAAAAGATGGTCGCCGGACTTTGAGGACTATGATAAGCGTCACGCTGCCGTTTGATTCACGTAAATCTCGCAAGTTGAAACGAATCAGTCAAGGGATAGCGAGTGATGCCCATGCTTTATATAGGGCGTGGGCTGCTCCTGCTGTTTTGTTGATTCGGGTTGTGCGAGAACCTACGTGGGCAAAATGTCGGAGGGTATGCCCGCGCCTTCTCTTTCTTCTCATTGCCATCATGCCCATGGCGGCCACGGCTCAGAACAGCCTTCATGCTGAAAGCATAAGAACTTATAAACTAAAGAACTCAAAAACTCACAGTACCATGCCCCAGATTATCAAATCAGGCGGAGGCCTCTTCTCCAAGGGAGAACTTCTCCGCATCAACCCAAGCAACAACACCATTGAGGTGTCCGCCAACGGCGGCCGTTCCTGGTCTCCGCGTTGCACGAACGCTTCCTACGGCACCTTCCGTGACCTGCTCCTTGTTGGCAGTGAGATCCTTGCCGCCACTTCCCGTGGTCTCTATGTCTCCACCAACGCCGCCCGCAGTTTCTCGCCCCGCTGTGTGAATACTTCCTACGGCGACTTCATCAACCTGCAGGACGAGGGCAACACCTTGCTCGCCAACACCACCAAGGGACTGTACTACTCCACGAATGGCGGCAGAAGCTGGGTGAGAAGATAATAATGTAGCATAAAACAAAAAACAGAGGAATCCACAAAAAAGTTCGTGATTTCGTTGGCACTTTAAAGGTATTTCCTTAAATTTGCTGTTGGATTGGGAGAACAAGGGGGCGACAGCCCTTTCGTCTCACTTTCCAAGGTCACGAAAGACTGTGCAAACGAGTGCAGAAAGCTTGCTTTTATGCCAAGTGAAGCCAGTCTTGCAGGCTAAGCCTGAACGAACTTGTGTCCTCGTGCAGACAACACTGTTCTTGTAGTCGAAATCTGGTAAATGGAAACTATAAAGAAGAACGGAAATAGTCTGAGCGGGTTCACACCGCGCATACGGTGTGGATTCCTCTTTCATATTTTCTTTCTTTATGGGTTTTACCAGAGCCTGACTACTTGGAAAGTGTGACGGCAGGGGTTCACACCTCTTTATATGTGGCTCTCTATGAAATGCTGCGACCGAGTAACGACTACTAAAACGACAACTTATGCCTCAAATCATCAAGACAGGCGGAGGCCTCCTCTCCAAGAGCGAGCTGCCCCGCATCAAGCTGGAAAAGAACACCATCGAGGTGTCCATCAACGAGGGACGCTCATGGTCGCCGCGCTGCAACAACAGCTCCTACGGCACGTTCCACGACCTGCTTGCCTGCTAGTATGCCATGGCAAGAAAAGGTGAGCGAATCATTAACTACATCATAACAACTAAATCAGTAAATCTATAACACTATGGGATGGGGAAAACTTTTAGGCGACTTCGCCAAAGGATACATTGGCGAGCGCGGTATTGAAGGCACCATGGACGATCTCAATTCATTGAAGAATGGTGTCTCGAAACTGTTTGGGTCAAACGACGACGGTTACGATGAGGAAGCTGCACGGCAAGCTTACATGGAGGACTGGAACCAAACCACAGAAGCCATTTCCTCTTATGAGAATGATGGTGAATTTAAAAAAGCCATAGATGTTCTGGATGCGTTTTACGCAAAATACGAAGAGGATCACGACTTCTGGTACAAGTATTATCAAGCCCACGTTGTCTATCGTAGGTGGGGGGCTGCATACGCCCCGTTGCTCGAGGACGACAATACTACCTTATGGATGCCTGACGATGTGGAGAAAATGCGCGAGAAGGTGGATTTCTGGTTGGGGAAACTTCAGAGTGAGGCGAGCGAAGAAAATGAGGTCAATGCAGCAAAAGAACTTGCCTCTACTGTTAAGGATGAAGATGAATTGATATATTTTACCCTCCGCGAGCATAAGGCGTGGTTTGACATCAATCAGCTTACCGACCCTAACAAAATCGTGAGTCGCTCGAAAATTCGTGACTTCAACCAGGCGTTGAATAAGATCAAGGAGTTATACAACGACGGCTATTGGCGAAATGAAGGTTTGGTGCGTGTGTACATACTCATGCTTCGCGCTGCCCGTGACAAAGAGAGCTTCCTGAAGGAACTCGCTCACAAGTTCACTGAAGTAAGAAAGAATGTGGAACGCAGCGTGGACAACCTGCGCAACTCTGCTGATAACGACCAACGTCAGCACGCAAGCGACCTTGCCAGTACCGCTACCGATTTGCTCCGCACTATCGACGACAAAATCAAGAACTCCTCTGCAACAAAGAAGCCCCAACCTGCGGCGCAGGTTGACGGCAACGATGCCAATGAGAAGGAGTATCTTGAGGAGATAAAGGCTTGCCTTGCCGATGATGGGACCATCTCTGACCGTGAGCGGAGAATCCTCAACCGCTTGCGTGATTCCCTCGGTATATCTGAAAAGCGCGCAAAAGAGCTGGAGGAGTCGCTCAACAAGGGCGTGTCAGATGATGAGAAGGAATATCTCGACGCACTGAAAGACAGTCTCGTCGACGGTGTGATAAGCGACCGCGAGCGCCGCTTGCTCGACAAGTTGCGCAACTCATTGGGTATTTCAGAGGATAGAGCAAAAGAATTGGAAATTTCTATCGCCAAAAATAAGTGATAAATCACATTAAGTTTAACTTTTAAATACATTTCATTATGGATTGGGGACAATTGCTTAAAGCAGGAGGCGAAATCGCCAAAGTAATAGGAGACCTCCTTGATGACGGAAACATCAACGGAAGTAACAGAAGTAATAACAACAATAACAATGATGATTAACTATGGGAAAGAAACTGGACAATGCCAATAAGGCAATTGGAATGCTGAGTACACTGGCAACCGTTGGAGGTGTCGTGGTAAAGATCATTTCTGCAACACAGAAGAAAAAGTAGGGAATCATTCCTTGCACCCACATTTGAAGAGAACATTTGCAATCGCTTACCCCCAACCATGTTTATCACAGGATTCCTATGAGAGGTGGTTGGGGGTAACTTAGATGCTAAAAATTATGTGAAGGATTTCGGACTAAAGGACACAAGCCGCGTCAAGGCGTTCGTCTTTCGGTTCGTCAGCGTGCCGGCCAAATGGGTGAGGACGGCAAGACAGCATGTCCTGAACATTTATTCTGAAAATAAAGCATACGCCAAGGTTTTCCTAAATGATTTTGGCTGATGGTGGACTTTCGTTGGTTGAGAGCACTTGCGCCCCTTGCTGCCTTGTGGGGTAAGGGAAATTTGTATGCAAGAGGCAGCTGTTTGGTGGCCGCATGACCCACCAAAGGTTGAAAAAAAGAAACTTTTCTTCAATTCAAGAGAGAAATCATACAGTTGCGGATTTTAGGATCATAAAATCCTATTAGATGAGGGGGAAGTACGATTATATGATTTGCTTGCTCCACAAAGACTGTCCGAACAAGCATTCCAACGAAGATGAAAAAACTACTCATAGATAGAGAAGATGCTGACTATAAGAAGTTTAACTTAACTATAGAAAAAAAAATATGGCAAAAAAAGACAAACAATATGAGCACACAAAAAGCGGACTTTTGAAAATAGGTACTGCTGTGGTAAGTGGAATTCTCCTGGCTGGACAACTGATGTCTGGGAATAAGGAGAACAATAATGCTTCAATAGCATCATTATCTTAAAAACAGCATGTTAGCGGATTGTTTCATGCTGTTTTTAACGTAAATCATATAAGTAAACCATAGGAACGAATTTATTATGATTAGTGGACTTTATGTTTATAGCTGTCGCCACTGCAAGCGCAAGTTCTGGGGAGAGGACATAGAATATATGTGCACAGCAGAATCCATGCCGGTGAAATGCCCATATTGTGGGAGCACTGATACAAGGTCTTCCCTTTGGGATACAATGAAGGAAAGGTTGCATCCTGGGAGTGTCACGGGGCTGGGAGAAAATGATAAAATGAAACACGACATGTAAACTCAAAAACTCATCATACACTCAAAAACTCAACATAATACTATGCCCCATGTTGAAGTTTGGCTACCGTTCGATTAATCTGGCATAAAGGCCATTTGTGACATTAGAGGGATGGCAGTTTTTGCTGTCATCCCTTTTATCTGTGTCTCTCACATTTCTGATTCTCAACTTTGCCCAGTTATATTTCATATTAGATTTGGACTTACATATTCCTCCATTGGTTGGAGGTGTCATCGGCTACGTCACCAACGACATTGCCATCCGCATGTCATTCCGTCCGCACGCGGCAAAACACATCATGGGTTGGCGTGTGCCGTTCACTCCCGGCATCATTCCCAAAGAGAAAGGACGGATAGCTGAGGCTGTGGGTACGGCGATCAGCGACAATATAAAATGATACGCAGTCGTCGCAGTTACCATGGGAGGAAGTCATTGCAATCTCTCGCCAAGCCGCTAAGTTCGCAAAGGCTTAAGTTCGCAAAGCAGGCAGTATAGCCATTGCTTTGCGTTCTTTGCGGCTTTGCGAGAAAATATCTGTGAAAAGCCATGTCGTCCGTAAGAACAATAAACGCTGCAAGAATTCTCACAGAGTCTATCTTGCCTCATCTCCCTTCTTCGAAATCAAAAACTATCCGCACAAATAATTTGCAGATATAAAAAACAATGCCTATATTTGCAAATGTAACCGTCAAAATAAACAAAGAAATGACAGACAGAAGCATGCAGGAGATAGAGGAGATGAAGGGTGCCAAGTACATCAATCCCTATACCGACTTCGGATTCAAGAAGCTGTTCGGCACTCCCCTCAACAAGGATTTGCTCATCAGCTTCCTCAACTCACTCTTCGATGGCAAGGAAGTGGTTCAGGATCTTACCTATCTTAATGGTGAGAATCTGGGCAATGGCTATGGCGATCGCCGTGCCATCTTCGATGTCTATTGCGAGAACAAGCAGGGAGAGACGTTCATCGTTGAGATGCAGAAGGCTGAGCAACAGTTCTTTAAGGACAGGAGCGTATTCTATTCCACCTTCCCTATCCAGAACCAGGGAAAGAAAGGTATTTGGGATTTCAAACTCAAAGGCGTCTATACGATTGGCATCTTAGATTTCGTCTTCCCCGACCACGAATATCCGCAAGACAGCCTGCGGCATGAGGTGAAATTGGTGGATGTGGACGACAAGCATGTATTCTATGACAAACTAACCTTCCTCTATCTTGAGATGCCAAAGTTTACCAAGAAGGAAGATGAGTTAGAGACGATGTTCGACAAATGGCTTTTCGTCCTTCATAACCTTTCTCGTCTGATGAAGCATCCGGCAGCCTTGCAGGAGCGTATCTTCAAACGTCTTTTTGAACAAGCAGAGATTGCCCGTTATACACCCGAAGAGCGTCAGGACTATGAGGACAGCCTAAAGGCCTATCGAGACATGAAGAATGTCCTTGATACTGCTGAGTTGAGAGGACTGGAAAAAGGACGCAAAGAAGGACGGAAGGAAGGACGCAAAGAAGGCATTGAACAGGGGACATTTGAAGAAAGGAGAAAGAATGCTAAAGCGATGAAAGCCTTGGGCCTGCCATTGGAGACGATCGTAAAAGTGACCGGAATGTCGGCTGATGACATTGACAAACTTTAATCGCGTGGCTCGGCGCGCTCATGGGATGCGTGAATATCTTTTGTAATTAGGTAATAATATCCCTAACCTCTGACATCATTTGGCGCACCTATTTCTTACCTTTGCCTTCGATAAGTCAAAAAGGGCTGCATCGACAATAGAGGCAAGCCTCATTGCATGCGCTTGCACCATTTTTTGGCATCCATAAACCATAAAACCGAAAGCGATATGTTTAGAGGAATGACAAACTTCGTCTGCGACAACTGCGGACACAAATTCGAGGGAATGGACATCGAGTGGCGCGCGACGGTCTTGTCGCAACCAATGAAATGCCCCAACTGCGGCAGCTACCACACCTGCCCCGGCTCGTTTTCAGGGCTCAACAAGCGTATCTACAGGAACATCTGGAAACAGATGGACGAGTTTCACGAAACTCATAAGTCCCAACGCTCAATTTTCGACTCCTAACTCCTAACTATGAGTATGAATGGCACAGCGGATATTTTCCGTGGATTCATGGTGGGAGAAAGCCAACATCATCTGTTTGCTAGGATGTTCAATATGGTGTACCAGAAAAAAATCGTCGCACCCGACAAATCCAGTGCATTTTAGTTTTTAAAACCAAAACCAAGAAAACCCCTTTGTGCCAGCGCCAAGGGCTTAGACCCTCTGCCATTGTAGGGGCTGAGGGCTTGTGAGAGGCGCGCCTCTCACCGCCCTCAACCCCTCCAATGGCAGATTCTCCTGCGTCGAATCTTGGCACTGACACAAAGGAAAACCATGAAAACAGGCTGTCGCCCCAAACCTTGAAAACAGGCTATCGCGGCGGGAGGTCCGCTGCCCTCAGCGGACAAGTAAGCCTTATAGGTTTTGTAGGTTTGTAGGGAC
>SAMEA3663103__coassemble_1076_pt1 | contig 9871 bp, 7 predicted proteins | sample SAMEA3663103__metabat2_high_PE_013 | metagenome-assembled genome bin SAMEA3663103 (sample SAMEA3663103) | pig gut metagenome | biome: pig gut; feature: pig-associated habitat; material: faeces | place: France | collected 2012 | reverse complement strand
ATAAAACCCTAGCTGTGATGCAAGGGCTACGCCCTTTGTTTCTTCTTCGGCTCCGCCTGCCCCGAAGCAAGCTTCGGCGAGCCGGAGCCGAAGAAGAAACAGCCTTCGTACCTCAGGCTTGCATCACTGCAAGAAAAACCTTGAAAACCTGCTGGCGCGATAGGAGTTAATAGTTAGGAATTTGGAGATAGGAGTTACCGCGCCAGCTTGTTTTCAAGGTTTTTCTTTGTGTCAGCGCCAGGAACCGACGAAGGAGGAGCTGCCATTTGCGGGATGGGGGCGGGAAGAGGCGAAGCCTCTCACAAGCCCTCATCCCACAAATGGCAGAGGGCCATAGCCCTTGGCGCTGACGCAAAGGGTTTTATAGGTTTTTGTTGAAAAAGATGGAATATGTCAGCCGTAGCATCGTGGGACTAACGCTTGCAACAATAAAGCAGGGATATACACAATAGGGGGGACCCGCCCTACGATGGGAATGGCTGAATAGGGCGAACGGTCGCAATATTGTTAAAGGTGATTAAATAATGTTACGCGGTTTGTCTTTCTCAGGTTTTATGGCTATATTTGAGCCAGTTATCAACCAATAATTAAAGACAAAACGCGATTATAAAATGAAAAGGATATTCAACCAAGGCCTCTTGAAGGTGTTAGTCTTAGCACTCTTCTCATGTTTTCAGCTGACCACACGTGCCCAGAATGATAAAGCGCAAGATGACTGGAAGTTCAGCCATCCCATTTTGATTCAGCAGCCAGCGCCAACCCCACCAAATGATAAGAATAATGGTAGTATGCCGGAATTTCCCGGGGGGAACATGAAATTACAACAATATTTAAAGAATGAGACCCATAAGATTCTGTCAAGTAGAGCCGACAATGTCTTTGGGAAAGTTGTGGTAGGTTTTGAGGTTAACGAAAAAGGCAATTTGTCAAACTTCAGGATCTTAAAGTCCACAAATCCCTTGTTGAATGAGGACGCATTAAGCATTGTCAAATCTATGCCTGATTGGAAGCCCGCAAGGATAGATGGGAAAGATGTTAAATCGAAAATGAATGTAATTGTAAATTTTGAGTAGGGCAGTTAAGTTTGAGGGGGATGTTTGAGTCTCGCCTTTGTTAGATGCAAGAACCCTTGTTGGGGCGATTGGGTTCCCCACCCTTCGTAGGGAGGGGTTAGGGGTGGGTCTTTGGGTCTTTGTCTTTAGTTCTTCATGCGTTGTTTTCGGTGGTTGACTGGACGAAGCGTTCGACATCGGCCTTGATGCGCTGGCCGATGTCGGAGCGCAGGAAGCCCGTGTTCTTGCGCAGCATCGACACGATGTCCTCCACGCGGCTGGTGTAGCACGACAACTCGTTTCGGCGCTGGGTGCCGTGGACGCTCTCCTGGGCTATCTCGGCCTGGCGCTCGCCCACAAGCTGGTCGCATACCTTGGTGAGCATGGGCACCACCACCTTGTCGAAAAGATGGTGGCCCTGTATATATAGATAGGTGGTGTCGGCCGTCACGCCCAGCCGCTTGATGTCGGCCTTCACTTCCTGCCAACTTTGGCGCGCGTCGGGGTAGTGGGCTTTCAGGGCCTGCACCTTCTTGTCGACCCGCTGGCGGAGCAGCGACAGCTGGTCCTCGGCCTTGCGGATGGAGAATGTGCCCATCTCGATGCAGCGCAGCAGGTCGTTGATGGTGAAGTCCTTGTAGTTGGGCGAGCGGTAGAACCAGATGTTCCACACTAAGAGCGGGAAGATGGCTTGCGAGAACTGGCGCAGGTATTCCTCGAAGTTGAAAATCTGGTGGTCGTTGAGCGTCACGGCCACGCACACCTCATGGAGCGAGGGGCTGTAGCACTGCAGGTTCTCTATGGCGTAGGCGTAGGTGTGGAACACGTAGGGGCTGCTGTTGATGAGGCGTGAGGTCTCCGTCGCGCCCTGCGTGAGATAGTCGTAGTCGGCATCCACGCAGGCTATCATGTCGTGGCCCACCTTGTCGGCCAACACCGCCATGAGGGCTGCCTTCTTGCCGCGCTCCAAGCGGCGGTCGCGCGAGGGGAGCATCACCTCGAAGTAGAGTTTGTCGGTCTCCACCTGGTTGAAGATGGCGCGCCACACAAACACGTCGTCGTAGCTCTCCACGTAGGCCACCACGCGCCGGCGGGCGCCCTTGGAGGTGAGCTTGTTGGCCGCCTCGAAATAGCGGGACGAAAGATTGTCGCGAAGTCGTTTGCTCATAGGTTTTTTGATTTTTATGGGCTGCTGTGATACAGCAGCTTACCGAACTTGTGGGACATGCGCGCAGGGGGCGCGGGGGCGCCCGCTTTGTGCGGGCCAGCCTTTCTTCGTGCCGCCGCCCTTGGTGGGGAGCATGCAAGGGGCGGGGCTGTCAGGCGTTGTCGGTGATGTCGGAAACCTCAGTCACGTGGTCCATCCAGCCGTTCATGATGACGGCGGGACTGTGGGTGGTGAGGATGACTTGCACGTTGGGGTTGAGCCTCAATATCAAGTCGATCAGCTGCTTTTGCCACTCCACGTGCATGCTCACCTCGGGCTCGTCCATGAACAGCACGTAGTTTTGGTTGTCCTCCACGAGCACCGTGAGCAGGATGGCGAGGATCTGCTTCTCGCCGCTCGACAGCTGGTAGGGCATGAGCCGTTCGCCCATCTGCTCGAAATAGATCTCGTTCTCGGAGCGCACGATTTTCTTGCCTGTGTCGGCGAAGAGGCTGTCCATCATGTCCTGGAAAATCTTCTTCGGCTCGCTCAGCCGCGTGGCCTTCTGCTGTGCGTCGGCTGCGCCGCTCTGCAGCACGCTGATGATGCGGTTGCCGATGTTGACCTGGTAGTCGAGGTATTTGCGCTGGAGCTGGAAGAGCTGCCAGTCGAGTTCGGTGGCCAGTGAGGCGTCCATCTTGCTCACCACGTCGGCGTTGAGCAGCGGGCGGTCGAAGGAGCGGATGAGGTCGAAGCGTATCCGCGTGGCGTCGGCGGGCTCCACGCTGAGGTGGACGCCCTTGAGCAGGTGGGCGTGGAAGTCGGAAGAGTTGCCGAGGCTCTTCGTCACCTTGTTGAGGATGGTGGACTTGCCCACGCCGTTGACCCCACTGAGGATGTTGACTCTGCGGTCGAGGTCCCACACCACATGGCGGCGGCCACTCCACAGCGAGTCAATCTCTATTCGTTTGATGTAGTCAACATATTTCTGCATAGTCGTTATGAGCTTGTTTCTATGGGCAAAAATACAAAATAAATGAATACAAGCCTAATTTTTCACCGACAATCCACAGTGGGAATCGAAAAAAAACGGATGGCCTCTTCTGGCTGCGGCTGGCGACAAATGAGGGCCAACTTGCCGACAACCTTGTCGGCATTTGTCAGCAACCGCTTGGCTTCCACAAAAACACCCTGCATCACCGCTCGGAGCGGCGTGATGCAGGGTGTTGGCGGAAGCTTGGGCTGGGAGGGTGGCGGGCTGCTGGGGGCGCTCTCACTTCCTCGTCCAGAACTGCGGGGTGAGGATGACGAGGACGGAGAAGATTTCCAGACGGCCGATGAGCATCATGAAGGAGCACATCCACTTGGCGAATGCGGGCAGGTCGTTCCACGACATGGTGGGGCCGATCTCCGTTCCCAAGGTGGGTCCCACGTTGCCGATGCTGCTCAGGGTGATGGTGATGGCGTTGGTGTTGTCGATGCCGGCCGCTATCATCACGAAGGCGCAGATGAGGCACAGCATGAGATAGGAGGTGAAGAAGGCCAAGAGCGTGACCCGCTTGCTGGGCGGGACGTTGTTGCCGTCGACACGGAGCGGCAGCGAGGCGTTGGGGTGGAGCATCTGTCGGAACTCGTTCTTCACCACCTTGAGCAGCATGACGCCGCGCACGCACTTCAAGCCGCCGCTTGTGGAGCCAGAGCAGGCTCCGATGAACATGCACAGCGACAGCGCCACCCATGTGACGTGGGGCCATTTGCCGGCGTCGTCGTTGAAGAGGCCTGTGGTGGTGATGAACGACACCACCTGGAAGATGCCCGAGCGGAAGGCGTGCTCTATGCCGTAGCCGTTGCGCGCCATCAGCTCAACCATGATGAATAGCGAGAGGCCCAGCACAAGGAAGAAGTAGAGCCGGAACTCGCTGCTCTTGAAGAGGTGGAAGGGGCGGAACTTGGACAGGCTGAAATAGAGCAGCGGGAAGTTGACGCCCGAGAGGAAGCAGAAGAGTGTGGTGACATAGTCCATGGCGGGTGAGTTGAAATGCTCCGTCGAGGTGTTGTAGATGGAGAACCCGCCCGTGGCGGTGGTGGTCATGGAGAAGTTGAGGCCCTCGAACCAGTTCATGCCGCAGGCCATGTAGGAAGCCATGCAGCCGAGGGTGAGGACGAGGTAGACGCTCCAGATCCATTTGGCGTTGGTGGAGAGGCGTGGATGGAGCTTGCTTTTGAAGGGGCCCGTGGCCTCGGCGGCGAACACGCGTGTGGAGCCGCCCACCGTGGAGGGCAGCAGGGCGATGGTGAAGAAGACGATGCCCAGTCCGCCTATCCACTGGGTGAGCGACCGCCAGAAGAGCAGTCCCTCGGGCAGGGCCTCCACGTCGTCGATGACGGTGGCTCCCGTGGTGGTGAATCCCGACATGTTCTCGAAGAAGGCGTCGGTGAAGCTGGTCATGTAGCCGCTGATGAGGAAGGGGAGCGTGCCGAAGAGCGAGAAGAGCAGCCACGAGAGCGTCACCACCAGATAGGCGTCGCGGCGCGAGAGGGTGTTCTCGGCGTTCATGCCATAATATCGCAGTACGATGCCGGTCAGGATGGTCACCAACAAAGAGACGAGGAAAGCCAGGGTGTCGTCGCCGTGCATGCAGACGGCCATCACCAGACAGGCCAGCAGCAGGGAGCTCTCGATGAAGAGCAGGGAGCCCAAAATCTTGAAAATGATTTTCTTGTTGATCATAGCCTACAGTTGCCAGCCTTAGTTGAACAGATTCTCCAATTGCTTGAGGTTGACCTCGTGGCAGAACACCACCACGCTGTCGCCGGCCATGATCTGCGTGTTGCCGGAGACGAGCATTCCCTTGCCGTCGCGCACCAGTCCGCCGATGGTCATTCCCGATGGCAGCCTCAGGTCCTTGACGGCCTTGCGGGTGATTTTGCTGCCTTCCACGGGTATGAACTCTGCGGCGTCGGCGTTGGCCGAGAGGAAGTAGGTGACGTTGAGCACGTTGGCGTCGAGCATGATTTGGTAGATGGCGCTGGCCGCGATGGCCTTCTTGTTGATGAGCGTGCCGATGTCGAGCTGCTCGGCCATGCCGGCGTAGGCCATGTTGTCGATCATGGCCACCGTCTTGCGCACGCCGAGCTGCTTGGCGGTCAGGCAGGAGAGGATGTTGACCTCTGTGTTGCTGGTCAGGGCCACGAAGGCCTGCATGCCGCGTATGTTCTCGCTCTTGAGCTCCTCCACGTCGCGTCCGTCGGCGGCTATGACGAGGGCCTTCTCGGGCAGCACCTCGTTGAGTTCCTCCACGCGCCGTGGGTCGCTCTCGAATATCTTCACGTTCATATAGGAGGGCATCATCATCACGGCTCGCTCGCCGGTGTTACCGCAGCCCATCATCATCACGTCCTTCACGTCGACATAGTGTTCCTTTCCCACGATGCGGCGGATGTAGGGCACGTATTGCTTCGTGGTCATGAAATAGGCCAGGTCGTGGCGCTTGAGCGTGTCGTTGCCGTTGGGAATGATGGTGGAGGAGCCTCGCTTGATGGCCACGATGTGGTAGGGGTCGTCGGGGCCGCAGATGTCCTTGAGCGGCTGGTCGAGAATCTCGCAGTCGTGGTGGAGCTTGATGCCGAGCATCACGAGCGCGCCGCCGTGCACGTCCCACCGCTGGCGCACCCACGACATCTTGAGTCCGCTGATGACCTCGCGCGCGGCGAGTTCCTCGGGATAGATGATGTTGTCCACGCCGAGGCGGCGGAAGAACTCGCGCGACTCCTCGGTCATGAACTCCGCCTCGTCCACCTTGGCCACGGTCTTCTTGGCGTTGAGGGCGTGGGCGATGATGCAGTTGTTGATGTTGACGCTCTGGTCGGGGGTGACGGCTATGTAGAGGTCGGCCTCGTCGATGCCGTTGTCCTTGAGCGTGTTGATGCTTGTCGTGGAGGCGCAGACCGTCAGCAGGTCGGCCTCGCGGTTGATCTTCTCCAGCCTGTCGGGGTCGGAGTCGATGATGATGGTGTTGTCCTTGTTCTTGGCGAAGAGCTTGGCCAGATAGGTGCCAATGGCGTAGGCGCCGGTAATGATGATTTTCATGTTGCTAATCCTTTCACCCTAAATATCATTTGCAGAGTTCCAGCAGGGCCTGCCTGATGCTCTCCGGGTCGAGATGGCAGAGCTTGCGCTCCTCTTCGACAGAGCCGTGGGGGACGAAGGCGTCGGGCAGTCCCATCCTGACCACCCTTGGCGTGAAGCCGTGGTCGTCCATCCATTCGAGTATGGCAGAGCCGAATCCACCCTCCTTTGAGCCGTCCTCGATGGTGAGAATCTTCTTGAACCTCCGTCCCACCTCGTCGAGGAGCTTGGAGTCGAGGGGCTTGACGAACCTCATGTCGTAGTGGGCGATGCTGGGGGTGTGCCTGAGGATGGACTTCGTGTCGTCCTCTATCTTCTTGATAGCCTGCTCCACGTCGTTGCCCAATGGCCCGAACGAGAGAACGGCCGCGTCGCTGCCCTCATGGAGCTTGCGCCCGGTGCCCACCTCGACGGCCTCGAGCGGGCAGCGCCAGTCCACCTTCACGCCCCTGCCGCGCGGGTAGCGGATGACGAAAGTGCCCTTGCCGGGCAGCTGGGCGGTGTACATCAGCTTGCGCAGCTCCCATTCGTCCATGGGGGCAGAGATGGTGAGGTTGGGGATGGGGCGCAGGGCGGCGATGTCGAAAGCCCCGTGGTGGGTGGGGCCGTCTTGTCCGACAAGTCCCGCGCGGTCGAGGCAAAGCACCACGGGGAGGTTGAGTATGGCCAGGTCGTGGATGATGTTGTCGTAGGCGCGCTGGGAGAAGGCACTGTAGATGTTGCAGAAGGGTTGCAGCCCGTCCTTGGCCATTCCGCCAGAGAAGGTCACGGCGTGGCCCTCGGCGATGCCCACGTCGAAGCAGCGGTCGGGCATGGCCTTCATCATGATGTTCATGGAGCAGCCGGTGGGCATGGCGGGCGTGACGCCCACGATGCGCTCGTTTTGCCGGGCCAGCTCCAAGAGCGTGTGGCCGAACACCTCCTGGTATTTGGGCGGCACGTGTGAGGTGTCGCCCACCAAGCGCTCGCCCGTCGTGGGGTCGAACTTGCCCGGCGCGTGCCAGATGGTGGCGTGCTCCTCGGCGGGCTTGTAGCCCTTGCCCTTTACGGTGTGCAGGTGGAGCAGCTTGGGGCCTTTCATGTCCTTGATGCGCCGCAGGATGCTCACCACGTTCTTCACGTCGTGACCGTCGAAGGGGCCAAAGTAGCGGATGTTCATGCCCTCGAAGAGGTTCTGCTGGTGGGCCATCGCGCTCTTGATGGCGTTGTTGAGTCGGATGATGCTGTTGCGCCGGTTGTCGTTGAGGTAGCCTTTCTGCCTCATCCACGACGACAGCTTGTAGCGGAGCTTGTTGTAGGTGTCGTTGGTGTCGAGGTTGATCAGGTATTGCTCCATGCCCCCCACGGCGCGGTCGATGGACATGTCGTTGTCGTTGAGCACCACCAGCATGTCGTTGGGCGTGGAGCTCACGTTGTTCAGTCCCTCGAATGCCAGTCCGCCGCTCATGGCTCCGTCGCCAATCACGGCCACCACGTGGCGGTTCGGGTTGCCCGTCTTCTTGGCGGCCACGGCCATGCCCAAAGCGGCCGATATGCTGTTGGAGGCATGGCCGCAGGTGAAGGTGTCGTAGACGCTCTCCTCGGGCGAGGGGAAGGGCCGGATGCCGCCAAACTGCCGGTTGGTGCAGAACGTGTCGCGTCGGCCGGTGAGGATCTTGTGGCCGTAGGCCTGGTGGCCCACGTCCCAGACTATCCTGTCCTCGGGCGTGTTGAAAACATAATGAAGGGCCACGGTGAGCTCCACTACGCCCAAGCTTGAGGCAAAGTGGCCGGGATTGACCGACACCTCGTCTATAATGTCCTGGCGGAGCTCGCGGCAGAGCTCGGGAAGCTGGTCTACGCTCAGCTTGCGGAGGTCGGCTGGCGAATCTATATTGCTCAACAAACCGTATTTCTTCTTTTCCATTTACAAGGGCAACCGATGATTAAATTGGAATATTCTTTGCAAAGGTACAAAATTTTTGTATCTTTGCAAAAACTAACTGTAAAATCTAAGTAATATATCAATTAAGTATGAATAGACCATCCGTGATCATTGCGGCAATGCTTCTCGCTTCCGCCTCCGTCGTGGCCCAGACTACCCAGGGCGGCATCACTCCCAAAATGTTGCAGCGCATAGAGCAGGCCCAGCAAGGTGGCGCGGCCGACAAGGCCCTCTTCAACGCCATCGCCTCCAACAACATCGACGACCTGGCCAAGAACTTCGCCAACCAGGGACCCGTCAGCACCTACTTCAGCGTGGAGACTCCCAAGCAGTCCATCCACGACCAGCAGAAGTCGGGACGCTGCTGGATGTTCTCCGGGTTCAACGTGCTGCGCGCCAACTTCGCCAAGACCCACGGCGACAGCGTGCGCGTGGAGTTCTCGCAGGCCTACCTCTTCTTCTACGACCAGTTGGAGAAGGCCAACCTGATGCTGCAGGGCGTCGTGGACTGCGCCGGCAAGCCCATGGACGACAAGCTTGTGCAGTTCTTCTTCAAGAATCCCATCAACGATGGCGGCACGTTCTGTGGCGTGGCCGACCTGGTAGAGAAGTACGGCCTCGTGCCCATGGAGGCCCAGCCGGAGACCTTCTCGTCGGACAACACCAGCCGCATGGCGCACATCGTCTCCTCCAAGCTGCGTGAGTTCGGACTGGAGCTGCGTGGCATGGTGAAGGACGGCAAGAGCCGCAAGGCCATCAACGAGCGCAAGACGGAAATGCTCTCCACCATCTACCACATCCTGGCGCTCACCATAGGCGAGCCTGTGAGGAGCTTCAAGTATGCCTTCCGCGACGACAAGGGAAAGGTGGTGATCCCGGAGAGGACCTACACGCCTAAGGAATTCTACGACTTCACGGTGGGGCACCCGCTCAACGGCACCTTCCTCATGGTGATGAACGACCCGCGCAGGCCCTACCACCAGACTTACGAGGTGGAGTATGACCGCCACACCTACGACGGCCACAACTGGAAGTACCTCAACCTGCCGATGGAGGAGATCGCGCAGCTCGCCATAGCCAGCCTCAAGGACGGCCACAAGATGTACAGCTCCTACGATGTGGGCAAGCAGCTCGACCGCAAGCGCGGCTATCTCGACCTCGACAACTACGACTACGGCTCGCTCTTCGGCACAACCTTCGGAATGGACAAGGCCCAGCGCATCGCCACGTTCGACAGTGGCTCCACCCATGCCATGACGCTCACGGCCGTGGACCTCGACGGCGATGGGAAGCCGCTGAAGTGGGAGGTGGAGAACAGCTGGGGACCCAACTATGGCCAAAAGGGCTGCCTCATCATGACCAACCGCTGGTTCAACGAGTATATGTTCCGCTTGGTGGTCAACAAGAAGTACGCCTCGCCCGACATCCTGAGCCAGTATGACCAGAAGCCCACTATGGTGGCTCCCGACGATCCGCTCTTCGTGCCGGAGAATTGATGGGCTGGCGGCTATAGGCTGGTTCTATAAATTAGGCTGGTAGAATAATCGATAAAGTGCAGTTGTCGTTTCGGTCGTATTCTGCATCTATCGGTCTCAAAACGTCAAGTCTCATCGGTCGTG
>SAMEA3663103__coassemble_1071_pt1 | contig 9896 bp, 7 predicted proteins | sample SAMEA3663103__metabat2_high_PE_013 | metagenome-assembled genome bin SAMEA3663103 (sample SAMEA3663103) | pig gut metagenome | biome: pig gut; feature: pig-associated habitat; material: faeces | place: France | collected 2012 | reverse complement strand
GCCAAAGGGCGTTCGCCCCCGCCGTCAGTTTCAGCGATGGGGCGCGCGCAGTTGGGTGTGGCCTTTTGACCTATGCAGTAGGGATGATTGCGGACTTTCTTTTCATTTTTTCCGGCGCATGGCGGTTGTATCAGAAAAATATAGTATATTTGCATAGTTATGAACCTCAAGGATTATATACAGCAATTGTCTCGCCAATGGCAGACGGGCGAGGCCACAGAGCATAGTTATCGCGGCATGCTCGCACAGTATGTACAGGGGACTGTCGGCAATCAGTTTGTCGTCGTCAATGAGCCGTCGCACATAGAATGCGGCGCGCCTGATTATGTGGTCATGCGCACAAGCGACCATCAGCCCGTGTTCTATATCGAGGCCAAGGACATTGGCGACAGTGATCTTGACGGGCGGAACGCGAAAGGACACCGTGAGCAGTTCGACCGCTACAAGGGCGCGTTGGAGCGAATCGTATTTTCCGACTACCTCGATTTCCATTTCTATGAGCATGGCGAATGGATTCGCAACATACGCATTGGCGAAATCCACGGCAATCGCATAGACCCGGTGGAGAATGCCGCTACCGAGTTTGAGGAGCAGATGCGCCAATGGAGCCAAGGCCACACCCAGCCCATCACGGGGGCGGTGCGCCTCGCTGAGATCATGGCCTCGAAAGCAGGATTGCTGCGGCATGTGACAGAGCGCACCATGCATTTGATGTCAAAAGACCCAACAGACTACCAAGACAGCCAGCTACAGCAGTTGTTCAACGCCTTCCGTGGCATCCTCGTCAGCGACCTGACGGAAGATGGGTTTGCCGACATGTACGCCCAAACAATAGTCTATGGACTGTTTGCCGCCCGTCTGCACGACACCACGGCCGCCGAGTTCTCGCGAGAGGAAGCCGCGCGCCTCATACCCAAGTCCAACCCGTTCCTCAGACAGATATTCAACAACATCGCCGGCATCGACCTCGACGACCGGGTGGGATGGATTGTCGACGACCTCGTGGAGACCTTTGCCGCCATCGATGTGGCGAAAGTGATGAAGTCTTACGGCAAGAACGAAAGGCGCAACGACCCGTTGGTACACTTCTATGAGGACTTTCTTTCCCATTACGACCCAAAACTGCGCAAGGACATGGGTGTGTGGTATACACCCAAGCCCATCGTCAGCTTCATCGTCCGCTCCGTGCATGAATTGCTGAAGCACCTATTCGGCATACCGAAAGGCCTGGCCGACACAAGCAAGGTCACGGTCAGAACCAGTCAAGGCAAACAGGAAGTCCATCGCCTGCAGATTCTCGACATCGCCACCGGCACCGCCACTTTCCTTGCCGAGATCATCACCGTGGTCTATCAGATTGTCGGACAGCGCAACGGTGGCTTGTGGAAGGACTATGTGGACAAAGAGTTGAAGCCCCGGCTCAATGGCTTTGAGATTATGATGGCTCCTTACACCATAGCCCACTTGAAGCTTGACATGATGCTCCATCAGACAGGCTATGACAGAACCGACGGTCGTCGGCTCAACGTTTTCCTTACCAACTCCCTTGAGCCGCCATCGGCTGAACCGCGCACGTTCTTCAACGCCATCAGTATGGAGGCAGAGGAAGCCGACAAGGTGAAACGCGACAAGCCAGTGATGGCCGTCATTGGCAATCCGCCCTACAATGGGGCAAGCCGTAACCAAGGAAAATGGATCATGCACTTGATGGAGGCATACAAGACCGAGCCGGGTGGAAAAGTAAGGCTGAAAGAGCGCAATCCCAAGTGGCTCAACGACGATTATGTCAAGTTTATCCGCTTGGCAGGATACTATGTGGAGAAGAATGGTGAGGGCATCATTGGCTTCATCAACCCACACGGATTTATTGACAATCCTACTTTCCGTGGCATGCGCTGGAATCTGCTCAATACCTTTGACCATACCTATATCCTCAATCTTCACGGCAATTCAAAGAAGAAAGAAGTATGTCCCGACGGATCGAAGGATGAGAACGTCTTCGACATCATGCAGGGCGTGAGCATCAACATCTTCGTAAAGACAGGGGAGAAAAAGAAAGGAGAGCTTGGCCGAGTACACTATGCTAACTTGTGGGGGCCGAGGGAAAGCAAGTTTGAATTCTTGGAGACTCACGATGCAACGAATGTAGACTACCAAGAGGTTGTACCGAAAGAGCCTATGTACTACTTCCAGCCCATGAACTTTGAGGGGAAAGAAGAATACGACAAGGGATTTTCTATTCCTGAATTGTTTGTTGTAAGCTCTGTTGGCGTTGTAACAACAAAGGACTCATTTCTCGTTTGTGACAACGTAAAGACTTTAGAAAGAAGAATCAATGACCTTATTTCTATGCCCGAAGTTGAACTTGCGCAGAAATACAAGCTAAAAGATACAAGAGACTGGAAATTGCGTAAAGCAAAGCAAGACGTTGGCTATTCATTAGAAGAAAGCAAAATAATAACATACGACTATCGTCCGTTCGACAAAAGGTTTCTTTATTACACGGGTACAACAAATGGTTTAGTAGCACGGCCAAGGGCTGAGGTTCAAAGGAACTTGCTTAATTCGGGCAATTTGGGATTATTGACTTGCCGCCAATGCATTAATTACGGATGGAGCTTAGTGGGGATTACAGAGAATATTGTTGATGATTGCCGCCTATCAAATAAAACTAAAGAACGCGGCTATGTTTTCCCCCTCTACATTTATAAGGACAATATGGGCGTAGAAGAGAAATTGCCCAATCTGAAATCCGACATCTACAAGCGCATCGCCGACAGTCTTGGCTTCAAGCCCACCCCCGAGCAACTGCTCTATTACATCTATGCGGTTCTGCACAGTCCTGGCTATCGCGAGAAATACAAGGAGTTTCTAAAGATTGACTTCCCGCGCGTACCTTATCCGAAAGACAAGCATCAGTTCGAGCTATTGGCAGACTTAGGCCATCAGCTCGTTGGCCTCCACTTGATGCACAATTCCGATAATTGGGATGTCGTCACGGGCTTCCCTGAGGAAGGCTCAAACCTCGTAGAACGTCATGATTATTCCGATGGGAAAGTCCATATCAATGACAGGCAATACTTCTCCGATGTAAGCGAGACTGCCTGGTCTGCCTTTATTGGTGGCTATCAGCCAGCGCAGAAATGGCTGAAAGACCGATGTGCCCGTCAGCTTTCCTACGACGACATTATCCACTACGAGCGCATCATCCACGCCCTTGACAAAACAAATGAAATCGTGGCAAGGATTGATGAAATAGACAATTTCTGACCTATCAAAGACGCAAAGGAAAACCTCCGCCAACCGCCTTGCGGGTGCACCTTTGCGTCTTTGCGAGAGAAATCTCCATACAGAAGCGGCTGGGGCATTTCACCCACAGCTCAAATGATTCCCAGCGTCTCGGCCCTGTGGCAAGCTGCTATCGAATTGGAACAATGGAGTTTGTCGAGAATGTTCTGCCGATGTCTGTTGACTGTGAAAATGCTGATGGAAAGACGGTCGGCTATCATCTTGCTTGACAGTCCCTGACGGATCAAGCGTAGCACATCCTTCTCCCTGCTGCTGAGGATATGATGCAGAGTGGCAGTGGAGACGGGAATAAGCGTGCCGCTCGCCGTATTGAGGATGCAGTCGCCACTGGGTAAGGAAGGCATGAGAGAATACAGACAAAGGGCAAGCCACACCTTGTTGTCGTCTGAGAAGAAGTATCTGATGCGATGCACGACGGTGAGCCATCGCCCCTTTGCGTCGTTCATTCTCAGTGTTCCCACAAACAGGCAGTCGGAGGCCTCCGCAGGTGGCAGCTCCTTGACAAAACGGTAGAAATGCAGCTCTCCCAATTGCTTCCTCACGAAGTCGTCGGGATGGATGTGGCAGAAAATCTCCTCTTCCCAGATGGAATCCAGCACATGGTGGTCGCCATTTCTCGCAATGCCCAACCGCTCGCCCAATCCTCCGTAGAAGACGTGGCTGACACAGGTCTCCAAGTTGCTCACCACGGCGATGGCATTCTCGGCGAGGGCGTATGCCTCTCCTATGGAAAGGAACTTTTCCATCCCCTCCGCATCCCTGTGCTTGTAATCCTGTGAAAGGAGTTGTTTGTTGAGCCGTTGGTCTATATCCATCGCCTGAAATGGTTATTATTAGTTATTGCAGGATTCCTGCAAACCCTTTACCTTTGCAAAGGTAATAAAAATATATATGAATAAAGCTATTTCAATCTTTTTCTGCTCACTGCTTAGTGTTGCGGCGAGCGCGCAAACCCTGACAAGCATGCAGTGGTTCAACGAGCCTGACCACTGGGCGGTCCAGGGCAAGTCACTTACCATGGACGTTCCGGGTCACTGCGACTACTGGCGCATATCGCACTATGGGTTCACCGTGGACGACGCACCTTTTGTCTACGCCACATACGGCGGTGAGTTTGAGGCCAAGGTTAGGATCTCGGGCGATTACAAGGTGAGATTCGACCAGGCCTGCCTGATGGTGCGCATCGACAAGGAGAACTATCTCAAGGCGGGCATAGAATACGTTGACGGCAAATACCACTTGAGCTGCGTTGTGACCCACCACACGAGCGACTGGAGCGTCATAGAACTGGACCATCCTGTCGATTTCGTATGGATAAAAGCGGTGCGCCGCTTGGATGCCATTGAGATATTCTATTCCTTTGACGACAAGAACTACACCCTCATGCGAAACTGCTGGATGCAGGACAACACCCCTGTGCAGGTGGGGCTTGCGGCGGCAAGCCCGGACGGTGACGGCTTCACGGCGCGTTTTGACGACTTCAAGGTGAGGCATCTTCCAGACCAGCGCAGGCTGGAATGGCTGAAGGCAAACAGCGGGAAATAAGCGGCGTTAGCTTCCAGCTATCGAGCCTAAAGAAATGGTCAGGGTGAAGGTGTTGTACTCCTAAACAAAGGAACTTTGCGGTGGATTTAGGTCTCTTCTGACAAAAGACACTTGAATCCTATTGGAGGCATTACGCCCTGAGCAATAAAAGCATACCGCTCTTACGCCATTATAAAAGCAAGGAGCAGCATCTCTGCCCCTTGCTTCATATCTATTGGCATTTGTTCCAACTAATGATTGTCATCATTTGACAACAAACTTCGCAACCAATTTCCTGCCATAGGCGTTTGCCTTAATGATATAAACCCCTTCGGCAAGCTGTGGAAGATTGACTTCTCTTTCACCGTGAAGCCTTGCAACGGTTTTCCCTGTTGCGGACACAATAAGGGCATCTGTGTATTCGCCCTTGATGACCGGAAGAGCATGCTAAGAATGGAGTGGCGCATTTCAGCCTAAAATTTTGGCCATCTCGGGAAATCCAATTAATTTTGCATTCCATGGGGTTTCCCGTTAGGGCTTGCAAGTACGATTGTCAGACCGTGGAGGATGCGACTCCCATGCAGGGAAAGCCGCGGCCTCACACAAGCAAAAGCCAGACTGGGGAAAGAGAGGGAGACCACTGAAAGAATCTTTGAAATGGAAACCAAGACACTTGAATCGCTACAGAAAAGCCCCCTGTTCTCGGGCATGAGCAGCGTGGAGATAGAGATTGCCCTGTCGGGCGTGAACTACCAGCTTGTGGGCTATGCGCCTTACGACATCTACGCGCTGGCGGGGATGTCCTGCCAGAATGCCGACATCGTTGTCAGCGGCGTACTCGTTTGCCGCATGTCATCAATCTCGGGCAAGCTTGTCGAGGTAAGCCGGCTGAGGGCGGGCAACCTCATCGCCCCGGCCTTCCTCTTCGGCAAGGACAAGACGCTGCCCGTAAGCGTTGAGACCGAGGGGGAGGTGAGCGTGCTGCGCATGAGCCTTGCGACCTTTGAGAAGCTGCTCCGCGACAACTGGCTGCTGACGGAGAATTTCATCCGCATCTTGTCAAACACCAACGCCTTTCTCACCAAGCGGCTGCGCGTGCTCAGTCTTCTCACTGTCAGAGAGAAGGTGGCGTGGCTGCTGACGGAGATGGCGGCGGAGCAAGGCTCCACCACCATCACCCTCAACCGCTCGCGCCAACAGATCGCCGACTCGTTTGGCATCCAGAAGTTCTCGCTGCTGCGTGTGCTTTCCGCCTTTCAGAAGGAGGGAGCCATCAGAGTGGCCGAAAGGCAGATTACCATCCTCGACCGGAGCAAGATGAGGTGAGCCCAGGGAGGGTGGAGTTATTTCGCAAAGTGCTTACGGGCCTCCTCCATGTCCTGCACGGTTTCCATTGTCCCCATATAATTGCCCTCGGCGTCGCGCACGGCATGATAGTTGACAAGCGTCGCGCGACCGTCTTTTTCCATCCACACCGGCACGCATTCGCGCTTGCCCTGTCGAAGATCATTGATGATGGCCCTAACCATCGGCTCTATCTTGGGCGGATGGCACGAGAACACCTCACGTCCAAGGGCTGCCAAGGGGCGTTTGAAGGCTTTGGCGGCAAACGGCTGGTTGAAGTAGCGGTTGATGTTGTCGGCGTCCACGAAAGTCACCTCCATCGGAAGCGTGTCGAGCAGGGCTGTCAGCTGGCTTATCGTGAGCGACCCGCCGGGCATGTCCACCCTCAGCTCGTTGGCCACATTTGTGCCCCCTTGGCAGCTGGCCGTCTTCTCCTTGGCGAGCAACGCCTCCCCGTCTTGCCAGACTTGCGGCTCCACACCCAGGCAAGGGGCATAGGCCTTGCTGTCGATATAAACCTGAAGCCAGTCGTCGTCAGTGAGGTTGGCCGCACACACGGGAAAGAGTATGCGGTTCTCCTTGAACGTCATCTCCCTCGCGCGAACCACAAGGTCCTCCGCGCGCTTCAGCCATTGCGCGCCGGGATTGGCGGCCTGCCGCAGGAGAGAGGAGAACTCGGCTCGAATCTCATCGTCGATGGTCCACATCACCTGCGAGGGACCATATATCCCATACTTGGTGTTCAGCAAAGGATAGATGAGGTCGCCTTTCTTGGCATAGTGGATAGCCAGCCCACGGGCCTGGCCAAGCAGGGCCGCCACGTCGCCATTCCCTCTCAGCGCGTTCTCCACCGCTTCGAGAGCCTTCACTATCGCGTCGTTCTCACGGTAGAAGGTCTGCAGGGGATGCCCGTCAGTGGCCCTGAGGCTGGCCGTCTTGTCCTTGCTCTCGGCAGCCTGACCCATCATCATCCTCTCTTGGTCGTGATGCATCCCGTGATGGAAATCGTCCTGGCTCCTGCTGTGGAAGAGGGCAGAGTGGACGTCGCACAGCTTCTTCACTTCCTTTGCCGACTGCCCCTCGGCTATGAGTTGCTGCTCGGCCTTCATGATGCTTGTGGCCGGAACATCCTTGAAGTCCCTCACAAAGTCGGCACGCACACTCTCCAAAGGTTCCCCGTCGTTGAGCCGCTTGAGCAGCGACTTGATCCTGAGGGTGGCCTCGTCAGACGGGCTGGCCAAACGGCTGTGGACGGAATCGTCGGCAGAGGCGGGAGCGTCGCCAACCACCGTGAACCCCCCATCGCGCAGGGCCTTCACCACCTGATCCAGACTTATGCCCCTCATGGCCGCGCCCTTGGGAATGGTTATTAGTTTGCCGGCTGAAAGCCTGATGGCGTTTTTCTTGATTTCGGTGAAACCGAGCGAGGCCATGATGTCGATAATCTCGGGGTGTTCCTGCGTGAGCTGGTACACCGTCTGCGTGAGGTCTATTCTCTTTTCCATTGTCTTTGTTCGTTATGTTGTTTCACTTTCCATCCTGCAAGTTCGATGCCAACTGGCTATTTGCGGCCGTCCATCGCGAGGGTGGCAACAAATGTTACCCACCCTACCCCATGCGGCATGGGGTGGCTTTCTTTTTGTTGTCTGAATGATGAACGTTAAGGTCGGTTATAAAAATTAGGTTTAGAAAAGATGATCATCACGATGGTGTGGGGCTGACGCGCGAGCCGGCCAGCCCAGCGTCCGTTTCCAAGAAGCGAGGTGGGCTGCGGGGCGCAAGGAGTCCAAGGAGAATGGTGGGCCAGGGCCAACATGCCTGTGCCCACCATTCTCCTTTTTAGAATATATTATCGGTTTTTTGTCGTGAGTTACAAAAAAAATGCGTAAGTTTGCGGATGCAACAGATTGAGCGCATTATGGAACAGATGATGAGAAAATACCCAGTTGGCATACAGACTTTCGAGAGAATCATAAAGGAGGGCTTTGTCTATGTGGACAAGACCGACCTCGTGTGGGAACTTGCGCACTATGCCACATTCGTATTTATGAGCCGCCCGCGGCGCTTCGGCAAGTCGCTGCTCACCTCTACCTTGGAATCCTATTTCAAGGGCGACCGCGAGTTGTTTGAGGGATTGAGAATCATGCCGCTTGAAAAGGAATGGACGCGCTATCCCGTGCTACACATCGACCTCAGCGTGGCCAAGGGCCAGGACAGCCCCGAGGGGCTGCGCGATACGCTGATGTGGATGATGAAGCCCCTGGCGGAAGTCTATGGGCAAGACCACGACGAGACCACTCCCGGCAAGCTGCTCACGGGCCTCATCCATCGTGCGCAGGAGAAGACGGGCAGGCAGGTGGCTGTGATCATCGACGAATACGACGCGCCCCTCCTTGACGTGCTACACTCCCAGTCCACGCTCGACGGGATGCGCAAGGTGATGCAGGAGTTCTACGTGCCCCTCAAGGCCAACGAGCGGTACGTCAAGTTCTGCTTCATCACAGGCATCACGAAATTCTCCCAACTGAGCATCTTCTCCACCATCAACAACCTGTTGAACGTCTCCTTGGACGAGAACTTCGCCACCCTCTGCGGCTTTACGGAACAGGAACTCCGCACCACTCTGTGGCCCGACGTGGAACGATTGGCGAGTGCCATCAAGATTTCACCTGAGGAGATGCACGCAAGGCTTAAGCAGCAATACGACGGCTACCACTTCGCCGGCGATGCTCCCGAAGTCTACAACCCCTTCAGCCTGCTGAATTGCTTCGTTCAGCGCAAGCTGTCCAACTACTGGTTCGCCTCCGGCACGCCCACCTTCCTCATCAAGCAGATGCAGCACTTCCACACCGACATCACCTCGCTGGACTCGTTGGAGGTGCCGGCCTCGGCCTTCGACCAGCCCACGGAGAACATGCAGGATGCCCTGCCGCTGCTCTATCAGAGCGGCTACCTCACCATCAAGGACTACGACGCGGACATACAATCCTACCATTTGAGCATCCCCAACCAGGAGGTACGTGTGGGCTATGTCAACGGACTGCTGCCCACCTATACGGGACTGAACAGCGCCGACGTGCAGATGGGCTTCGCAGCCAAGTTCTGGCGGGCGCTGAAGCAGGGCGACATCGACCTGGCCATGCGCCACATGCAGGCCTATCTGGCGGGCATCCCCTACGTGGAGGGCTTCAAGCGGAAGCTCGCCGAGGCCGCCACCAAGGAGGGCTTCTACGAGTACACGTTCTACCTCATCTTCTCCATGCTCAACGTCTATGTGCGCACGCAGGTGAAGGTGGCGGGCGGACGCACGGACATGGTCGTCTTCATGCCCGACACCATCTACGTGATGGAGCTCAAGGTGGGCGAATCGGCGCAGCAAGCCCTCGACCAGATCGATGCCCGCGGCTATGCCAAGCCCTATCTCTCAGACGGGCGCCGAGTGGTGAAGGTCGGCGTGCGCTTCGACATCGACAAGTTCACCGTGGAAGAATGGAAGACAAAGTAAAGACCCATCCCCTGCCCCTCCCCAAGAGGGAGGGGAGAACCAATCGCCCCTACGATGTCCCCCAATGCCGTGCATCCAATGGTTTCATTCGTTGAAATGTGGCACAGCGGATATTATCCGTGGATTCATGGTAAGTTTATATGTAAAGGGGAAGGAAAATGGCGAAGTCAGGACTATACGAAATGAAACAACATATCCAATCCACGGAAAATAT
>SAMEA3663103__coassemble_1035_pt1 | contig 10150 bp, 10 predicted proteins | sample SAMEA3663103__metabat2_high_PE_013 | metagenome-assembled genome bin SAMEA3663103 (sample SAMEA3663103) | pig gut metagenome | biome: pig gut; feature: pig-associated habitat; material: faeces | place: France | collected 2012 | reverse complement strand
TAGTCGCCCCGCCGGCAGGCCTTCTCGCCATAGACGCAGCAGGGGCGGCAGGGGAGCGAGACCTGCACGCAGTCGTCCATGCGCTGGTTCCATCCTAAGAACCCGGCAAAGGGGTGGGTGGCTCCCCAGACGCTCACCACGGGCGTGGCCGTGAGCGAGGCCAGGTGCATGTTGGCCGAGTCCATGCTCACCATCACGTCGAGGTTGCTCATCAGGATGAGCTCCTGGTCGAGCCCGCCAAGCAGGGCCGAGGCGTTGACGCAGTGCTTGTGCTGGGCGGCGAGGGCGTTGAGGGTCTTCCGCTCATGCGCGCCGCCGCCGAAGAGGAAGATGCGGCAACTGGGATGGCGCTTGACGACGATGGCGATGGCCTCATTCATCAGCGCGATGGGGTACATCTTGCCGGCGTGTGCGGCAAAGGGAGCTATGCCAATCCACTGCTGGAAAGGCCTCTTCTCCCCAATTTCGGGCGGTAGCAGCCGCAGGTTGCCATGCCGGTTGGGGAAGATGGAGGTGAAATGGCCCAACTCTATGGGGTAGCCCAGTCGCGACAGCACGTCGGCGTAGTTGTCGAACATCGTGGGCAGCTGCCGCAGCACCTTGTGTTTGGAGTCCACCAACTGGCGTTTCAGCCTGCGGTGCTTGTTGATGTGCTCCACGCGGTACTGGTCGAGGTTGAAGCGCGTGCGCAGCCATTTCGTGCGCAGCACGTCGTGGAAGTCGGCGATGGCGGTGAAGTTCTTGGCCGTCAGCCTGCGGTAGAGGGTGTTGAGGCCCTTCACCCCCTGGTACTCCTCCTTCACGTCGGCGTCCATGAAGCCCACCCTCGACTCCATGAACTCGAAGAAGGGCCTTGCGAAAGGCTGGCTGAGCACGGTGATGCGGAGTTCGGGATATTGCATGGCAAGCTCGTAGACCACGGGCACGGCCATAGCGATGTCGCCCATGGCAGAGAAACGCATGATGAGGATGTGGTCAGTTTTCATGAGGCAGGGGGAGATTTGCCGGTAGGTTTACTTTTGTTTGTAGAGCACGGGGTTGGTGTCGGCGTCGTTGTACATTTTCATTTGCTTGTACACCTTCATGTACTTTCTTCCCGCCCTGATGTCGTCGAGCAGTTGGTCGATGGCCGTGGAGAGGTCCTTCTGCTGCTCAAGCAGCACGGCGAGCTTGGCGGCGCACTTCTTGCGGTGGTCGTCAGAGGCGTCGGTGCGCTCGGCCTGCTCCCTCATGTGGTAAATCTTCAGGGCGAGGATGCTCAGCCGGTCCACGGCCCAGGCGGGGCTCTCGGTGTTGATGGTGGCCTCGGGGAGCGGCGTCACGTCGGAGAAGAGCTGGCGGAAGTAGGCGTCGATCTGCTCCACCAGGTCTGTGCGGTCCTGGTTGCTTCGGTCGATGCGGTGCTTGAGCTGCATTCCCTCCACGGGGTCGATGTGGGGGTCGCGGATGATGTCCTCGAAATGCCACTGCACGGTGTCTATCCAGCATTTCAGGTAGAGCCGGTTCTCAATCGATTCTCGCTTGTAAGGATTGCTGATAGGCGTGTCGATGTCATCTTTCACGTGATAATCGTCAATTGCCTGGTTAAAAATCTGATTGCAGAGTTGGGTAAACGACATTTTATTATATATATGTATAGTTGTTGGTTGCAAATTTGAGGTGTGTTCAAAACATAATTGCAAAGATATGTATTATAATCCAAACGGCCAACGAAAAAAGGCCAAATTTTATGGGCGGGGCGCAAAAGACGGTCAAAAAAATGCACACAATAGTGTGGTTTGTGCAGGGCAAAGAGCTTTTTTGTTTAAAAAGTTTGCTCAATTGAAATAAAATTTGTTCCTTTGCACGCGATTTAACGTCGAAAACAAATAAAACATCTTAATTTTTAAAAAATCATGGCAGAAGAAATTGAAAGCAAAGTAAAGGAGATCATCGTTTCCAAACTTGGCGTTGACGAGTCTGAGGTCAAGCCTGAGGCAAGCTTCACGAACGATCTCGGCGCTGACTCTCTTGATACAGTAGAATTGATCATGGAGTTTGAGAAGGCATTCGGCATCTCCATCCCTGACGACAAGGCTGAGAAGATTGCCACAGTGGGGGACGCAATTGCTTACATCGAAGAGAACGTAAACAAGTAAGCTGATACTTTTTTTCAGTCATTTGATTGATGGTTGATAAGGGGAGGATGCCGACACGACGTGATGCCATGGCGCACACGGTTGTAGCGCGCACTTATCAACCACCAATCAATTTTTTTTATTCATCACTTTCATAAACACCAATATTAATGGAATTAAAAAGAGTAGTGGTAACGGGCATTGGCGCTGTGACGCCGGTGGGCAACTCGGCCGAGGAGACTTGGCAGAACCTGCTGGCCGGAAAGAGCGGGGCCGCACCCATCACCCAATTCGACGCGTCCAAATTCAAGACCCACTTCGCCTGCGAGGTGAAGAATCTGAATGTGTTGGATTATCTTGACCGCAAGGAGGCCCGCAAGGTGGACCGTTACACGCAGCTGGCCATGGTATCGGCCATCCAGGGCGTGAAGGACGCCGGCCTTGACTTGGAAAAGGAAGACAAGGACCGTATCGGCGTCGTCTACGGCGTGGGCATCGGCGGCATACGCACCTTCGAGGACGAGGTGACCTACTACGGACAGCACGCCGACAACGGACCCATGTTCAGCCCGTTCTTCATCCCCAAGATGATTGCCGACATCGCAGCCGGCCAGATATCCATCCACTTCGGCTTCCACGGCCCCAACTTCACGACCACCAGCGCCTGCGCATCTTCGGGCAACGCCCTTTGCCAGGCCTTCAACCTGCTCCGCCTGGGCAAGGCCAACATCATCGTATCGGGAGGCGCCGAGAGCGCCATCTGCGCCTGCGGCGTGGGTGGCTTCAACGCCATGAAGGCCCTCTCCACCCGCAACGACGACCCCGAGCACGCCTCGCGCCCATTCAGCGCCAGCCGCGACGGATTCGTCATCGGTGAGGGTGCGGGATGCATCGTGCTGGAGGAGCTGGAGCACGCCAAGGCACGCGGCGCGCACATCTACGCCGAGATGGTGGGCGAGGGCGAGTCGGCCGACGCACACCACATCACAGCCCCACACCCCGAGGGACTGGGAGCAAAGCTCGTGATGGAGGCCGCACTGAAAGACGCCAACCTCAAGCCCGAGGACATCGACTACATCAACGTGCACGGCACGTCGACCCACTTGGGCGACCTCTCCGAGGCCAAGGCCATCAAGGACGTGTTCGGCGAGTCGGCCTACAAGCTCAACATTTCCTCCACCAAGAGCATGACCGGCCACATGCTTGGAGCCGCCGGCGCCATAGAGGCCATGGCCTGCATCTTGGCCGTGAAGGACGACATCGTGCCGCCCACCATCAACCACGAGGAAGGCGACGACGACCCGGAAATCGACTACAAGCTGAACTTCACGTTCAACAAGGCACAGAAGCGCACCGTGCGCGCCGCCCTGAGCAACACCTTCGGTTTCGGTGGCCACAATGCATGCGTTGTTTTCAAAAAGTATGCTGAATAATCTCTTGGACTTCATAAAACTCCCTTTCCGCAAAGAAAAGGAGCTTTATACCTCCATACACGACATCTTCGGGGTGTATCCCCGCAACATCACTTACTACAAGCAGGCGCTGATGCACAAGAGCATCATGCACCGCAACGAGAAGGGCAAACCCGTGAACAACGAACGACTGGAGTTTCTCGGCGATGCCATTCTCGATGCTGTAGTGGGCGACATCGTGTATGCACACTTTCCCGGAAAGCGTGAGGGATTCCTCACCAACACGCGAAGCAAGCTCGTACAGCGCGAGACACTCAATAAACTTGCCCAGGAGATGGGTATCAACCAGCTCATCCTAAGCAGCGGACACAGTTTCTCCCACAACAGCTACATGGGTGGAAATGCGTTCGAGGCGCTGGTTGGCGCTCTTTATCTCGACCGTGGCTACGACGCCTGCATGAAGTTCATGAAGAAACGCATCCTCACCCAGATGATCAACATCGACAAGGTGGCATACAAGGAAGTGAACTTCAAGAGCAAGCTCATTGAGTGGAGCCAGAAGAACCGTGTGAAGCTGAGCTTCGAGCTCCTGGCGCAGAACAAGGACAAGAACGGAAGCCCCATGTTCTCCTACCAGGTGGTGCTGGAAGGCGTGGCTGGCTGCGCTGGAAAGGGATTCTCCAAAAAGGAGAGCCAACAGCTGGCCAGCAAGCTCACTCTGGAGAAACTGAAGAAAGAGCCGCAGTTCATCGACGCCGTGTTTGAGGCCAAGGGCAAACGCACCAAGATGGAAGAGGAGCCCGTCAACCTCGTGCCAGACACAGAGGAGAAGATGGACTTCATCATTCCGCAGGGCAATGAGCAGCAGCCCAAGGAGAAGAAGCACGTCACGGCCTTCAAGGAGAAGGTATACAGCGAGAACGGCGAGCCCGCCGACTACAGCCAGCAGGAAGCCGCAGAAGCCCCCGAGGACGACAACGCCACTCTAAAGGACGAGTTCGACTTGAGCGACATCAGCGCAAAGTCGCAGAGTCGAGAGGAAATCATCAAAGCAGCCGAGGAGGCCGCCTTCAAGGAATAACGCTCACACCGCATAGAAACAGCGGCGCCGACCCAAGAATTGTTGGGACGGCGCCGCTGTTTTTTTCGTGTTTTGGAAGTGGGGTGTTCAATGTGTGGATTGCGATTTGGGTAGGTGTAGATTGGTGGAAGAAAAAGAGGAGCTGGGAGGGGGTGGGGTCATGGTCTTCGCTACCTCGCCCTTCCCATCAGTCGGCGCACATCCTCCACAGTCGCGCTGAAAGGACCTGAATGCTCCAGCTTGAGCGTGCATAGGGCAGCGGCGAAGCGTCCGGCCTCATCGGGCGAAGCGCCCTGCAGGCGGAGATAGAGATAGCCCGTGCTGTAGGTGTCGCCGCAGCCGGTGGCGTCGACCACCTCGCGCGGCCTGAAGGCTGGAATCTCATAGTATTTCCCATCGGCATACACCAAGGAGCCATAGCTGCCCAAGGTGACTATCACCTCACGCACACCGTAGGAGGCCAGCTCCATCGCCACGGAGCGCGGGTCGTGGGAGGAGGTGACGACTTCCATCTCGTGCTCGTTGAGCTTGAGAAAGTCGGTACACTCCAGCACCTTCGCCTTGTCCTTCCAGCCCACGGGATAGACCCTCTCGCCTCGCACCTCGCGCAGATAGCCCTGGACATCTATCGACACGCGCCCCTTGGTGGACAGGCTGCGCACCACCTCTACGGAGAAATCGTCGGCCAAGAGCGACCCCAAGTGGAACACCTTGGCCTGCAAGGGCTCCACCTCGCCGAGGGTGAAGGGATCGGACTTGGCCAGCACGCGCTGCTGCCGGTTGTTGGAGTCGGCGCCATACTTGTTCTCGAAAAACACCGTGTGCGCGCTCTTGTAGGCCGTCACATCGATGTTCTTCTTCCGAAGGCGCTCCACTTCGCCGTTGATATACTCACCACCCTTGGTGACGAGCTGGAAACTCACCCGCGGGGGCAATTGGCTGATGCCATGGGCAAAATAGAACGCCGTCCCCCCTGCGAGGTCGAGGGAACGCTTGGGAGTGACAATGCGGTCATGCGTGATGTGGCCAATGCAACAAATATCTTTCATTACCAGTGTGTGTAACCATTTCGGGGAAGCATCCGAGCGGATGCCGCCAATTCCCTACAAAGATAATGCAAATCAGCCAAAACACAAAACTTTCCCACGAGTTTGTTTCCTGTAACAGCCCGATTCGCATCCCGTGGCAAGACAGGCCGCCAACCCCGCAAATGAAAAATAAGCAAGTTTTATTTTGTTCTTCGCCCGATTTGCACTATCTTTGCAAAAAAAGGGAGGTTAAGATGAGTCATCCGTTATGGCAAGAAGAATACTGGCTTTACATTATCCAGCTTTTCCTTAAGAAGCCGGAGGGGGTGAAGCACCTCTATTCGCGCCCACTTGTCGACCTGAGCCTGGAACTCCACATCGAGCCCGTCTATCTCCATGCGCAGCTGAGGCGCCTGCGCCACATCGACTCGCCCAAGCTTCGACGGCTCTGGGACAAATACAGCACGAGGCCGAAGCAGCTGGACAAGAAGGTGGACATCCTGCGCAGGATGAGGGGATTTGGCAACGCTGAGGCCTTCTACAAGGACGTGGAGGTGGACGTGGACTGGGAGAGGATGTACAAGCCCCTGCCCAGCGAGCCACGGCTCAAGCCCTTCATGCTGGTCATCATCCTCGACCTCTACTTCCGCCTCACACCCAACACGATGGTGGACGAGACCCCCGAAATCATAGAGCTGGCCAAGCTGACGCACATTCCCACACAGCTGATTGTCGACGTGCTGCAGTGCTTCCTCGCCTGCGACCCCTACCTCAACTTCGTTCCCAACATGGACAACAACCTCTTGGCGCCTTGCGGCGCGATATGGAACGAATACGGCAGCCTGCAGCCCCAGCAACTGGAAGGCATCGCCGCCCAAATGAAGTTTTATTTCAATTAATCAGTGCCGTGACCCAAAAATTAGTTCAAAACCAAACCCAACGTCAAGTTCAGCAGCAAACCCTGTCGCAGCAGCAACTCCTCAACATCAAACTACTGGAGATGCCGCTCACCAAACTGGAAGAGAGCGTGAAGGCTGAGATGGACGACAACCCTGCATTGGAGAAAGACTACGACGCCGACGAGGACAACCTCGCCGGAGGAGACATGGACGACAACCCGGAACCAACCGACGACGGCGAAGCGACCGACGAGGCTGGCGACAGCCGCGAGGACCGCGAGGACGCTCTCGACGAAGCCCTGCAGAACATGGGCAGCGACGACGAGATGCCCGAAGTCTACGGCCGACAGAACCAAGACAACGCCGACTACGAGGAAATCGTATACGGCGACACCACATCCTTCTACGACAAGCTGAAGGAACAGCTCGACATGGAACCCATCAGCCAGCAGGACCACGACATCATGGAATACCTCATCGGCTCGCTCGACTCCGACGGCATCCTGCGCAAGGACCTTGGCACCATCAGCGACGAGCTGGCCATCTACCAGAACATAGACGTGGACGAGAAGCGGCTGGAGCAGCTGCTCCACCGCCTGCAGCAGTTCGACCCAGCCGGAATCGGCGCCCGATCGCTGCAGGAATGCCTGCTGCTCCAAATACAGCGCAAGCCCAAAGGACGGCTGCGCGACCTCATGCAGGAGGTCATTGCCCACCACTTCGAGGAGTTCACCAAGAAGCACTGGAACCGCATCGACTCCGCCCTGAAGCTCACGCCCACACAGAGCGGGACACTGCAGCGCGAGCTGTGCCGGCTCAACCCCAAGCCCGGATCATCGATGGGAGAGACAGAGGGGCGCAACATGCAGCAGGTCACCCCCGACTTCATCGTCGACACCGAGGACGACGGCAACGTGACGTTCTCCATCAACTACGGCGACATCCCCAACCTCAAGGTGAGCGACTCGTTCACGCAGATGGTCGACACATACCGCAACAACAAGAAGGGCATGAGCCGCAGCGACAAGGAGGCACTGCTCTACGCCAAGGAGAAGGTGGACCACGCCAACAGCTTCATCGAGGCCGTGAGGCAGCGCCGCCACACGCTCTACGTCACCATGAAGGCCATCATCGACTGGCAGAGGAAATACTTCCAGGACGGCGACGAGGCCGACCTGAAGCCCATGAAGCTGAAGGACATCGCCGACAAGACGGGACTCGACATATCCACCATCTCGCGCGTGAGCAACCAGAAGTACGCCCAGACGCGCTGGGGAGTCTTCCCCCTGCGCCATTTCTTCACGGGCGGCTACACCACCGACGACGGAGAGGAGCTGGCCAAGCAGAAGATGGTGCTGGCCCTGAAGGACATCATCGACCACGAAGACAAGAAACACCCGCTGAGCGACATAGAACTGATGCGCCGCATGGCGGAGGGAGGCTACCCCATAGCCCGCCGGACGGTGACCAAATACCGCGAGCAATTGGGACTCCCCGTGGCCCGACTGAGAAAATAACGTTTGCAGCCATGATGAAAGAGAAGAACATTATCCTTGCCGCACGCGTGCTGAGCATGCTTTTCACTCCCTTCTATCTGCCATTGGTGGCGATGGTGGCGATGTTCGTCTTCAGCTACCTCAGCATCCTCGACCTGAGCTACAAGCTCATCGTGCTTACACTCGTCTATGCCATGACCATACTCCTGCCCACACTGCTCATCCACACCTACCGCAACTACCAGGGGTGGACCTCGAAGGAGCTTGGCGTGAAGGAGCGTCGCATGATACCCTACATCATCAGCATCCTCTGCTATTTCCTCTGCTTCTACGTGATGAACATCTTCCACATGCCCGCCTTCATGGGCTCCATCGTCGTGGCGGCACTCTTCATACAGATTGTCTGCGCCATCATCAACATCTGGTGGAAAATCAGCACGCACACGGCGGCCATCGGAGGATTCTTCGGCGCCCTGACGGCCCTCTCCCTCATCTTCGACTTCAACCCCCTGTGGTGGCTCTGCCTGGTCCTGCTCTTGGCCGGACTGGTGGGCACGAGCCGGATGATCCTCCGCCAGCACACCCTCGCCCAGGTGGTGATGGGATTCCTCACCGGAGCCGCCGTGGGCTGCTTCATGTTCTATTGAAGCCGATGAGGTAAACAAGAAAGAAAAAAAAACAACAATAAGACCAACAAAAAAGATGAAACCATTAGTCAGTATCATTATGGGCTCCACAAGTGACATGCCCGTTATGGAAAAAGCCATGAAGTGGCTCAACGAAAACGCCATTCCCTTTGAGGTCAACGCACTCTCCGCCCACCGCACGCCCGATGCCGTGGAGGCTTTCGCCAAAGGGGCCAGGGGCCGGGGCATAAAGGTGATCATCGCCGGGGCAGGCATGGCAGCCGCACTGCCGGGCGTCATAGCAGCCTCCACTCCACTGCCCGTCATCGGTGTGCCCATCAAGGGCATGCTCGACGGACTCGACGCCATGCTCTCCATCATACAGATGCCGCCGGGCATTCCCGTGGCCACGGTGGGTGTGAACGGGGCGCAGAACGCCGCAATCCTCGCCGCCGAGATGATTGCCTTGAGCGACGAAGAGACGGCAAGGAAAGTGGACGCGTGGAAAGCCGGACTGGGACAGAAGATAGAGAAAGCCAACAAGGAACTTGCCGAGGTGAAGTATGAATTCAAATGTAATTGACCTGTTCAACTACCACCGCCGGCCCACGTCGGTGGTACACATCGGCGCTCTCGGCATGGGTGGCGACAACCCCATCCGCATACAGTCGATGACCACCACGAGCACCGACGACACCGAGGCCTCGGTGGCCCAGGCGGAGCGCATCATCAAGGCGGGCGGCGAGCTTGTGAGGCTCACCACACAGGGCTCACGCGAGGCCGAGAACCTGAAGAACATCAACGCCGCCCTACGCGCCGACGGCTTCAGCACGCCCCTTGTGGCCGACGTGCACTTCAATCCCCACGTGGCCGACGTGGCCGCGCTCTATGCCGAGAAGGTGCGCATCAACCCCGGCAACTATGTAGACCCGGCGCGCAAGTTCATCAAGCAGGAATACACCGACGAGGAATACGCCCAGGAACTGAAGAAGATTGAGGAGCGGTTCGTGCCATTCCTCAACATCTGCAGGCAGCACCACACGGCCATCCGCATCGGCGTGAACCACGGCTCGCTCTCCGACCGCATCCGCAACCGCTATGGCGACACGCCGGAGGGCATCGTGGAGAGCTGCATGGAGTTTCTGCGCATCTGCAAGCGCGAGCGTTTCAACGATGTGGTGATCAGCGTCAAGGCCAGCAACACCGTGGTGATGGTGGTCAGCGTGAGGCTGCTCGTGGCCCGGATGGAGAAGGAGGACATGCACTATCCGCTCCACCTCGGTGTGACCGAGGCCGGCGAGGGCGAGGACGGACGCATCAAGAGCAGCGTGGGCATTGGCGCGCTCTTGGCCGACGGCATTGGCGACACCGTGCGCGTGTCGCTCTCTGAGGAGCCTGAGGCCGAGATTCCCGTGGCACGCCATTTGGTGGACTACATCGGCCGCAAGGCGGGCCACCAGTTGGTGCCGGCCATGGCCTGCGAGGCGTTCG
>SAMEA3663103__coassemble_1006_pt1 | contig 10353 bp, 7 predicted proteins | sample SAMEA3663103__metabat2_high_PE_013 | metagenome-assembled genome bin SAMEA3663103 (sample SAMEA3663103) | pig gut metagenome | biome: pig gut; feature: pig-associated habitat; material: faeces | place: France | collected 2012 | reverse complement strand
CTGGAGGGTGTAGAACTTGAAGGTGTTGTCGGGCGCATCCTGTCCGTTGACGATGTAGCGCAGGTTGGCCGCCGCCGCTTTTCCGCCGATTCCAAAATAGGGAGAAAAGAACCATGCCCCCTCCAGTCCGATGGCGGTGCCTGTGGTGGTCTCGAAAGCCTCGCCCTCACGGATGTCGTAGTGGCTCAGGGGGAGGGAGAACCCCACGGTGAGCGAGAGGAAGGAGGGATTGGGGCGGAAGAGGGCGGCATACATCCCGGGCGAGTCCTTCATGTTGAGCCCCTTGTCTTTCATCACGAGGTCGGCCAGCCAGTAGCCCAGCTCCGTGGAGAGGATGCCGATGCCCGCTCCTACCATCACGTCTGAGATCCAATGCTTGTTGTTGGCCACGCGCATGAACCCTGTGGCCGTGGCCAGTGAGTAGGCTCCCACCCCCACCTACGGCGACAGGTGGCCATATTCCTTGGTAAGCATGGTGGCCGTCATGAAGGCCGTGGCCGTGTGGCCCGAGGGAAAGCTGTGGCGGTTGGTGCCGTCGGGGCGCGTCACCTGGGTGGTGCGCTTCAGTTCGTCCACGGTGATGGCCATGGCTCCCACGGTGAACGCGTCGCTCAGCAGCATTCGCCCCCACGAGCTGCGCGAGGGCACACCGGCCGTCTTCATTCCCACCATCACCGCTGCGGGAAGATACTGCATGTAGTCGTCGATGGGGCGGCGGAAATGGGGCAGGAAATCGTTGCGGAGCCTACGGAACTTGGTGTCCTGATGCTTCACGATGAGGCCGCCGGCGATGAGCGGCACACCCATATAGGTGGCGCGGAAAAGGCGCGACTCAAAGGCGCGGTCCATCCACTCCAGCTTGGGGTTGAGCCGCAGTGAGTCCATCTTGGCCACGGCTGTCGTGTCGGTGGTTGTCGCGGGTGGCATTGCGGCCACCTGCAGTGTGTCGGCCAGAGAGGCTTCGGCAGCCTGTGCCGCATGCCCTGCGCAGACCATCAAAGCGAATACGATAATTTTGGTTTTCATCATATCTGTTTTTTTAACGCTGCAAAAAAGATTATACTTTGTAATTTGTACAAAATGTTTGTTGTTTCTTTATTTTTGTTCGTTTTGAACTCTACCAGCTGGATGAACTTCTATGATTGTGTGCATGGGATTGCCGCAAACGGCCCACTGCAATAGGGTAGGATGTGGGTCCATGACAGTTGTTCTATTGTTGTGTGACGGTTGTTCTATTGTTGTGAGGCGGTTGTTCTATTGTTGTGTGACAATTGTCACACAAGTTGGGCAGACCGAAAACGAACCCTTGCTTGGCCTCCTTTTTATTCCCAACGTCCGAAAAATCGCGAGGTTTGTTTTGTTATCCCCTTTAATTCCACTATCTTTGCATCGACAATCAGCCGTCGCCGACCAGGCGGCGGCCAATATCTATATGACTATGAACGAATTGAAAAAAGCTTTCGCAGCCAAGCTGTTGAACATCAAGGCCATCAAGTTGCAGCCGGAGAACCCCTTCACGTGGGCCTCGGGATGGAAATCGCCGTTTTATTGCGACAACCGCAAGACGCTCTCCTATCCCGCGCTGCGCAGTTTTGTGAAACTGGAGCTCGCCCATGCCGTGCTGGAGCATTTCCCCGAGGCCACAGCCGTGGCTGGCGTGGCCACGGGAGCCATCGCCCAAGGGGCTTTGGTGGCCGACGAGCTGAACCTGCCCTTCTGCTACGTGCGCTCCAAGCCCAAGGACCATGGCATGCAGAACCTCATTGAGGGAACGCTGCCCGAGGGCGCCAAGGTGGTGGTGGTGGAGGACCTCATCTCCACCGGCGGCAGCTCGCTCAAGGCCGTCGACGCGCTGCGCAAGGCTGGATTCGAGGTGGTGGGCATGGTGGCAAGCTACACCTACGGATTCCCCATCGCCGAGCAGGCCTTCAGGGAGGCCGGGGTGAGGCTCGTCACGCTGACCGACTATGAGCACGTGGTGGCCCAAGCCCGGGAGACGGGCTACATCAAGGAAGAGGACGTGGAGGTGCTGCACGCCTGGAGAAAGGACCCCGCCATCTGGATGAAATGACATCTGGGAGGGCGGTCAAGCGGCTGTAGCCCGTCAGCCCGGTTCGTCAGAATCGGGTGGGGGTGAGGGCTGCGCGCCTCCCAACCAACCCAACCAACCCAACCAACGACTATGGCAAAATTTGAAAGCACAATCCGCGAGATACAGGCCCCGCAACAGATGGTATACAGCGTGCTGGGCAACATGAGCAACTTTGGCAAGGTGATGGACCGCGTGCCGCAGGACGTGCGCGAGAAAGTGGCCTTCACGGCCGACGGCTTCGCCGTGGAGTCGCCCATGGGCAAGGTGGCCATGAAGATCGTCGACTTGGAAGAGCCGAAGACCATCAAAATGCAGTCGGTGGAGAGCCCCGTGCCCTTCACCTTCTGGATTCAGCTGCTACCCATGACGGAGCAAACCTGCAAGATGAAACTCACCATGAAGGCCGAACTCAACTTCATGATGGCCCAGATGGTGAAAGGCCCCTTGCAGCAAGGCATTGAGCAGTTGGCCGACATGCTGCAGGCCCTGCCCTACCAGCAATTGGGGCAGCCCTGATTCTCCCAAGCGGAGACTCAGCCATCCCCTAAATTGTCAGCTTATGCGATTCACAAAGAAGATATTCCTTGCCCTGGCGGCAAGTGCGCTGGCAGCGTGCGGGGGCAACGAGATGTACAACAGCGACATCTTCTGCTACTTCACCTACAACACCAGCATCCACAACACGGGTCTGCTGTGGGGCGCCCTGCAGCCGGGCAACTACGGAGAGTTTGTCTTCGTCAGCGCCCCGGTGGCGGGCGGCGTGCGCTATGTCGTGGCCCAGAACAGCTCGGGCCAGACCGACCGCGTGGCCATCACCACGGCCACGGAGACGCGGCTCACCTATTCGCTTGGGGCCAACGACGGCCTCATCATCGGGCGCACCACCGACGGGCAGCTCGTGGCCTACGACCGGCAATGCCCCAACTGCTCGCGGGAGAACAACCTCTACCGCTACTCGCTCTCGTTCAAGTCGAACGGGCAGGCCGTGCACTGCGCCACCTGCAAGCGCGACTACGACCTCAACAACTTGGGCAACAGCAATGGGGGCGGCCGCAAGCTCGACCAGTATCTCGTGAGCTACAACGGGGCCGTGCTCATCGTGCACAACAAGCAGTAGAAAGAAAGGGGCAAAAAGCATAGACCAAAGACCCAAAAGACCCAAAAGACCCACCCCCGAACCCCTCCCTAAGAGGGAGGGGGGAAGAATCGCCCCAAGGGGAAGAACCACCCCCAAGCTCCTCCCTCCGAAGGGAGGGGAATAATCACCCAACAGAGGGGCGCGGGCTGTGGATGCACGCTTTTGGGTGTGTCTTTGAGGCGATTGGGGTTCCCCTCCCTTAGGGAGAGCAGTGGGTGGGTCTTTGTCTTTTTTCGGGAGAAACTATTGTAATGTTGCGTCATCTTCTTCACATATCACTCTTCTTGATCGTGTCGTGCGCCTTGGCCGCCTGCTCCCAGCGGGACGGAGGGGAGCGCGCCATGTACTATTGGCGCACGTCGCTCAGTCTATCCACACAGGAGCGCGCCTTTCTCAGGCAGCACAACGTGAGGCGGCTCTACGTGCGCTACTTCGACGTGGTGCCCACCGACGACGAGGGCAACCAACCCAACGCCACCATCACCTTCGACGACTCGCTGCCCAAAGGCGTGGAGATTGTGCCCACAGTCTACATCCTCAACGACTGCATGCGCAGCGACGACCCGCTCCTGGCCGAGAGGATCCTCAAACGCGTCAGGCAGATGAACGAGACCAACGACGTGGGCCAGCTCAGGCAGCTGCAAATCGACTGCGACTGGACCATCCAGACCCGTGAGCGGTTCTTCGACTTCCTCGGCCGGTTGCGCGCCCTCTGTCGCCAAGGGGGCATACTGCTCTCGGCCACCATTAGGCTGCACCAGCTCTCGCAGCCCGTGCCGCCTGTCGACCGCGGCGTGCTGATGGTGTACAACACGGGCGACGTGACGCGGCTCGACTGCCAAAAGCCCATCCTCGACCTCGACGACGTGAAACCCTACATCCACCATCTCGACCACTACAAGCTGCCGCTCTCTGCGGCCTATCCGCTCTTCGCGTGGCGCGTGCTGTTTCGCGGCGGACGCTACGTGGGCATCATGCATGGCGACGACGACCTGCCCGTGCTTAGGGGCGACAGCATCGTCATCCGGCAGCCTTCGGCCGCCGACGTCAGCGGGGCCGAGGGCGTCATTGCCCGCCACCGTCCCGACATCCACTCGGAACTCATCCTGTACGATCTAAGCAAACAAAACATCAATAGATTCAAATCGACTGATTATGAGAAGATTTTTTCCGCTCGTTAGCGCGTGGCTCCTCGCCCTGCTCCTGCCCTTGCAGGCAAAGGCGTGCATAGCCGAGGCCCCCACGCACAACGCCTACCTGTTCAGCGTCTACGACCAGGCCCTGATGGCGTACAATCCCTTCATGGGCAGGGTCAACGACTACTGGCGCAGCTACGTGGGCAGCAACGATGAACACTTCGACCGCCTCAACGACAGCACCCTCATCCTCAGCACCGCCCGCCAAAAGGGCGACCGCGAGGCCGCGGCCTATCTGACGCTGCTCTACGCCTACGTGAGGGCCAGCGCCAACCTCAACGGCTGGGACTACCCCACCAAGGAGGAGGTGGCCCATTATAATAAGGTGGTGGCCGACATGCTCGCCGCCGCGCGCGCCTACAGGGGCAAACGCTTCAGGGCGCAGTACCTGCTGATGCAGATGCGCGCCCTCTTCGCCCAGAAGAACTACAAGGCGGCGGCCGACGTGTGGGCAATGAAGGGCGCAAGGCAGCCCGCAAGCGTGTTCCGCGACTTGATGCAGAACCTCTATGCCGGCTGTCTGCTCCGCACCGGCGGCAAGCGGGAGGCCGTGGAGATCTATGCCCGGCAGCAGGACTTCGCCAGTCTGAAATACTGCGTGCGCAAGTATCGCAACTTGGCGGGCATCAAGAGCATCTATGCCCAAAACCCCAACTCGGCCACGCTCGTCTACCTGGTGCAGGACTTCGTCAACAACACGCAGGAGACCTTCGACCTCTTTGAGGCCAACCGCCTCCCCTTCGGCTGTGTGGACGGCAGCGACTCGACGAAGACCGGTTGGCTTGAGGAGATCGACCGCAAGGCCATCTACCGCCAGGAGGCCCTCGACTTCGTGGCCTTTGCGCGCCAAGTCATCAGCGAGGGCAAGACGCAGGTGCCCTGCCTGTGGCAGACCGCCATCGGCTGCATCCACCATGTGCTCGGCGACACCAAGGCCGCCGACGGGGAACTCCGAGCCGCGCTCGCCATGGCCGGCACCGACCGCATGAAGGCCAACGCAAGGGCCATACATGCGGTCAACTCGGTGAGTGTGAACAGGCTCGACAACGACTACCTCAACTGGATTGCACAGGAGATGGAATGGATGCAAGGCCAAAGCAAGATGGAACGGGACGGCCGATACAACCACTACGACGACGTGGTGGATCGCTTGGTGTTTAACAACCTCGTGCCGGCCATGCGCAAGGCCGGGATGGACGACCTCGCCTTGGGCCTCATCGCCTCGCAGCAGATCAGCCTGTGGTATGTCGGCGAGTATTTCGACGCCCTGCAGCAGCTCTCCGCCGACCAGCTCATCGCCTACCGCAAGTGGGCCAAGGAGCGCCCGGACAACGCCCTCGAGGCCTACGCCCGGCAGCATGCGCCAAAGGGCGACGATTACTACAACGACCTTATCGGCACCCGCCTCTTGGCCTGCGCCCGGTGGGAGGAGGCCATTCCCTATCTGGAGAAGGTGGGCCGCGACTTCCTCGACAGCCAGGGCATCGCGCCCTACGCCAAGAAGATGGACTTTAACCTGGACCGCTGGATAACAGACCAGAAGATTGACTGGGACGGGATGAACTCCGACGTGACGCTCACCACCAACAAGAAGACGGACTTCTGTAGGGAGATGATGCAGGAGGAGTCGAAATACCGCCTGATGCGCGAGGGACTGGACAAGCGCCTGCAGGCCTACAAGCTCGCCTCGCTCTACTACCAGGCCAGCTACGAGGGCGACTGCTGGTGGCTCACGCAATATGGCGTCAGCTCAACGCAGGACAGCGCGCTCGCGGGAACGAAGGACTTCGTGGCGGAGGCCATCAGCCTGCTCAATGCCGCCAAGGCTCCCAAATGGAACAAGAAGGAGGAGCGGCGGTCGTTCGACCTGCAGCAGAAGTCGCTCTACGCCCTGGCCTTCATCCACCGCGACCCGATGGTGACGTGGAGCTACGATGCCGACTACAATGCCGTGGCCAACTACCAGCCCCAGTCGCGCCAGTATCAGGCCATGCTTGCCCTGAGCGGCTTCGCCAACCGCTATCCCCAGCGCGTGGCCGCCTACGTCAGCCGCTGCGACGTGCTGAAGAAGTTCCAAAGCCGGCTGTAACGCACTCGGATTTCCCACTCTGTAAAGGCTGGTGGGCAGGCGAAGTGCTCTTGTCCAGCTATGGTGGGAAGACAAAGTTTGATAACCCATTAATTGTAAGGGCAGGTTCTACGTAGGACCCGCCCTTATTGTGTGAGATAGCATTGTTGCCCAATTCCTCTTTTCCATGGGAGTTTTCCTGCAACCGCACCACTTCTTCAGGGGAGTCTTCTGCACAGTGGATATTTGCCTTGGGTTTAAAAATCGGAATGAGGCGATAGAGTTGGCCATACCTGGAAATGAAAAGGCACACTTTCCTTTGCCGTTTCGCTTATTTCCATTATTTTTGCAACAGATACATACAGGCAGAACAGACGATTATGATAACGAAGGATGAATTACGACAGCTCTTGAAGAGCACTGAGACATACCGCATAGAGCGCACTGTGTCCACTGGTAATAAAGACAAGTTCAGTGAGGCTATCTGTGCGTTCTCCAATGATCTGCCCGGCTCTCACAAGAACGGCTATCTGATAATAGGCGCTGAGGACGACGGCGAAATAAAGTCCGGCTTCAAGGTTACGGATGCCTTGCTGAAGAATATAGCTGCCCTGCGCTCGGATGGCAATATACTGCCGATACCGACCATGAGCGTTGACCGCTATGAGTTTCCCGAAGGTGACCTGCTTGTCTGTGAGGTGCAGCCGTCGCCGATGACACCGGTCCGTTATCGTGGTCGTGTGTTTGTGTGTATCGGGCCCCGACGCGACATCGCTTCCGAGGATGAGGAGCGAATACTGACAGAGCGACGTACGGCCAACATGGCTACATTCGATGTCACTCCGTGTCTTCGCGCCAAGCTGTCGGATTTGAATGTTGACATGATACGCAATGGCTACCTCCCCAAAGCCGTTGACGCTGATGTGTTGGCTACTGACAACAGAAGTCTGGAAGAACAGATGGCATCGGTAGGCTTGTACGATATGGACAGTCATTGCCCGACGAACGCTGCAGTGATACTCTTTGCTCACCGTCCGAAACAGTTCATACCCGGTGCCTACGTGCAGTACGTGAAGTTTGGCGGCAACGATAAGGCCTCCGACATATTCAATGAACGTATGTTCACAAGCTGTTTGTTTGACTTGTTGCCCAAGCTCGACACCTTTACGGAGAACAGTGTCGTAACGACGAGACCGGTACCAGTGACAGCCTTCCGCGAGGAGCAAGTTGTCAACTATCCGCGGGAAGCCATCAGGGAGCTGCTGTTGAACGCAGTCATGCACCGCGACTACAGTTCCAACATGCCGATACGCTATTACGAGTTCAGCGACCGCTTGGAGATAATGAATGCAGGCGGACTCTATGGCAAGGCACGCCCCGAGAACTTCCCCCATGTCAACGACTACCGCAACCCCATCATAGCCGAGGCATTGAAGAACCTTGGCTATGTGAATATGTTCAATCGTGGCGTGAGCCGTGTGAAGGAGCTGTTCAAGGAAAACGGCAATCCACCCATAGACTTCAATGTAGACAAGATCACGGTGTTTGAAGTGGTGGTGAAGCCGAACAAGTCTAATACACGACCAGCAGAACCGACTTCTCAAATAAGGAGGCATAGAGGACTTATACCCAGCAAAACAGAACTTGACAAACTTGTATTTTATTGCAGGGAGCCAAGGTCCTTAGCCGAGATATTGAGCTATATGGGGTATAGTGATAGAACTAAGTTCAGAAACAAGTATATCAAGCTTCTGTTACAGCAAGGAAGGATAAGGATGACTCTACCAGATATGCCAACAAGTAAGAGGCAAAAATATGTTGCCTCGGAGAAGGCATCATAGCTCCACCATCTTGGTGCCTTAATTATTTTAGGCACCAAGATAAATTGGTTTAGGCACCAAGATAAAAACAACTCGGATTATGATCTAACTTATTTATCTTCAATAGGTTATTTCCATTTATTCTCTCTTTTTATCTTGGTTCCTAAAATAATTAAGGCACCAAGACGAGGGACCAAGTTGAAAAGAATCGATTAACTTTCAACACTCTTATTATCAGTAGATTAGCCTATAATCATCTTAGCCCCTTATCTATAAATGAATTTAGGGACCAAGTTAAGGCACCAAGATAACTGGCACCAAGTTGGAGCAGCGGCATAGCCAATCGCCCCCTTTCCAAGAAAAGTATGATCGCGTCAACGTGGAGCAGTGGACATTGCGGCAACCGGGAGCTTGCTATAGGTATACTCGTTTCCGTAACTCGGTAAAAATACAATAATAATGTGTAACTACTCAGTCTTTTTTCCTGCGCAGCTAAGGCGCATGTACGACATTCTAAAGTTAAAGTCTTTTAAAGTTGTTCGTGACAGAAATCAAGTTTTGTTGTATTCCGCCGAGATGTTACAAGTTTACATGGCAGGCGGTTCAACCTATGCCGTATTATGGAAGCATTTTCCACAGCCGCCTTGTTTTACCAATTAGGTCATTGGAGTTATCAAAGTTGTTGAAGACACGTTGTGGGCGTTTTCCATTTTTTGCAGTTTTCAGGAACCATGTTAAGAGCGCGTTAACACCATTTGGCAGGTTGAGTAATTATGCCTAAATTTGCACCATGACATATAAAGATTTAGGCGCACTTACCGATCCTTTGGAGGCTGTAAAGTCTTTGTTTGCCGAGATGACCGCTATGAAAGGGGAACTCTCAGCAACCAAGAGCGATGTGGCGCGCCTAAACCGCAATAATACGAAACTTGTAGTAGAGAATCGCAACCTTAAGGTGGAACTGGCTCAAGCCAAGGAAGAACTGGCAAGGCTGAAAAAGGAAGCTCCCGTCGAGAAAGACAGCACCAATTCGAGCATTCCTCCCACAAAACAGTCCATTGCAAAGCAAATAATCCAGCACACAAGCTCACTTCGGAAACCGTCCGGCAAGAATCCGGGTGGACAGCCGGGTCATGCCGGGCACTCTCTTGACAAGAACGCCTCTCCGGACAAGACAATAGAACATAAGGCGAAAACATGCCCCTTTTGCGGACATGCAATCCCGGAAGACGCCGAACAGGTGTGCGTAAAAACCATACAGGAGATAGAAATAACCGGTCCCATGCAACCTTGCTCTGTCACAGAGCACAAGTATTATTCTGCAGTTTGCACGCATTGCCACAAGGCTGCAAGGGCAGAGTCTGTAACAGGAGACTGCAAGAAGGTCATGTACGGCCCGGTACTTCAGACCATGGTCGTGTACCTTTCCGTAGTGCAGTCCGTACCCTACAACCGGATAGCGGAGATTATGAGGGATATTTTTATGGTGCCGACCTTTTCCGAGGGTACTGTGAAAAACATCCTCAGCAAGAACAAGCACAAGGCGACCCCTGTATATGACAGCATACTGTCATACATCGAGAAGTTCAAAGCCGCAGGCATGGACGAGACTGGCGCATACATCAATCAAAGACTGTGCTGGTTCTGGTGCCTGCAATGCCCGAAATTATGCTATGTCTTCGCTGACGAGTCAAGAGGATTAAAGGCCTTGGAACGGCATGGTATACTAAAGCACCTGGAGGACATCATCCTATACACTGACCGCCATGGTACGTATTTTAAGCTGAAGGTCAGGGGACACCAGGTGTGCCTTGTTCATTTACTGAGAAACCTTCAGTATCTGTGCGACCTCAACAAAGAACAGCATTGGGCCTCGGACATACAAAAATTGCTACGACAGGCCATACATGAGAGCAATACCAAACCGCGGGAGCAGATAGATGTTGGAAGCCTCAAAAGACAATTGCACAAATTGCTGGAACAGGATGTGTCCTCCTACGAAAGAAAAGGGTGCAAGGATTTTCAAGCCCTGCAAAACG
>SAMEA3663103__coassemble_943_pt1 | contig 10961 bp, 8 predicted proteins | sample SAMEA3663103__metabat2_high_PE_013 | metagenome-assembled genome bin SAMEA3663103 (sample SAMEA3663103) | pig gut metagenome | biome: pig gut; feature: pig-associated habitat; material: faeces | place: France | collected 2012 | reverse complement strand
TTTTTCTTTTCCATCTTTTCTTTTTGAGGTGTCAACCATATTTAAAAAAAGACAGAGTTTGGGAAAGCGATTCACTGAGCGGATTCTTCCACCCTAAAAGGCGATAATAAACCTTAAAAGGGAGGAAGATGCGGGTATTTTTGTTATCTTTGCAGATTATGAGAATCGTATTGCAACGAGTGAGCCACGCTTCGGTGACCATCGACGGAAGCGTGAAGTCAGAAATCGACAAGGGCTACCTCGTCCTATTGGGCATAGAGGAAGCCGACACGACAGAAGACATCGACTGGTTGGTGAAGAAAATCATCGGCCTGCGGGTGTTTGACGATGAGCATGGAGTGATGAACGTTGACATTAAGGCCGTGGGAGGCAGCATATTGGTGGTGTCTCAGTTCACGCTGATGGCGAGCTACAAAAAGGGCAACCGCCCGAGCTGGATCCATGCAGCCGGCCACGCCACCGCCATCCCACTCTACGAGACTTTCTGCCAGCGATTGGGCGAAGCCTTGGGAAAACCTGTAGGGACGGGCGAATTTGGCGCTGACATGAAGGTGGCATTGGTCAACGACGGCCCCGTAACCCTGTGCATGGACACGAAAAGGAAAGAATAAGACCCTCCCTACACCCCATACATCCCATACACCCCATACGCACCCTACACTCCATACACCCCATACACCCCATACACCCCATACACAACCCTGAAAAAACGAAACGCAATGACAATCCGAGAAGCGCAACAACAAGTGGACCAATGGGTTAAGCAATACGGAGTGAGATATTTCTCCGAACTGACCAACATGGCATGCCTCACCGAGGAGGTGGGCGAGCTGGCACGCGTCATCGCCAGAAAATACGGCGACCAGAGCTTCAAGCCCGGCGAGAAAGCCAACCTTGGCGAGGAGATGGCCGACGTGCTGTGGGTTTTGCTCTGCCTGGCCAACCAAACAGGTGTGGACCTGACCGACGAGCTGCAAAAAAGCATGGAGAAGAAGACACGCCGCGACGCCACTCGCCATCTGAACAATCCAAAACTAAAAGCATAAGATATGGGAAAAATCAAAGAAATCGTCATCAACGACGCCAACGAGAAGAAGAAAAGTGCACAGCCCGAGAGCAAATATGAGCAGGCCCTGGGCCTCTACGACTGCCATGTGGACGAGGAACGGGTGAAAGCCGAGGTGGAGCGCATCGTGGCAGAGAAGCTGCCCGAGAACGACAATTTGGAGACGCGCCGTTTCCTCTTGGGAAGCGTGGAACTCACCTCACTCCACACCACCGACACCGAGGAAGAAATCCTCGCCATGACGGAAAAGGTGAACAAGTTCGACTCCGACTATCCCGACCTGCCCCACGTGGCCGCCATCTGTGTCTATCCCGTCTTCACCGAACTGGTGGCACAGAGCTTGGAGATCGACGGCGTGGAGATCACCAATGTCAGCGGCAACTTCCCCAGCTCGCAGAGCCGCATGGAGGTGAAGATTGCCGAGACCCAGTTGGCCGTGGCCGATGGTGCCACCAACGTGGACATCGTGCTGCCCGTGGGCAAGTTTCTCAGCGGCGACTACGAGGGCGTGAGCGACGACATCAACGAGCTCAAGCAGGTGTGCGGCGAGGAAGTGCCCATGAAGGTCATCCTTGAGGTGTGCGACTTGGGTTCACTCTCCAACGTGAAGAAGGCCGCCCTGCTGAGCATGTACGCCGGAGCCGACTACGTGAAGACCTCCACGGGCAAGGAGAAGTCGGGGGCCACGCCCGAAAGCGTGTATGTGATGTGCCAGGCCATCAAGGAATACTACGACAAGACGGGCATACAGATAGGATTGAAGCCCGCTGGCGGCATCAATACGGTGAGGGACGCGCTCACCTACTACACCATCCTAAAGGAGGTGTGCGGCGAGAAATGGCTCACCAACTACTGGTTCCGCCTTGGCACGAGTCGACTCACCAACACGCTCATCAACGAGATTGTGGGCAAGGAAGTGAACTATTTTTAGAACCGGCCTTTATGGTTACGACAAACGGCGGATGGGAGCACCCAACCGCCGTTTTTATTGTTGTTGTATAAAACGATGCAAGAAAAGCATTCCGCCTATTTCGTCCGCTCTATCACGTAGTCGAGATAGGCGCGGAGCGAGCGGCGCACGTCGGCGTCCCTCACCTCCGAATCAAGAAAACGGCACGACTCGGCGTGTATCTCCCACATCTTCCTGTCGGCATACTCGATGCCGCCATTGCGCTTGGTGAACTCCACCAGCCGCATTATCTCCTCCTGCGTCACGTCGCCGGCCTTCACCTTACGCGCCAAGGCCGTCATCGCCTCGTCGCGAGTGGTCTCCAGGGCATAGATTACGGGGAGCGTGAGCTTGCCCTCGGCCATGTCGTTGCCAGTGGGCTTGCCGATCTCACTGTTGTCGTAGTAGTCGAAAATGTCGTCACGGATCTGGAATATCATGCCCAAGTTGCGCCCAAAGGCTTTCGCCTGCTGTATGTCGGCCTCCCGGGCCCCGGCCGACAGCGCGCCGATCGCCGCGCAAGCCTCGAAGAGGGCCGCCGTCTTCTGCTCTATCACCTTGTAGTAGGCCTCCTCGCTGATGTCCTCGTTGCGGATGTTCGTCAGCTGGAGAATCTCGCCATTGCTGAGCGTGCGGCCCAGTTCCGACAGATAGCGCACGACAATCTCGCTGTGGGTGCGGCTCACGTAAAGCAGGGCCGTGGAGAGGATGTAGTCGCCCACAAGCACAGCCACCTTGTTGTCGTAGGCGGCGTTGACCGACCGCTGCCCGCGCCGCTCGCGGCTTTCGTCCACCACGTCGTCGTGGACCAGCGAGGCCGTATGGAGCAGCTCCAGGCCCACGGCGGCATACTGTGTGCTGAGGCTAACCTTGCCAAAATTCTTCGCCATGAGCAATATCAGGATGGGCCGCATCCGCTTGCCGGCGCGCTGGCGAATGTGGTCGAGAACCTGCGACAGCAAGCCGTCGGTATGTGACAAGGCCTCGTTGAAATGTCCAATGAAATCGGCCAGTTCCCCTTCGATAGGTTGCTTGATGATAGAGAGATAATCCATGACAAATACAAATTTGATACAAAATTAGTGAATTAATCGGATATATGTGGCAATTTTTTCGTAATTTTACACCAAAGAAAAGAAAATAATATGGAAAAACTCTTTTTAGTCGATGCCTACGCATTGATATTCCGTGCCTACTACGCTTTGCTGCGCCATCCAAGCACCAACTCCAAGGGCATGAACACCTCTGCCATCATGGGATTCTGCAACACCCTGCAGGAGATCTTGCAGAAAGAGAAGCCCGAATACATGGGTGTGGCCTTCGACCACGGCAAGACCTTCCGCCACGAGGCGTTCCCCGCCTACAAGGCCCAGCGCGAGGCCACGCCCGAGGACATCAAGAAGAGTGTGCCTTGGATAAAGGACATCCTGCGCGCGCTGCGAATCCCCATCTACCAGGCCGACGGCTTCGAGGCCGATGACGTGATAGGGACACTCGCCACCAAGGCCGGAAAGGCCGGGGTGAAGACCTTCATGGTGACCCCCGACAAGGACTACGGACAGCTCATCGGCGACAACGTGATGATGTACAAGCCACGGCACGGGGGCGGCTACGACGTGATAGACCGAAGCGCACTGAGCAGCCACTACGGCATCAGCGAGCCCGGCCAGGTGGTCGACCTCTTGGCGCTGATGGGCGACTCGGCCGACAACTTCCCGGGCTGTCCCGGCGTGGGCGAGAAGACTGCCGTGAAGTTCATCAACGAGTTTGGAAGCGTCGACTCCCTACTCCACCACACCGAACAACTGAAGGGAAAGATGAGGGAAAAAGTGGAGGGCGCTGTCGACGACATCAAGATGTCGAAGTTCCTCGCCACCATCCGCACCGATGTGCCCATCGACCTCAACTTGGACGAAATGAAGGTGAGAGAGCCCAACGAGGAGGAACTGACCAAAATCTTCAACGAACTGGAGTTTAAACGTCTCTTGAGCAAGTTTGTTAAGAAACCCGTAGAACCACAAACAAACGTTAATCGAGAGCCCGACATGTTTTCGTTATTTCAAGCCAACGGGCAGGAAGAGCCAAAAAACACGAGTTTTGAAACGCTTAAAGACGTCTCCCACAATTACCAACTCGTTGAAGAAGAGGATGATGTGCGGAAACTATGTGATTTTTTAATGACAAAAGAAATTCTCTCTTTAGACACGGAGACCACTTCTACCAATCCGATAGACGCCCAACTCGTGGGATTGAGCTTCGCGGTAGAGGAAAACAAGGCCTTCTACGTAGCCATTCCGAGAGAACGTGAAAAAGCGTTGCGGATAGTTAACATTTTCAAACCGCTCTACGAGAACCCCTCGACGCTCAAAGTGGGCCAAAACATCAAGTACGACTTTGAGGTGCTGTGCAACTATGGAGTGAGGATGGGCGGCAAAATGTGGGACACCATGCTCGCCCACTACATCATCCAGCCCGAACTGAAACACAACATGGACGACATGGCCGAACAGCTGCTCCACTACAGGACCATCCACATCGAGGAGCTCATAGGCCCCAAGGGAAAGGGACAGAAGAACATGGCCGACCTCGACCCGAAGGATATCTACGAGTATGCCGCCGAAGACGCCGACGTGACGCTGAAGCTGAAGAACGTGTTGGAGCCGCGGCTCAAGGAGGTGGGCGGCGAGCGGCTGTTTGAGGAGATAGAGATGCCGCTCGTTCCAGTGCTGGCCGACATGGAGATGAGCGGCGTGTGCCTCGACACCGAAGCCCTCAAGGAGACCTCGCGCATCTTCACGGAGCGCATGAACCAATACGAGCAACGGGTGTATGAGGCCGCGGGCGAGAAGTTCAACATCTCCTCGCCCAAGCAGGTGGGCGAGATCCTGTTCTCACCAGAGAAGATGCACATCCTCGAAAAGCCCAAGAAGACGCGCACCGGCCAGTATATCACATCCGAGGAGGTGCTGCAGAGCGTGGCCGCCAAGGCTCCCATCGTGCAGGACATCCTCAACTATCGGGGCATGAAGAAACTCCTCAGCACGTATATCGACGCACTGCCAAAACTCATCAACAAGCGGACGGGCCACATCCACACCTCATTCAACCAGGCGCTCACGGCCACGGGCCGGCTCTCGTCGAGCGACCCCAACCTGCAGAACATCCCCGTGCGCACCGACGACGGAAAGGAGATACGCAAGTGCTTCGTGCCAGAGCCGGGATGTCTCTTCTTCTCGGCCGACTACAGTCAGATAGAGCTGCGCATCATGGCCCACCTCTCGGGCGACGAGCATCTGATAGGAGCCTTCTGCGCGGGGCAGGACATCCACCGGGCCACGGCGGCCAAGATATGGAAAATAGACCTGGACAGCGTGACCGACGCACAGCGCAAGAAGGCCAAGCAGGCCAACTTTGGCATCATCTATGGCATCACAGCCTTCGGACTGGCACAGCGCATGGGCATTGCCAACGGAGAGGCACGGCAGCTCATCGACGACTACTTCAAGACTTTCCCCAAGGTGCACGAGTATATGCTCGACGCGATCGAGAAAGCCCGCCAAAAGGGCTACGCCGAGACGATGTTCGGCCGTCGCCGCTATCTGCCCGACATCAACTCGAAGAACGGCACCGTGCGTGGCTTCGCCGAGCGCAACGCCATCAACGCCCCCATACAGGGCACAGAGGCCGACATCATCAAGATAGCCATGATACGCATCCACGAACGCTTTGAGCAGGAGGGCATACGCTCGAAGATGATCCTGCAGGTGCACGACGAACTCAACTTTTCGGTCTATCCAGAGGAGAAGGAGCGCGTGGAGCAGATTGTCATCTCTGAGATGCAGGGGGCCTGCAAGCTCAGCGTCCCCCTCGTGGCCGACGCCGGCTGGGGCAAGAACTGGCTGGAGGCGCACTGATCATGACCGCGATGAGAGGTCCGCTGCCCGGGAGGATCCGCTATCCGGACTGCGGACCTCCCGGGCGTCTCACACCGCGCCAGCCTGGTTTCAACGTTTTTCTTGCTGTGATGCAAGCCTGAGGCACAAAGGCCGCTTTTTCTCCGAAGCTGACTTGCGAGAGGCTTCACCACTAACCATCAATGCAAAGCCTTGCGGCAACAGCAAAATCCAAAATTCTTATAAGATATTGGGAATCGATTCCAAAAATCTTATAAGAATTTTGGATTCTGTCGTTTTTTGGCTATCTTTGCACGAAAAGGAAACGTTATGATAGAGCGCGAGCAAAAGCAACAGATTGAACAGTTGATTGGCAGCCACAAGGCTATCATTATCTATGGCGCAAGACAAGTAGGCAAATCAACCTTGCTCCACCAACTTTTCGACGATAAAGAGGGGGTAATGTGGATGAATGGAGACGACATCGACATTCAGCAACTGTTTCAGAACATGACCTCAACAAGAATCAAGGCCCTGTTGGGAAACAGCAAGTGGCTCGTCGTTGACGAAGCGCAGCGCATACCACAGATTGGGCTTCGGCTCAAACTCGTCACAGACCAAATGTCCAACGTACAGGTGGTGGCGACAGGAAGTTCTTCGTTCCAGTTGGCTTCAGGGATTCAAGAATCGCTGACCGGACGCAAACGCGAGTTCCGCATGTTTCCTATCACATTTCAGGAAATGGCCAGTCACACCAACCTTCTTGAGGAGCATCGCATGATTCCCCACCGGATGGTTTATGGCTATTATCCCGAGGTGGTCTCCTCGCCCGGACAGGAGAGAGAAGTGCTTCATGAACTTGCAAACAGCTATCTCTACAAGGACATACTCACACTCGACAACATCAACAAACCTGACAAGGTGGTAAAGTTGCTGCAAGCTCTTGCCTACCAGATTGGTGAACAAGTTTCCTACAATGAGATTGGACAACTGATAGGCCTCGATCCAAAAACAATAGAAAAGTACGTAGATGTCTTGGAGAAAAGTTTTATCATCTTCCGGCTGGGCAGCTTCTCGCGCAACCTTCGCAATGAGCTGAAGTCGAGCCGCAAGATTTACTTTTGGGATTTAGGTATCCGCAACGCGGTGATAGCCAACTTTCAACAAGTGGAGTTCAGACAGGATACAGGTGCATTGTGGGAGAATTTTGCCATTGCCGAAAGGTTGAAGATGCTCAACATCCATCAGCCTTACGCAAACGTTTGGTTCTGGCGCACGCAACAGCAACGGGAGATAGACTACATAGAGGAGAGCAACGGCACTATGCGGGCCTATGAGATGAAGTGGAATGTAAAGAAAGCCAACGTGAAAGTGCCTGAAGCTTTTGCAAAGGCCTATCCCGACGCGACATTCAAGGTTGTCACACCCGAGAATGTCAGTGATTTCTTACTTGGAGGGGACTGTGAATGACAGCCCATCCCCCACTCCATCACCCCAACACGCTGTAGTAGCCACCCACACAGATAAATCCTACAAACAGGCAGACGGCGAGCCAGACAGCATCGCTCAGGCAATGGCGATAGTGCGACTGGCGGATGTCGTTGATGAGTGTGCCAGAAAGAACCACAAGACTGAGAACCCAGAACGTGGCGGCGAAGTAGAAGCTCCACAACACGTGGCACCACAAGGCGATGGCGGTGCCCACGAAAGCCAAGAAAGAACAGAACGAGCCATTGTCGTTGTTCCAAAATTCATCCTTTTCAATCAAATCCATAAGCATCTGTCGTTGTGTATCCCATTCCGAGAGGAATCTGATACGGTAACAATGCAAAGATAACCCCTGCATGTAAACAAACGATGATGACCGTGTGACGATTTGAATACAATCCCAAAAACCTTTTGGATTTTGCCATTCCCACAAAAATCGCTATCTTTGCATGACAAACAAGGAAGAAGAAAACAATGGCGAAATCAGACCCCTCCCAAACACCGATGATGCGGCAGTTCTTCTCGATGAAGACCAAGCATCCCGACGCCCTGCTGCTCTTCAGGTGCGGCGACTTTTATGAGACCTACGGCGACGATGCCGTGGAGGCCTCACGCATTCTCGGCATCACCCTGACCAAGCGCAACAACGGTGGCAACTCGGGCGACGTGGCCATGGCGGGATTCCCCCACCACGCCCTCGACACCTATCTGCCCAAGCTCGTCAGGGCGGGCAAGCGCGTGGCCATCTGCGACCAGTTAGAGGACCCCAAGAAGAAGCGGGCCGCCATCAAGGGCAAGAAGGGGCTCACCGAAATGGACAAGATGGTGAAGCGGGGCATCACCGAACTGGTCACGCCGGGTGTGGCCATGGGCGACAACGTGCTCAACTACAAGGAGAACAACTTCCTCGCGGCCGTGCAGTTCGGCAAAAACGCCTGCGGGGTGAGCTTCCTCGACATCTCCACCGGCGAGTTCCTCACCGACGAGGGGTCGGTGGACTATGTGGAGAAGCTGCTTGGCAACTTCGCCCCCAAGGAGGTGCTCTTCGACCGCACCCGCAAAAAGGACTTCGAGGACCACTTCGGAACCAAATACTGCGTGTTCGAGCTCGACGACTGGGTGTTCACCGAGCAGACGGCACGCCAGAAGCTGCTGCGCCACTTCGGCACGAAAAACCTCAAGGGATTCGGCGTGGAGCACCTCAAGAACGGCATCATAGCCGCGGGAGCCATCATGCAGTATCTGGAAATCACCCAGCACACCCACATCAACCACATCACCTCGCTGGCCCGCATCGACGAGGAACGCTACGTGCGCCTCGACAAGTTCACCATCCGCTCCTTGGAGCTGCTGCAGCCCATGCAGGAAGACGGCAAGAGCCTGCTCGACGTGGTGGACCAGACCGTGACCCCCATGGGAGGGCGCATGCTGCGGCGGTGGATGGTGTTCCCGCTCAAGGACCCGCGCCGCATCGGCCAACGGCTCGACGTGGTGGAATATTTCTTCAAGAAGCCCGACTTCCGCAGCCTCATCGACGAGCAGCTCCACCGCATGGGCGACCTGGAGCGCATCATATCCAAGGTGGCCGTGGGAAGGGTCTCGCCCCGCGAGATCGTGCAGCTGCGCAACGCCCTCGACGCCATCCGCCCCGTGAAGAACGCCTGCCTCAACGCCGACAACGAGTCGCTGCGACGCATCGGAGAGCAGCTCAACCTCTGCGAGAGCCTCAAAGACCGCATAGAGAAGGAGATACAGCCCGACCCGCCCCAGCTGGTGAGCAAGGGCGACGTCATCGCCGACGGCTACAACGAACAGCTCGACGACCTGCGCTCCATATCACGCAACGGCAAGGACTACCTGCTGCAAATCCAGCAGCGCGAGAGCGAGCGCACGGGAATACCATCCTTGAAGGTGGGATTCAACAATGTCTTCGGCTACTATCTTGAGGTGCGCAATCCGTTCAAGGACAAGGTGCCGCAGGAGTGGATCCGCAAGCAGACGCTTGTGCAGGCCGAACGCTACATCACCCCCGAACTCAAGGACTACGAGGAGAAGATACTCGGAGCCGACGAGAAGATCTTGGAGCTGGAGGCGCAGCTCTTCCAGGAACTCATCAACGCCATGCAGGAGTATATCCCCCAGATACAGATCAACGCCAACGTGCTGGCCCATATCGACTGCCTGCTGGGCTTCGCCAAGGTGAGCGAGCAGAACTGCTACGTGCGTCCTGTCATCGCCACCGACGACGTGCTCGACATCAAGCAGGGCCGCCACCCCGTCATCGAGACCCAACTGCCTTTGGGCGAACGCTACATCCCCAACGATGTGTTCCTCGACACCGACACGCAGCAAATCATGATGATTACCGGACCCAACATGGCCGGCAAGTCGGCCCTGCTGCGCCAAACCGCGCTGATCGTGCTGCTGGCACAGATAGGATGCTTCGTGCCGGCTGAGAGCGCCAAAGTGGGCATCGTGGACAAGATATTCACCCGCGTGGGGGCTTCGGACAACATATCCTTGGGAGAGTCCACCTTCATGGTGGAGATGACGGAGGCCGCCGACATCCTCAACAATGTCACGTCCCACTCCCTCGTGCTCTTCGACGAGCTCGGGCGCGGCACCAGCACCTACGACGGCATCAGCATCGCGTGGGCCATCGTGGAGTATCTCCACGAGAATCCCAAGGCCCAGGCGCGCACGCTCTTCGCCACCCACTACCACGAGCTCAACGAGATGGAGAAGAACTTCCAGCGCATCAAGAACTACAATGTGAGCGTGAGGGAGGTCGACGGCAAGGTCATCTTCCTGCGCAAGCTGGAACGCGGCGGCTCTGAGCACAGTTTCGGCATCCACGTGGCCGAGATTGCCGGTATGCCCCGCAGCATCGTCAAGCGCGCCAACGTGATCCTCAAAGAGCTGGAGAAGGACAATGAGGGCGTGGGCCAGGCCGGCAAGCCATCCACGGCGGAGCGGCTGGCCAAGCACGAGGACGGCGTGGAACTCAGCTTCTTCCAGCTCGACGACCCCGTGCTGCGGCAGATTCGCGACGAGATCATCGGACTCGACATCAACAACCTAACCCCAGTGGAGGCCCTCAACAAACTCAACGAAATCAAAAGAATCGTAACGGGAAGAAGCTGAGTCAAGAACCAAGGCCGCATCTATTTCCAACCGGGAGGGGAAGCCCCAATTGTAGGAGCCGTGGGTCGCCCCACCCTACCCCACAAAAAAACAAGCAGTACAATGAATCCATTCACATCACATATCACTACGGTGCTGCAATTGCCATCCCGCCAAGTGGAGGCCACGCTCGACCTTTTGGCCGAGGGCTGCACCATCCCCTTCATCGCCCGCTACCGCAAGGAGCGCACGGGCGGACTCGACGAAGTGCAGATCGCGGCCATCAGCGACTTGAACAACAAGCTCAGCGAACTGCAGAAGCGCAAGGAAACCATCCTGAGAACCATCGGCGAACAGGGAAAACTCACCGAAGCCCTGCGCCAAAGCATAGAGCGGAGTTGGGACGCCACGGAGCTGGAGGACCTCTACCTGCCCTACAAGC
>SAMEA3663103__coassemble_937_pt1 | contig 11006 bp, 11 predicted proteins | sample SAMEA3663103__metabat2_high_PE_013 | metagenome-assembled genome bin SAMEA3663103 (sample SAMEA3663103) | pig gut metagenome | biome: pig gut; feature: pig-associated habitat; material: faeces | place: France | collected 2012 | reverse complement strand
ATGAAACTTTTCTTCAATTCAAGAGAGAAATCATACAGTTGCGGATTTTAGGTTAAACAGATGCCGGAAAGACGTACTTTCCGGCATCTGCAGTATTTTGTCTTGTCGTTGCGTTGTTGGCGAGTGTCACTCTACGATGAAGTAGAGATAGATCACCAACAAGATGATGATGACCGCAACGGTGGAAAGAAAGGAGAAGAGCAGGTTCGAATAGAACTTGCGGTTTCTCTTCTTTTTGGAAGACCTCTCGAAGTCGCTCATCTCCGCCTCATGGTGATGGTGGTGGTGGTGGCTACGATGTTCTTCATAACTGTTTGTATGGCGTCCCTTCTCAGGTGCTTTGCCATCAATAGAATCTGTCATATATTAGGTATGTTTGGATACGACACCGTCAAATCAGAAGCGGAAGTCAAGCTCCACGTCCACCATGTTGTAGTTTTCTTTCTGCAAGGTGCGGTCCGTGATGTGGGCATACTCGGCGTTGATTTGGATGTTCTTGCTGAAGAGATAGTTCAAGCCAGCCTCGTAGGCAATGCGCGCGTCGGCACCGCTGCCTGTGTTGGAATAGTAATCATAGCGGGCCTTGGCATAGAGCTTCTTCTTGAGCAAGGGGGCTATCACGAGGGCATAGACACCTTCGGCCTTGTTGCCAGCCGAGGAGAGCGCGCAGTCCTTGGCGTCGTCGACATCCTGATAGGTCTTCTTGAAGGCATAGCCCGTGGAATGGATATACTCCGAGCGCACTGTCCAGTCGTTGGCCTTATACTCCGCGGAGAAGGCGTAACGGCGCTGCTGCAGTTTTCTGATGCCTGAGTGGTCCACGGCGTTGCCGTTGGCGTCCAAGGTTTGCCACGTACCCTTGCGGGCGAAAGAACCCGTCCATCCGAACCATCCCAGACGCATTCCCTTGATGGGCATGAACCATACTCCACCAATGAGATCCTTCTGCTGGTCGACGTCCTTCACGTTGATGCCCTGACCGTTGTAGACACCCACCTGATAGTGGAAGAGGTAACGGCCGTTGCCGTTCTTCAACAAGTCGCCCTGCAACTGGACACCAATGTCGCGGCCGTTGCTTGCGTGGTCGCCGTTGCGGTCGTTGAAGCCCGCCAGCTTCAGCACGTTCTGGCCATAGCTCATAAAGCCCTGGTCGATGGGGTTCATAGGGTTCTCAAAGGTAAAGGCACGCTTGAACTGGCCCACCTTGATGCGGGCGAAGTCGTATTTCTGCCATTCAACAAACAGGTCCACCACACGGGGCGAACTGCCCAAGGTGGAAGTGTTGCCATTGAACTGGATTTGGGTTTTCCAATAGAAATCATCGAGGATGCGGCCTTCCAAAGAAGCGCGCAGCATACGCAGGTTGAACGAGTTGGACTTGTTGTCGGCCTGCGAGGAATACTGATACTGTGTCAGGGCATAGCCCGACAGCTTCACGTTGCTGAACCACTGTTTGCTCTCCTGTGCGTGGCCCGACAACGTCAGGGCGGCGAGAGCTACGGCACAGAACATCTTTTTCTTGTTGTTCATCTCTGTTATGTATTGTTTAATGTTGCTATCTCAGATTCTATGGCCTTTGCCACGCACCCTCTTCAAGGCGCATGACCAAACCCACCACCATGAACCCCTATGGAAGAGGACCTTAGGCTAAAAGGCTGATAGGCATCATAAATTCATGCAAATATAATCAGAATCTTTGAATTAGACAAATTTAATAAGAGTTTTTGTTTGTTTGCAAGTGATTCTCACCCACAAACGGCGTGGCGAAGACGATATTAGGCCTATGGAACAACAGATAAAGCATGCATGTCGTTTCGGTCGCATTCTGTCAACCGTCGGCCTTTTTTAGAACCAGCCTTAAATTGGTTCAAGGAAGAGAATGCTATAACCTACGCGTCTGTTAAGGCTGGTTCTATAAATTAGGTCGAGTCGTATTCTGCAAGCTATCGGGACTCAAAACGTAAGTTGAAGAGGGAGTGTAGCGGGCTACACGACCGATGAGACTTGACGTTTTGGGACTGATAGATGCAGAAGACGACCGAAACGACAACTACACTTTTTCGATTATTCTATCAGCCTAATTTATAGAACCAGCCTTAAGATAGTGGGGGACAAACTCTTGATTCCGGTGGAACGAAAAATAGCATTTTCAAACAGGTGTGCTTGCCATCCCATTCAAAAATACTCTTAGTAGTCGATAGGGGACTACAAATCCCGACTACACAAAACGCTATAGATAATTAATAATCAATTACTTATAGCAATTAACGATTTTCAGAAAATGCATTTTTCACGACGGATTCACGACCAAATTTCCAGCAAATGGGAAAAGCACAAAAAAAAGAGCGTAGCAGTCTCACGACAACCACGCCCCAACGTTTTAATAATTTGCCTTTATGGCACTGCAAAGATACAAAATTTATTTCAAGAACTGCAATTCGCCATAGATGTTTTTTCTTTCTCGGGGATAGCAGGAGCGGATGGCCGTTAGAGGCTGCAGCCTGTCACGTTCCAAGCGTTGGGGGGGTGTCTTTTTCAGAAGCACCCCCACGCCTCCGAAACGCACGCGCAACCCCCTTTAACGAAAAAAGCAGGAAACCGTTTTGTAGGGGCGTTTTTCCCCGCGTGCGCCCATCGTCTCGTTGCAGTGGTGAATCTCCCCACCGCGTCCCCTCTCGTTGCAGGGAAGCGAAATCGTGAAACATTGCCCCTTGCGAAATTCAGAACCCCCCTAACCCCCAACACAAAAAAAATTTTCTTCTTTTTTCCCCCCCCTATAGGGGGGTTTAAAAAATCGAAGATAAAAAAGAAAAAATTTTTTTGTGTGTAGAGGTGTGTTCCGCGCGAAACGTGAAACATTGGAAACGCTGCGACGGGATGGGAACGCCCCGCATCCTGGGATTCTCCTGCAACCAAAAGACCGCCCCTTTCCCGAATTTGCAGCGTTCGCCCCTTGCAGCCCGTCTGAGGGCATGAAAAACCGTGCGCGGACAACTACACCCACGCACGGGAAACAAACGCCCTGCGGCCTTGTTTGCGGCCTCTACGCCCTTACGGGATTATCTTGCAGTGTCTTTTATACATATCGAGAAAATACCGCTTCCACCTCTGAAAGTCGTAGCCCTTACCCCAGCCTGCGACTCGATATTGCCAAAAGTAGTCCTCATGCTGGGGGTTATCGATGATGAGGTCGTAGCTGCTTTTAGAACGGTACAGCTCGTAGTGGATTCCGTTTGCGTCCAGCAAGTCGAGAATATCTGCAAAGTTGCGTCTTTTTTTGCTATAATTATTCATTCTGATTAAAATTTATATTGTCCATGATTTCACGGCTTCCAGCTGAAGCCCCTTTTCGAGTATCGCAATTGCGGGATTCTTGCTCCTCATTTCTGCAAGCAGACTGTTAGCCCGTTCCAAAATCGCCTCTTTGGCCGTTTTTCTTCCCTCTGAGGCGTTTTCACTGCTCCTGCTTGATAGTTGTCCGTCCGACGTGTTTTGTGCGTCTGTAGGCCTCAAAACGGCCTCGCCCGCCAAAACGTCCGCGATGTCGGTGTTCCAATCGTACCGCTCCAGCTCTGTGTTCACGCTGACTTTCAACAGCTCCACAAGGCCGCTATCCGCCACGTCCCGCTCCCACCGCTCAGCCTCTCCAGCGTCGGGAAATAGAGTGATGCTGTCGAACCCCTGCAGGATGGTGGCCGACGCTGCAAGCAGTTTCTTTAGCATTGCACACCCTCCTGTGGCAAGGTTCACGACGTTCCCCGCTCCCGTCGCGATGTCGTAGCAGGTCATTGCAAGGGCGGACTTCTCGCCCTCGAAGACCCTCACCAGCGTGGAAGCAGACCTATCGCGCAAGAGGCGCAGCCCAAAGAGGCATTGGTGCAGCTCGCCCTCCACCTCCTTGCCGTGGCCGTTGCGTCGCAAGTAAGTGTGCAGCCAGTCCGCCCCCGCCTCTCGGTCTCGGTCTCGGTGTCCATCGGGGCGATATGCTATCATCTTCCCCGTGCGCGTCCACCCGTCAACCCCTATTTGGGGAAAGACCGTGTATCGGCCTATCTGCCCGACGTGGTAGAGGGAGACGGCCTTTGCGACCGTCTCTCTGTTGAAGATGTTGGACAACCAAGTCACAAGGGGGCTGTCCCATGCGTGTCTCTCGGCCTCGCAGACGTAGTGGTTTGGCACGCGCAGCGGTTGCAGGGGGATGTTTGCCATGGGCGACGGCCTCAACGCCCCGCCCCGCAGGTTGATGTGGTTGTCCCTCGCATATTGCTTGGGTGTCAGGTTGTAGCCGCAGCTCTGCTCGTGGTCACACTTCCCGCAATTCTCGCCAAGAGGCTTCCCCGTCTCCCTGTCAATGTAAAGCACAAGGGAGCGATGGCCACAACGGGGACAAACCTGCTTCTGTCTGCGTCCGTTCGCCTTTGCGGTCTGGGTCGTGTCGAAGATGTACCGATAACTCTTCATTGCTCCCCCTCCGACGCTATGGTGATAACCCTGCCTTTCTGCTCCCGTTGCAGGATGCCAAGACGCAAAGCCGTCTCCACGACCCTCTCCGCCTCCTTTGCACCTCCGCAAAACTCCGCAAGCCTGTCGGCCAGCTCTCGCTTCGACTTGAACGTGTCACCGACCCCGCCAACCTTTGCGATGGCCTCCACGGCCTCGGCACGTTCGCGCTCTGCCTCGGCTTCTTTCATCTGCTGCGCAAGCCCATAGGCCGAAACGATTCTCTCCCCGTCTATGGACAAAGCGAAGTCGGGGGCTTCCAAATCCCTGCTCTTCGACGTTGTTACCTTGAAGTAAGCAGACCGTGACGCGGCCTCGGGCTGTCCCTTGGCCAGCGGGTCTTTCACCTTGGAGACGCTGAAAACGTTGTCGGCCTTGTTCATGCCCTCCGTGCCTATGTGTCCGCGCATGACCCCATCGTCGCCCATCTTGTTAGAGTGCAGGACGTAGAAGACCGTGACGGGATTCCCATCGGTAAGCTCTCCGTCTGAAAGCGATAGAATCCATTGGCTCACCGCCTCGGCCTCGGCTGAGTCGTTTATGTCCTGCATGAGGTCTCGGATTCCATCTATCACTACGAAGTCGGGGTGACGCGTGCGCACAGCCCGTTCTATTACCTCCAGCCGCGTCTCGGGCTTCAAGGGGCGAAGTTTGAGGAATTGCAGCGCAGGAGTAAGCGCGTCGGGATTCGCGTCCTTGGGAAGCCCAATAGTGGCACGTATGCGCCTCCACTGCCTCGCTATGTTGTAGTCGTGCTGCTCGGTGTCCACCCAAAGCAGGGACTTGGGCTGATTCTTCGCTTTTATGCACAAGTCGGGGGAAAGGCTTATTTCCCCGCCAATGGCGGCTGCGACGAAAAGGGTGCAGACGATGGACTTTCCTACGCCAGCCCGTCCCGTTATCGCGTTCAAAGACCCAAGCGGGCAAACGTCCACCCCGTTCACGCTAAACATGAACTGCGGTTCTTGGATTGACGGGTCATTGGGGTTTAGGATGCAGCGTTTAATTAACGCGTCCAGCTGCGTCTCGTGTTCCTTTGATACGTTCTTTGTTTCGGCTGTAAGAATGCTGCCTACCGTATTAAAGTCTGCTGTTTTCATTTGTTGCCTCCTTTCTCTGAAAAATCGCCCAAAAAGCCTTTGGTGAATCAAAAGAAATTACTACCTTTGCAATAGCAAAGGGGTTAGGCCAGTGTCTCATACCCCACCTCCCTTCTCTTCTTTGGCCGTTACTTCGCCGTGACGGCCTTTTTCGTCTCCGTCCTGCTGTAGCAACGCCTCAACGTCCGAACTCCTGTAGTAGAGCTTCTTTCCCACCTTGAACGGCTTTAGATAACCGTCCCTGTTCCATCGCCAAAGGGTGTTTTTGCACACTCCGAACTTTGCGGCCACTTCATCGTTGGACAAATAGGCCTCCTGCTGAGGCTCTTCTTTCACTGTGGGCGCGTTGTCACTAATCTCTTTGGCAATAGCAAGGAAAAACTCCCGCAAGTCGGCTGGGGTGACCGAAAGTGTTACATTTGCACCAGCCTCAAATAATGTTTTGATGTCCATAAAAACATATTTATGGTGTTTTTAATTTTTGGCGGGCGGCTCTCGGCAAAAGCCCCACGCCTAACGACGGGCTGCCGAAACCTGCCGTTCTGCGTGCAAATGTAGATGAAAAAACGATTTCCAAGGTATAACAAAAGCGGATAAAAACGGATAGTTCCATTTCTATCCTTTTTTATCCGCTTCTTTTTCAAAAAAAATTACAATTCTTCGTGTCTGCTCCTTAGCGTTTCCCTCAACTTCACCAACTCTTTTTCATTGCAATCGTTAGTCATGTACTCACTATAGTGACCCTGTGAGCCTATATCGCCAAACTCTTTTTCTATCGCGCTGTAAGGTGGCCTCTCAAACCATTTCTCTAAAACAGCGGCCTTTATAACTTTGAAGAATTTCACTCCTTTTAGCCCATCGGTTAATTGATGAAGAACCCGAAGATGCCCGTCGTGATTTTTTTCGACTAACCAAAAAATGGTATCGTCTTTCGGTCTTCCACGGTGAGGGACTTCCGCCTTTGTTTGCAGTGTTGGCGAAGCAACGTCTTCCGCGTCTGTTTGCAGTATTGGCGAAACAACTTTTTCCCAATACGCTTTTATGTGTGAAGCCCAAACACTCCCCTTAGCCTCAGTCTCTCCCATCCTCTTGCTACCATTCCAGTAATCGGACATAACCTGTTTCAGCAAAGGTTCTGCCTTGCACGCCGATTCGTATATCTCACGACAACGCTCCAGCAAATCAGTTCTGTCGCGCTCGATAAGAAAGCTTATTGCCGCCTCGTAGCTTTCCAAGTCGTCATACATAGGCCGACAACCAACCTCAAAAGCCTGTGGAAACTTCTGATTTTGGAGACAACGCAAAGCAATTTTCACGTAGTCCTCCATTTCGTTAATTATCTTTACCGCTTCCGTAAGTGTCATTTCACGCCCTCCTTGAATCTTGCTTTTATCACCCTGTCCAATCTCTTCCGAAGCCTTGAACAAGTCTTCTGTCGTTTTCATCTTCTTTTCTGTTGTGTTGCGTTATTCTATCATCTTCACCACCTCCTGCAGGGTTGAATCCTCTATCTTGCGATAGCGGGAGAAAGCGGTTGAACCCTCCACGTGTCCCGACATTTTCCCAATTAGGCTCGGGTCTTTCACGTGCAGGTAGGCGTTACCCACGAACGTCCTGCGTGCCATGTGGCTGCTTGCTACCGTGTTGATGGGCTTCATTTCCACCTCGCCCGTCTTGGAGTTGCGCACGGCCACGCTCCTGACGACTCCAGCCTCCTTGAATATCTCCTTGATGCTGCTGTTGTACTTCTGCGGGGATATAAAGGGGAACAAACGCCCTTTCCTGTCCACGCCCTTGTACTTGCTTATCAGCTCCTTTGCCTTTGGAAGCAGTGGAACGCGCGCCTCGATTCCCGTCTCGTCCTTGGTCTTGTGCGGCACGTACACCAGCACCCCGTCGACGACGTTCTTTGCGGTAAGCCTCATCAAGTCGCTCACCCTGCAGCCAACAAGGCATTGGAATACGAATATGTCCCGCTGCGTTTCCAGCCTCTCGCAGCCCGCAAAGTCGTATTCGGCAATTCGGTTTCGCTCAGCCACAGTGATGTAATAAGGGTCTCCGTAATGCTCAGAACCGATTTCAAAGCCCTCAAAGGGACGGTTTGAGGTTATCTGCTTCTCGTTCAACCAGCCGAAGAAAGATTTCAAGTTTCTCTGCAGCTTTACAATCGTGTTGTCGCCCCGCTCTTCGATTTTCGTCTGTCCCTTTCTCACACCTGCAGGATAGGAAGTCAACAGCCGCGAGAAAACCGTCGGGTATTCCTTTGACAACCTTTTCTCGTTGCGCAGGTAGCTCACGAAGTCTTCCAAGTCCTCAGTGGTTATCCTGTCAACGTCGAAGACATAGCCCTTGCGCCTTTCGTCGGTGGCGCGCACGAAGCCTTGGTAACGCTTTATGTCGCGCACGAGAACCCAAACTGCGTTTCTGTTGACGTAGCAGAAATCTTTTTCAGCGATGTAACGCTCCGCCAACCCCACGATGTCCTTCCCTGCAGTGACCTTGGGGCGTTCGGGGTGGTTGATGTTGTCGACGAGTGTTTGCAGCCAGTCGGACGTGATGGCCTTTTTGTCAGCACTCGCAAAAGCGTCCGATATTCTTGTTATCATGCTGTCCAGTGTGGATTTCTTCTTCTCGTGGTAATCCACGTCCGCGGCCTTGTGCTTCCGAACCACGAACTCCCCGTAACTTTTCAGCAGGTAGTGGCGTTTGGCTGCGTTGGCCTCCGTGGCCGTGATGGTGTTTGGCGGGATTCTCACGCCCAACTCCTCGGTCTTTCTCCTGTCGACGTAATACTCGAAATAGTCGGGGTTGACATAGATTTCGCTTTTCGCATAGAAGCCCAGCCCCCTGCCGCCCGTCAAACGGATGAGAATCTCACGCCTACCCGTCACGGGGTCAGCCTTGCTCGAAAGTCGTAATGTGATAGATGCCATAATCAAAATTATTAAAACGTTGGCAATGTAAGTTTGCGGGGGTTGTCAACCACCCACGCTGCAAAGATACACAATTAATCCTAAAGGCAAAATAATTCACGACAAAAAATTCACGACCGATTCACAACCGATTCACGACGAAACACTCTTTAACAAAAACGTATAAAAAGTTTAATGTGCGTAAACCTTTGATTTTAAGCTAAATATGGGATTTGTTGTTTTGATTGGTTTTTCTTGGATTTGATTAAAAGACACAATAAGTAGTCGATAGGGGAATCGAACCCCTATGCCAAGATTGAGAATCTTGTATCCTAACCATTAGATGAATCGACCATTTCGATATTTCAAATCCTCAGCGGAAGCTGGGGGATTCGAACCCCCGGTACGCTAATCGCGCACGGCAGTTTAGCAAACTGCTGGTTTCAGCCACTCACCCAAACTTCCTTGCCGAAGAGGTTCTTTTCTGAAATCGCATCCCATTTCTGAAATGCGAGTGCAAAGGTAAGGATTATTTTTTATTCCCGCAAATTTTCAGAAGACTTTTTTCAAGAAAAAAATCATTTTTCTTCAAGCACACCCAAGCAGCCACGCAACCAAAATGAGCCAACAGACACGGATTCAATTAGTTAGGATATTTTTTGGTGATAAGACGTTATGTTCGTACCTTTGCAGGCAACAAGCAAACGCGGCTTCAAAATCAAATCATCATGGCCCAATCACCAGAATTCAACCGCTTCCGAATGGATGTATACGACATCGTGGCCCAGATACCCACAGGACATGTGCTAACTTACGGGTGCATTGCCAGACTCGCAGGCTGGCCACGCCACGCACGCTTAGTTGGGCGCGCCCTCAAGCACGCTCCCAAGAATCTTGGCCTTCCTTGCCACAGGGTGGTGAACAGTCAGGGACGCACCGCCCCAGGGTGGGCGGAGCAGATTGGGCTGTTGCGCCTGGAGGGTGTCGCGTTCCGCCAAAACGGCCTCATCGACCTCAGCGCGTCACTGTGGCATCCCGAAGAAGATAGCTACTGACCGCGGAAGAAGAGATAATAGATGATGATGAGGGCGGCAACAAGGATGGATGTCAACACAGCCTTAATCATGCAACTGGCAACTTTCTTCACAATAAACACGCCAAGGACGATGGCGATGAGCACATAAATGTAATACGTGAAATCCACAATGACTTTACTCTATTTGAACACATGGAGGAAAGCCGCCGGGATGGGAGACTCGAACTCCATGCGCTGATGGGTTACAGGATGGTAGAAACAAAGCAGATAGGCATGCAGGCAGAGCCGCCCACAAGGGTCGTCACCGTTGCCATACTTGATGTCGCCGCAAACGGGATTCCCCATATCGGCGCTGTGGACGCGAATCTGGTTCTTGCGCCCGGTCTCCAGACGAAACTCCACCAAACTGTGGCCAACGCTCCGCCTCAACACATGAAAATGAGTGACCGCATACTTGCCTCCATTGTCGGTAGGACTCGAATAAGTGATGTAGGCGCGGTTGTCCTTCAGCCAGTTGGCGATGGTTCCCTCGTCGTCTGCCACCTCCCCACTGAGTACGGCCACATAGCGGCGGTCGTAGACGATATGATGCCAGTCGTGTTCCAAGGCCAATTCGGTCTGCTTGTCCTTGGCATAAATCATGAGGCCACTGGTGTCGCGATCCAAGCGGTGGACGACGTGGGCCGTACAACGTTGGCGGCTCTGGCGGAAATATCCATCGAGCACCTCCTTCACGTTGAGCGACTTGTGGCCAGCCTCCATCGACAGAATCCCGACGTTCTTCTCTATCACGACAATGTACTTGTCCTCATAGACCAACCGCAAATAGCGGCTGTGGAAGGCACCAGCCTGTTTCGACTTGCTCACCGAGACGGTGTCGCCCGACTGCAAGGCCCAGTCGAATTGTGTCCTCACCTTGCCGTTGACCCTGATGCCCCGCCCCTGCAATGTGGCCTTGATGCGGCTGCGGCTCTCGCCCTTCAGGTTTTCCAGCAGCCACTCCAACAGAGGCCGCGCGGACTCCACTTTGTACTGGTCGTAATTGTTGCGTTGTTGATAACTCACTTGCTTCATGGCGGCAAAGTTACAAAAAAGTTGAGAGACTCGCCTCCCTCCTACCCTTTTTTATCACTCTTCGATCCTTTTTGGCTTATGCCCAACGACCAAGCCACAAACGAGATTGGCAGGTCACAATAAACGGCATAGCATCAAGGTACGGCTACAATACGATTCCCACAGGCAGGAACACAGCCTGGTGCCGCACATGTATCAACCCAATATAAAAGTAAAGTTTAACCGGGTCAACCAACATTAAAAATAAGACCTGGTGGCGCGTCAAACTACACACAAGAAATACTTAGCTCCATAGAACTGAAAATCAAGTCCAAACGCAGTTATCTCGATTTTTATTTGTACCTTTCCTCTATAAAAACTAATAGATTTCCGGGTAAGGAGTAA
>SAMEA3663103__coassemble_930_pt1 | contig 11056 bp, 8 predicted proteins | sample SAMEA3663103__metabat2_high_PE_013 | metagenome-assembled genome bin SAMEA3663103 (sample SAMEA3663103) | pig gut metagenome | biome: pig gut; feature: pig-associated habitat; material: faeces | place: France | collected 2012 | reverse complement strand
AAGGGAGTGGAGCTGCCGCAGATAGAGATTGTCGACATCAAGGACCTGCGCCACCGCAAGATGATGCGCGGCCCTCTGTCGCCCCAGCTGACGGCCGCCGTGCGCGAGGCTGTGGCCGCGGGACAGCAGGCCATCCTCTTCCAGAACAGGCGCGGCTTCGCCCAGATGCTGGAGTGTCCCACGTGCGGCTGGACGCCAAGATGCTCCAACTGCGACGTCACCCTCACCTACCATAAGACCACGGGCCAATTGGTGTGCCACTATTGCGGCTTCACGTGCAACGTGCCCTCGCAGTGTCCGGCGTGCGGCGAGCGCCACCTCTTCTCGCGCGGATTCGGCACGGAGAAGATAGAGGACATCATCCGCGAGGAGCTGCCCGAGGCGCGCGTGGCGCGCATGGACCTCGACTCCACGCGGTCGAAAAACGCCTACGAGCGCATCATCAACGACTTCTCGGCCGGGCGCACCAACGTGCTTGTCGGCACGCAGATGATCACCAAGGGACTGGACTTCGGACGGGTGAGCGTGGTGGGAATCCTCGATGCCGACACCATGCTCAACTATCCCGACTTCCGCGCCTACGAGCAGGCGTTCACGATGATGGCGCAGGTGAGCGGACGGGCCGGGAGGCGCGGCTCACAGGGACGCGTGCTGCTGCAAACGCGCAGCCCGGAGCTGCCCGTCATCCGCCAGGTGGTGGGCCACGACTACCGCGGCTTCTACAACGACGTCATACAGGAGCGCAAGGACTTCCACTATCCACCGTTCTACCATTTGGTGTATGTGTATCTGAAGCACAAGAACAGCGACGTGGTGGAGCTGGCCGCCAACGAGTTGGGCAACCGTCTCCGACAGGGTTTCGGCCAGCGGGTGTTGGGACCCGACAAGCCCGCTGTGGCCCGTGTGAAGACGCTCGCCATAAGGAAGATAGTCATCAAGCTGGAGAATGGAGTCAACCTGCCACGTTGCAGGCAATACCTGAGGGAAGTCCACCACCTGCTGATGCAGGACAAACGATACGCCTCCCTGCAAGTCTACTACGACGTGGACCCGCAATGAGGGAAGCAAGAAAATAAACAGGAGAGCCGCTGCCGCCAAGAAGTTGGGGCGCGCAGTGCCAAGGCCTTGCCAAGCGCAAGGCCTTCATCGTCTGTAGCCCACGATCTTGTCGCCCACCACGCGCACATCCTCCAACTGCAAGGATGCGGCGTCGCGGGCCTTGGCCATCACGATGGCGTGGTGGGGAAGGGCGGCGCGGCCGGCGGCATCGACAGAGATTGGCGGCTGGCCAAGATAGACATCCATGTTGCGCGCATGCTTGAGGCCGACGGCCACGAAGGTTGTCGTGTGGTGCTGCCGTGAGGCGGCCGCAGCCTCCTCACACACTTGGCGGAAACCGATGTAGGGATTCAGCTTGGGCATGGAGAGTCCTGCGAGGAAAGTGGCCAACAGCAGGCCCACGGCCATGACGCATGCCGAGGTGTAGACGCGCTTGCGGCAAATCTGCCACAAGGCCAAGGCCGCGGCAAGCGTGGCGCTGGCGGCGACAGCCCAGAGCAGCGGCGAGTGGATTTCACGGATTATCGGCTCACGCGAATGGAACCACACGAACACGGGCAAGGCCAGTATCAGCAAGGCATAGGGGATGGCCAACGACAGCGTCACCCAGCGGTCGTTGCCCTTGTCGTTGTCGAGAACAGTGGCCGACATCACCAAGGGGACAAAAGGCAGGAGATAGATGCTGAGCTTGGAGCTGAGGAGCGAAAGGATGACAAAGGCCGCCAGGCATACGATGGCCATGACGCGGGCCTCATAGCCCCGGGCAGTCTCCGATGTCCAGGCGCGCACGGCCGATAGGATGGCCCAAAGCGACCAAGGCAGCAGCAGCAGCCACACCATGTACAAATAGTAGTAGATGGGCTCGCGGTGGTGGGTGGAGTGGAGGATGCCGTCGAACGTCTGGTGCAGGAAGAGGGCTTTGAGGTAGTCGCCGCCGCCCTCAAGGTAGGCTCCGAGAAACCAGCCTCCCAGCAGGGCGAAGAACAAAAGCCACGACCTCCATCCCAAATACTTGAAGAAGTCGGTCTCACGCCCCTTGACGAAGAGAAAGAGCAGGATGATGGCCAACGGCACGATGAAGCCCACGGGACCCTTGGTGAACGTGCCAAGGAAGAGCAGCAGGGGTAGCCACCAACTGCCATGGGGGTGGCCACTCGCATAGAGCCGGTAGAACTCGCCCACCGACAGGATGATGAACATCGTGAGCAGCATGTCCATTCGGAGTGTGAGCATGGAGACGAGGAAGAGGGCCGCGGTGGGCAGCACCAGGCGGAAGACGAGCAGCCGATGGCCTTTCAGCCTCAGCCAACCGGCCATCGCCTCGGTGGTGACAAAGGCCGGCACCACCGACAGCAAACCCAGATAGAGTCCCTGGCACCAAAGGGGCAGCAGCCGGCCTATCATGACGAGCCATAGAAAGAACGGCGGCTTGTCGATGTAGGCTTCTCCATGGTCGGTAAAGGCAAAGAACTGATGGTTGCGGAGAGCCTCGTCGGCGATGCTGAGATAGCGCAGCTCGGTGGCCGGCGTGTAGTCGCGGAGCAATATGGCCGGCAGCAAGCAGATCAGGACTGCTGAATAGAATAAGATCGTTTTCCTCATCTTCATTACATAATCGAAGGCTAAGTTAAGGCCGGTTCTAAAAATTAGGTTTAGAAACCAAGCCGATATGTATATATGTAATTTCGGTCGTCTTCTGCATCTATCGGTCTCAAAACGTCAAGTCTCATCGGTCGTGTAGCCCGCTACGCTCCCTCTTCAACTTACGTTTTGAGACTCGATATCTTGCAGAATACGCCTCGACCTAATTTTTAGAACCGGCCTTAACCAAAAATTCTGTATGCAAAAGGGAGTCCCGCCCCCGCAACGAGATTTTTTGTTTTTCTTAACAAGCCCAACCGTTGGCGACGCTTCATTTGCCCCCGGCCAGCTTCGTGGCGGTCTCCCGGGGAGTGAACCTCAGCTCGAAGACATCGCCCGAAGGATTGCCTTGGTAATGATACACCACGCCGCGGTTGAGCTTCGCCAACAGGCGCGCCTGCTTGCTCAGTTCGGGCGTGGTGGCCCATTTCTTGGCGATGGAGCCGCGCATGCTGGCAGTCTCGGCCTTGAGCATCGATAGGGGCAAGCCCATCTGCCGCTCGTCGACCGTGTAGGTGTAGACCAAGTCGGTGGCCGTGATTTCCTGGTGGGTGAAGAGCGTGTAGGCGTCAACCCTAATGGGAAGCTTCACATTCGACAGCTCGGTTTGCAGCGTGAGCAGCTCGAGTCGCATCTCGTCGCGGTTGGCATAGCGCTGCTGCAGGTTCTTCAGGCTGTCGTTGCGAAGCGTGAAGGCGAATATGGGCTTTGACAGGCCGTCGCGCACGTCGTATTTCACGTCCACTCCCCAAGCGAGCAGTTTGTCGAGGCTCTTCTGGTCCTGATTGAGCAACAGGCCAAGCTCGGCCACCTTCACCAAATTATGCCTTTGGCCCGTGAGTTTCTCCAACGACTTCTTGGTGTCGGAGTCAGTGGCCTGGCAGTTGTAGACGATGGTGTCGTCGACAAGGGTCACGCCGACGCATCTGCCAAAGTCGTCGACAGGATAGGGACATTGCTTGTCGAGCAGCGTCACGAAGTTTTCCAACCGCTTCCGGTCGCTGTTGCAGCCCGTGAGCGACAACAGCAGAACCGCCGATAGAAACACGAGGAAGAACTGGAATCTAAGTTTCATCATACGTAGTGTTTGCAGATAACAATTCATCTTTGGCAAGTTGATGGAGACGGAGGCTCCGCTCCACCCGCCAGCCTCTAAAAAGTCTCCTCATAGTCGCCGTCCGGCTGGTCGCCCGCGCCCCGCTGGCAGTTGTTGAGGAAGTTGCAGAGCAGATTCCAGTTGTAGCGTTTTGTGATGTCCATGATCAGGAAGATGTCAATCAGCCACCAGATGCCCAGTCCACCACAGGTCAACAGTTTGACCACGCCCAGTCCGATGTCGCCCACGAAGAAGCGGTCGGCTCCCACCCCTCCCAAGAGGATGGAGAGCACAAGGGCCACCGTAGGGTCCTTGAACTGCATCGACGCGGTTGTGAGGTCGTGTTCGTCGGCTTGGGTGTCGGCGAGCATCTGGCGTAGTGTGAAGAGGTTGGCGGCTGGAATATGGTCGCCCAAGATGATCGCCATCTTATTGATAGTCTCTGAGTCCATAAAGCTTCAATATTACTAATCCGTTATGTAGGAGGTGCGGCGTCCCCGCCGCACATTCCCGCGCGTTGTCGCCCCGGCGCATTCCTGCGCGGCGGGGACATCGTGCCTCCTGCTGCTATAAGCATTTATATGTGCAGGATGTTCCTCACCACCAGCCATACAGAGAAGCTGACGATGTAGAACCCCACCACGCAGCGATGCTCCAGCCATCGAAGGGCCACGGTCTTCGTTTGTCCTTCGGGCAGGAGATGACCCATGATGAGCAGCAGCAGGTAAGGGACGGCAAAGACGAGGAATAGGTTGTAGCCCACGGCCTCCCCCACCCGTCCGGCAAGGAGGGCGTGGAGGGCGCGCTGGCTGCCACAGCCGGGACACTGGAGTCCGGTGAGCAGTTTGAAGGGACAGTGGAAAGGCCAGTGGCTTCCCAAGGGGTCGAAGCGAGCCAACGCCACACAGGCCACAATGGCCAACGCCAGCCCCACTGCCACCTTTCTGCCCTTTGTCATTCTCCGCCTCGCCTTCTATTACAGATTGCCAAAGGCCTGCGTCAAGGCCGCCGTGCCCCAGATCACCCAATAGAGGCCATTGACCACCAGACCCGTGCAAGCAGCGGCGATGGTCCAGTTCTTGGCCTTGTTGGAGGCGTCGCAGGCCAGCTCGTATTGTCCGCCCGCATAGAGGGCGTTCACCTTAGACGAATAGACAATGGCCACAATGCCGAAGGGCAAGCAGCAGCAGATAGTGGAAAGGATGGCCCAGACCAGATAGTTGTCGGGCTTTGGCATCATGTTTTGATTGTAGTCCACGTTATAGAAATTTGGTTCCATCAGCGACCTCTCCCTTGTCGCGCATTGTTCGTTCTCCCCTTAGGCTGGGAGAGGCTCCTTGCAGGCAAGAAGCAGCCCGGGATTGTTTTTTTATTCTCTAATTCTCTAGATTCTCTTGGCTTCTTAGGGATTCTAAGCGTTATTATATTCCCCTATCCTTTATCAGCCCGCTGCCCTGCAGCACCTTCTCTGTGGCGCCGCTGAGGCTCTTCACGAATTGCCCAGCGGCCTTGCCACTGCGCTTGAGAAGCTCGTCGTCGGCCGAGAGGCCGTCCATGACACGGGCAAAGGCTTCAGCGCCGTCAATCTCAAAGCCGCCCTTGCATCTGAGCAGTCCTTGGGCCTCGGCGAAGCGCTTGTTGTTGGGGCCGAAGATGACGGGAATGCCCCACACGCCGGCTTCCAACGTGTTGTGGATGCCCACGCCGAAACCACCGCCCACATAGCTCACCTGGGCATAGCGGTAGATGCTCGACAGCAGTCCGAAGCAGTCGATGATGAGCACCTCGGCCTTGGCGGCCTCCTCGGGCGTGGTCTGCGTATAGCGCACCACGCGGCGTCCTTGGAGCAGCCGCATGATTTGGCCCAAATGGTCCTCGCCGATCACGTGGGGAGCTATGATGAGTTTCCAATCGCGGTGGCGGTTGAAGTAAGGGACGAAGATTTCCTCATCAGGCTGCCAAGAGCTTCCGGCGCAGAACACGCGGCCCGCATTGGCGCCGAAGGCCTCCACGATGGGCAGCCGCTTGCTGGCCTCCTTGATCTGCAGCACGCGGTCGAAGCGGGTGTCGCCCACCACCCTCACGTTCTTGATGCCCAAGGTGCCAAGCAGCAGCTTGCTTTCCTCGTTCTGCACAAAGAATGTGGTGAAGCACGACAGCACCTTGGCATAGCCCCGCCCGTACCACTTGAAGAACACCTGGTCCTTGCGGAAGATGCTCGACACGCTGTAGGTGGGTACGCAGCGGTGCTTCAGCACATGCAGGTAGTTGTACCAGAACTCATACTTGATGAAGAACGCCATCACCGGGCGCACCGTGCGCAGGAAGCGGCGGGCGTTGCCCACGGTGTCGAGCGGCAGGTAGCAAACGATGTCGGCGCCCGGATAGTCCATCCTCACCTCATAGCCCGAGGGAGAGAAGAACGTGAGCAGGATCTTGTATTCGGGATGAACCTCGCGCAGACGCTCCATGAGCGGTCGCCCCTGCTCAAACTCTCCCAACGAGGCGGCGTGAAACCAGATGTATTTGGCCTTGGGGTCAAGATGTTCGCGCAGCACGCTGAACGCGGCATGCTCGCCACGCCACATCTTCCTCACCTTCTCATTGAACAACGAGTAGATGAAGACTCCGAGTCCATATAGCCAGATAGCGATATTATACATCATCAACCGCCGTTCACTTCAAGGTTTCAATGGCTTTCCTCAGGCGGGCCAGTGTCTCCTCCTTGCCCAAGAAGGCCGAGATGTCGAACATGCCGGGACCCTTGCCGATGCCCACGAGGGCGAGGCGGAAGGCGTTCATCACGTCGCCAAGCTTGTAGCCCTTCTGCTCCACCCACTTCATCACAACATTCTCCTGGCCCTCCACGCTGAAGTCGTCGATGCCTTCGAGCACCTCGCCGAGCTCACGCATCTGCTGGGCCGAATATTCCTTCCAGCGCTTGTGCACGGTCTTCTCGTCGTATTCCGTGGGTGCAAGGAAGAAGAACGAGCAAAGCGGCCAGAGCTCCTTCACGAAGTCCACGCGGTCCTTCATCATGCCCACCACTTTCTCCACGCGCTCAAAGGGCACGTCCACGCCGTTGCCGGCCACGATGGGGGCGAAGTCCTCGGCTATCTCCCTATCGCTCTTGCGGAGCATATACTCGTGGTTGAACCAGATCATCTTCTTGTAGTCGAACTTGGCGCCGCTCTTGGAGCACTTGTTCAGGTCGAACTGCTCGATGAGCTCGTCCATGGAGAATATCTCCTGCTCCGTTCCGGGGTTCCAGCCCAAGAGGGCCAGGAAGTTGATGACGGCCTCGGGGAAGTAGCCGTCCTCGCGGAATCCGCGGCTCACCTCGCCCGTCTTGGGGTCGTGCCACTCCAGGGGGAACACGGGGAAGCCGAACTTGTCGCCGTCGCGCTTGGAGAGCTTGCCGTTGCCCTGCGGCTTGAGCAGCAGCGGCAGATGGGCGAAGCGGGGCATGGTGTCTTCCCAGCCCAGGGCTCTGTAGAGCAGCACATGGAGCGGCGCGCTGGGCAGCCACTCCTCACCGCGAATCACGTGGGTGATCTCCATCAGGTGGTCGTCGACGATGTTGGCCAGATGGTAGGTGGGCAGCTCGTCGGCGCTCTTATATAGCACCTTGTCGTCGAGGATGTCGCTCTTGATGCACACGTCGCCACGGATGAGGTCGTTGACGTGCACCTCCTCGCCCGGCTCCACCTTGAAACGCACCACATACTGGTCGCCGCGGCCCACGCGCTCGCTCACCTCCTCAGGGCTGAGCGTCAGCGAGTTTTGCATCTCCAGGCGCGTGTGGGCGTCGTATTGGAAGTTCTTCGTCTCCTGGCGCTTCTTCTCCAGCTCCTCGGCCGAGTCGAAGGCATAGTAGGCCTTGCCGCTCTCGAGCAGCCGCTCCACATATTTCTTATAGATGTCGCGCCGCTCGCTCTGCCGGTAGGGACCGTGGCCTCCGCCGAAGCTTACGCCCTCATCGAATTTGATGCCGAGCCAACGGAACGACTCCAAGATATACTCCTCTGCGCCCGGCACGAAGCGGCTGCTGTCGGTGTCCTCGATGCGGAACACCAGCTGGCCGCCATGCTGCTTGGCAAACAGGTAGTTGTACAAAGCCGTGCGCACACCGCCGATATGCAGGGCGCCGGTAGGACTTGGTGCGAAGCGCACCCTTACAGTTCTTTCTGCCATTTTAATATATAGAACATTTCCCTGCCCCGCCGCCACCCCCTCCGGGCATTGGCGGAACAGTCTTGATTGGTTGCTCAAAGCTTGGGAACGCGCCGCGCCGCCACCAGGCGTCCTCCACGAGGATTTTGCCCCTTTTGGCGGCTTCCACCCCCCGAAAAGGGCGCGCCATTCCGCGTTATCAACGTTTATTTGTGCAAAATTAATGTTTTTTTTCTTATTTACCGTATTTTTTTTGTAAATTCGCAGTCTGAAAACAAGGTAAGGGTAAAAATCCCGTCTATTTGACAATCTAAGCAGCAATGACGAAGTTCACCCAAATCAACAGCCGTTTCTGGCGCAGCTTGGTGGTGCGCCTGTTGGTCATCGTGGGATGCGTGACGCTCATCGTGTGGTTCCTGCCGCGCAATGAGGAGCTCAGATTGCGCTATGAGGTGGGACAGCCCTGGATGTACAACACGCTCATCGCCCCGTTCGAGTTTCCCGTATACAAGAGCGACGAGACCATAAAGGCCGAGCAGGACTCGATGCTGCGCGACTTCCAGCCCTACTACAACTATGAGGCCGATGTGGAGAAGCGCGCCATAGCCGACTTCGAGGGCGACTTCCCCTCGCTCCCGCCCGGACTCTCCGAGGCCGAGAGGCAAATCATCATCCGCCACCTGCACCATCTCTACCAGACGGGCATCATGCAGACCACCGACTTCAACCGCTCGGGACAGGACACCACGCAGATGATACGCGTGGTGACCAACAAGGCGGCCACGAGCATGCGTGTGGCCAAGATCTATTCCACCATGTCGGCCTATCAGAGTTTCTTCGACATCCCAGCGCTCGCGCCCCACCGGCAGGCGCTGCAGCAGCTCAACCTCACCAGCTACATACTGCCCAACCTCATCTACGACCGCGAACGCAACGACACCGAGCGCGACGACATGCTGAGCCTCATCCCCCCGGCATCGGAGACGGTGAAGCCAGGACAGAAGATCGTGGACCGCGGGCAGCTCATCGACAACCACACCTTCCTCATGCTCAACAGCTTCGAGAAGGACTTCCAGCAGAAGAACGCCAATGCGCAGGAGAGCAAGAACGTGCTAATGGGGCAAATCCTCTACGTCACCCTGCTCTTCATCCTCTTCACGCTCTACCTCGACCTCTACCGCAAGGACTACTTCGAGGACCCGCGCAAGATCATGATGCTCTACACGCTCATCACCATCTTCCCCATCCTGGTGTCGCTCATCATGGAGCACAACTTCTTCTCGGTCTACATCCTGCCCTTCGCCATGGCCCCGATGTTCTTCAGGGTGTTCCTCGACTCGCGCACGGCCTTTGTGGCTCACGTCACGATGGTGCTCATCTGCGTGGCCGCGCTGAAGTATCCCTACGAGTTCATGGTGGTGCAGATCATCGCCGGACTGGTGGTCATCCTCACCATGCGCGAGCTCTCCCGCAGGGCGCAAATCTTCCAGGCGGCCTTCCTCGTCACGGTGGCCAACTGCTTCGTTTTCTTCGTGCTTCACGCCATGACCTACAAGGATCTGGACAAGACGGTCTTCGACTTCAACATGTACTCCCACTTCTTCGTCAGCGGCGTGCTGCTGCTCTTGGCCTACCCCATGATGTGGCTCATCGAGAAGACCTTCGGCTTCGTGTCGAACGTCACGCTCTTCGAACTGAGCAACACCAACAAGGGACTGCTGCGCCAACTCTCCGAAGTGGCTCCCGGCACCTTCCAGCACTCCATCGTGGTGAGCAACCTGGCCGAGGAGATCGCGCGCCGCATCAGCCGCGCCAAGCCCCTGCTCGTGCGCACCGGCGCCCTCTACCACGACATCGGGAAGATGACAGAGCCCGCCTACTTCACCGAGAACCAAGCCGGAATCAATCCCCACGCGCACCTGTCGAACCTGGAGAGCGCGCAGAAGATCATCAGCCACGTCACAGACGGCGTGGCCATGGCCGAGAAGGCCAACCTGCCCAGGGAAATCCGCGAGTTCATCACCACCCACCACGGAAAGGGACTCGTGAAATACTTCTACATCAACGAGCAGAACGCACACCCCAACGAAATCATCGACAAGGCGGCCTACACCTACCCAGGCCCCAACCCCTACACCCTGGAGCAGGCCATACTGATGATGGCCGACGGAGTGGAGGCCGCCAGCCGATCCCTGCAGACCTACACGTCGGAGAACATCACCAAACTCGTGAACAACATCATCGACAACGACGTGCGCTCGGGCTACTTCAACGACTGCGCCATCACCTTCCAGGAAATCAAGGAGGCCAAGCAGGTGCTGATAGAGCGGCTCAAGAACATCTACCACACGCGCATCCAATATCCCACACTGAGCAAGGAGGCCAAGGAACTGGCACTCCACGAGGAGGCCAAGAAGAAGGAGGCCGAGCTCAAGGCTGAGGAGGACGAACTCAAGCGCGAGGAGGCCGAAGAGGAAAAAGCCATCCAAAGCGAAGCCGGTCAACAGGCCGGCCGGAGCAAAGACGACAACATAGACAACAAAAACAATGAAACGGAGGAACATGACTTAGAGAAAAAATAATGAAAGGAGGTACGGAACCGTCGTGGCATCAGTCGCCATTCTGCTGCGCGCCTTTCGACACGCAACAAGACAATGCTCGCACGGACATGAAAGCGTAAAGTCGAACGCAAACATGGGCTTTTTGTAAAGGAGGAACCGCGACATCTTGTCGCCTTTATAATGAGGAATCGCTTCGGCAGAACAATTTTATTTCTTTGCAGCACTGGGGGAGACTCTCGCAAGAGAGTTCTCCCCCTTTTGCGTGTGCCGCAGACAAAGAGCTGGCCAAAGGCGCAAAGCCGCAGCTGTAGCCGTGATTCCACGCCCACCGCCCACTCCTGTTGTGTGTGTGTGTCTTTTTTTTGTGACAATTGTCGCGATAGTCCGTGACAGTTGTCGCAGTAGTCTGTGACAATTGACACGATAGTCTGTGACAATTGTCACAGAAGATGAACAACCGACATAAAAAACCAGCGCATCCTTGCATCTGCCCAAAAGCGGTTTGGAATGCCTTGACTTGAAGCTT
>SAMEA3663103__coassemble_926_pt1 | contig 11101 bp, 10 predicted proteins | sample SAMEA3663103__metabat2_high_PE_013 | metagenome-assembled genome bin SAMEA3663103 (sample SAMEA3663103) | pig gut metagenome | biome: pig gut; feature: pig-associated habitat; material: faeces | place: France | collected 2012 | reverse complement strand
AAACTACACTCAAAGGTCGCACAGTCAACTTGTGTGACAACTGTCACACAGCAATAGCACAATCGCCACACAGCAATAGCACAACCGTCACACAGCAATAGAACAGTTGCCCCGTGTAGTTTATCGTGCGTCCGCCCGTAGTTTAATTTGCGTCTGCCTGTAGTTTAATGTGTGTCCGCTTGTAGTCCTTCGTGCGTCGGCCTATAGTCTGACGAACAAGACACCGCCGTCTGACCAGCGTCGGACGATGGAGCGGGGCGTACTTTCTGCCCTCAGGGAGGCTTCGTTGTTCGCCAGATGGCCAACGCTTGATGCTTTCCTGCTCTTGGCGATTAATGCTATAACAGATTGATATACAATTAGTTAATACTTTCGTTTGCGTTTTCCTGCTTCGCCTTGAAGTGATGGGCTATGATTTGGGCCTTGGCAGCCCCAACGGCTTTGGCCAACTCCTCTTGGCTGGCCTCGGCTATGCGCTTCACACTCCTAAACTGCTTCAACAGCGTGTCCTTGGTCTTCGGCCCTATGCCCCTGATGTCGTCCAATTCGCTGTGGAGAGCGTGCTTTGAGCGCTTGTCGCGGTGGAAGGTGATGGCATAGCGGTGTACCTCGTCCTGTATCTGAGTGAGCAGGCGGAAGAGCTCGCTCTTTACATCCACGGCCACCGTGCGTGGCGGAAAGCCGAAGAGCAGTTCGTTGGTGCGGTGGCGGTCGTCTTTGGCCAGTCCGGCAATGGGAATGTCGAGGTGCAGCTCACCGTCTGTCACCTCATGCACCACGTCCATCTGCCCTTTTCCTCCATCTGTGATGATGAGGTCGGGCAGGGGCTGCTTCTCTTCCACCATGCGCTTGTAGCGTCGGCGCACGACCTCCTGCATGGAGGCGTAGTCGTCGGGCCCCACGACGGTCTTGATGTTGTATTTGCGGTAGTCCTTCCTTGAGGGCTTCATACCTTTATATACTATGCAGCCGGCCACGGCGTCGGTGCCCGAGATGTTGCTGTTGTCGAAGCATTCTATCTGATAGGGGAGCTTCTGCAAGCCCAAGAGCTTCTGCAACTCTTTCATCATGCGCGTCTGCTTCTGCTCCGGATTGAGCTTCTCCGATTGCTTCAGCCGGTCGAACTTGTACTGTTTGCCGTTCATCTCCGAGATTTCCAACAGATGCTTCTTGTCTCCCCGCTGCGGCACGAAGAAGTCGGCGTCCTTCACCCTCCAGCTCATCTCAAAGGGAACGATAATCTCCCGGGCCTTGCTTTGGAATCGCTCGCGTATCTCGGGAATAGCCTGGTTGAGCAGATCCTCGTCGGTCTCGTCGAGTTTGCGCTTGTATTCGTAGGTGAAACTTTGGTTCACGGTGCCGTTCTTCACGTGTATGTAGTTGATGAACGCGTTCTTGTTGTTCTCGTCGTCCGTTATTGTGAACACGTCCACGTCGGTTATCGTGTGGCTCACGACCTCACTCTTGGCCACAAACTCTTGCAGCAGGAGATAGCGCTGCTTGAGTGTCTCGGCCTCCTCAAACTTCAGCTCCTCCGCACATTTCAGCATCCTGTCGTATACCCATTTGCTCAGGTCGCGCGTGTTTCCCTTTAGTATCTCCTTAGCCTGCCGGATGTTCTCCTGGTAGTCGGCCCACGACTGCTTGCCGATGCAGCACCCGTCGCAGTTGTGGATGTGATACTCCAGGCAGGGTTTGTAGCGGTGCAGCTCCACACCCTCCTTCGTGATGGGCTGTTGGCACGAGCGCGGCTTGTATATCTTCTTGATCAGCTCCAAAATGTTGTACATGGCCGATATGTGGGGAAACGGCCCGAAGTAGGTGCCGAAGCGTTTGTTGATGTTGCGAGTCTTGAAGATGCGGGGAAAGGTCTCGTTGGTCACAACGATGGAGGGGTAGGTCTTGCCGTCCTTCAGCAAGACATTGTAGCGTGGGTTGTACTGCTTGATGAGCGAGTTCTCTAACAGCAGTGCGTCTTCTTCCGTATTGACCACCGTGTAGGAAATGTCCCAGATTTTGGAGACAAGCACTTTCGTCTTGAACCTGTCCACCTCCTTGTGGAAATAGGAGCTGACGCGCCGTTTCAAGTTCTTGGCCTTGCCCACGTATATGATTACCCCGTCGCGGTCGTAGTATTGGTAGGAGCCGGGCTGCTCGGGCATGGCCAGCACGATGCTCTTCAGCCGCTCCAGCCTCTTCTCGTTTTCTTCCTTATTCATAAACGCTAAATGTTTGTTTCACAACCCTTAGGCGGATTAAAGTTTCACGTGAAACTTCAAAACGTCGGCCGCTGTCCTCTCCGTCTTATGCGAATCCCCAGAAGGGTGGGAGAGGACAGCGGCCGCCAATTAGAGTCTCACCAAGGAGGTAATCTCCACATCCTTGTCGAATATGTCGCGGGCGTTGGGAAATTCCTTTGCCAGTTCGATGATGAAGTTCACGTAGATTTTCTTGGGGTGGAACTTCTTCACGAGGTCGCAGGCAGCTTTCATCGTTCCGCCCGTGGCCAACAGGTCGTCGTGGAGCAACACGACGTCGTTCTCGGTGATGGCGTCCCTGTGAATCTCGATGGTGTCTGTGCCGTACTCTTTCTGGTAGGTCTGCTGCACCGTGTCGCAAGGCAGCTTGCCGGGCTTGCGGCACAGCACGATGCCCGCCCCCAAGCGCAGGGCCACAGCAGAGGACATAACGAATCCCCGGCTCTCTATGCCCACCACCTTGGTGATGCCTTTGTCCTTGTAGAGGTCGCACATCTTATCGGTGATAATCTTGATGCACTCACCGCTTTTGAACAGCGTTGTGACATCACGGAAATTAACTCCCTTGATAGGCCAGTCGGGTATTACCCGCAGATTGGCCAACAGCGTTTCATTGTTCATTTTCTATTGAATACTTTATAGCTAATTATCGTCATTTCAACGGATTAACCTTGAAGTCGTTTCACGTGGAACATTGTTCTTCGGCAAACGTTCCACGGTGCTTTGGCGGTAGCTCCTACCCGTTGGGTCAACGGCCCATCAGCACCAACAGCACGTTGATGTCGCTGGGACTTACCCCCGGTATGCGGCTGGCCTGCCCCAAGGTGTCGGGGTTGATGCGCGTGAGCTTCTGCCGGCATTCGGTGGAAAGCTCGTGGAGTTGCTCATAGTGGAAGTGTCCCTTTATCTTGATGTCCTCCAGGCGATGCATCTTTTCCGCCACAATACGCTCACGGTCGATGTATCCTTTGTATTTCATGCGTATTTCCGCTGCCTCCGCAATTTCCTCGCGGCGGTCCTTGGGGCTGTCCATCAGTTGTGCCAAGTCCGGGAATAGCGGCTTCAGCTTCTGGAGTGTAAGCTGGGGGCGGCAGACCAATTCTGAGAGCTTGCATCCCGTGCGGAGTGGGGTAGAGCCGAAACGCTCCAAGGCATCGTTTACCTCCGATGGTTTCACCGAAATCTGGCGGCAGTAGTCCACGATGCGCTCTATGGCCAATTTCTTCTCCATCCACCAGTCGTAGCGTTCGCGCGTTGCCAGTCCCAATTGATAGCTCTTCTCCGTGAGCCTGGCGTCGGCGTCGTCTTGGCGCAGCAGGATGCGGTATTCGGCGCGCGAGGTGAACATGCGGTAGGGCTCGTCCACGCCGCACGTGCAGAGGTCGTCTATCAGCACGCCGATATAGCTTTCGTCGCGCTTCATCACCCAGGGCTCGCCACCCCCGCATCTTATCGCGGCGTTGACGCCGGCCACGATTCCTTGGCCTCCAGCCTCCTCGTAGCCCGTGGTGCCGTTCACCTGTCCGGCGAGGAACAGGCCGGGTATGACCTTCGACTCCAAGCTGTGGCTCAATTGTGTCGGGTCGAAGTAGTCATATTCTATGGCGTATCCGGGACGGTAGGCCACGGCGTCGCGCAGGGCGGGAATCTTGTGGATGGCTTCGAGCTGCACGTCGATGGGCATCGAAGAGGAGAATCCGTTCAGATACATCTCGTTGGTGTCCTCTCCCTCGGGTTCGATGAAGAGCGGGTGCTGGTCTTTGTCGGGAAAGGTGACCAGCTTGGTCTCGATGCTGGGGCAGTAGCGCGGCCCTATCGACTGGATTTGCCCGTTGAAGAGCGGCGAGTCGGCCAGTCCGGCGCGCAGGGTGTCGTGGGCTTCCTTGTTGGTGTAGCAGGTCCAGCAGGGCAGCTGCCCCAACACCCTGTGCGGCCCCATGAAGGAGAACTGGTGGAAGTCGGCCTCGCCGGGCTGCTCCTCGGTGTCCTCAAAGTGGATGCTTCGCCGGTCAAGCCTCACGGGAGTGCCTGTCTTCATCCGGGCCGAGCGCACGCCGTGGCGCGTGATGCTCTCCGTGAAGTGGGGCACGGCGGGCTCGGCGCATCTACCACCTGGATAATGGCGGCGGCCGATGTGGAGCAGTCCGTTGAGAAACGTGCCGGCCGTCACCACCACGCACTTGGCGCGGAACTCCACGCCCCAGATGGTTCTTACGCCCACGGCCTCGCCGTTCTCCACGAGAAGCTCGTCGGCCTGGTCCTGCCACACGTTCAGGCCTTGCACGTTGTCGAGCGTCCTGCGCCATTCCCATATATATTTGCCGCGGTCGCACTGGGCGCGGGGCGACCACACGGCGGGTCCCTTGCCCCGGTTGAGCATTCGGAACTGTATGGCCGTGGCGTCGGTGACGTGTCCCATCTCGCCGCCCAAAGCGTCGATCTCGCGCACAATCTGCCCCTTGGCGATACCGCCCACGGCGGGGTTGCACGACATCTGCGCAATCTTGTTCATGTCCATGGTGATGAGGCACGTCCTCGCCCCCATCCTCGCGGCGGCGGCGGCGGCTTCACAGCCGGCGTGGCCGCCTCCAATCACAATAACATCGTAATGGAAATTCATTTTGTCTTTCGCTTGTTTGCCACAAAAGTAAGAAAAATAATCGAATTTTGCCTGTTTTACTTTGATTAATCATTTAAATGTCGTAATTTTGCAGTTGCTACGGAAGCCTGGAAAGAAGGCCAACCCCCTGCGTCGGACGGGCGTTCTGGAGAAAGAAGACAATCGATATAACGGCAACACGGAACTATTCATCAATTTAAATATCTAAATTCAATCATCTATGTGGTTAATCAATTCACCAATTGGTAGAAAGGTGGTGATGTCGCTGACCGGCATCTGCCTTATTCTATTTTTGACGTTCCACGCATGTATGAACGTTGTGGCCCTATTCTCGGGCGACGCTTACAACACGATTTGCGAATTGCTTGGTGACAACTGGTATGCATTGTTGGGTACGGCCGGACTGGCTTTCTTGGCTGTATGCCACATTGTCTACGCCTTCATCCTCACGGCCCAGAACCGCCGTGCACGCGGTGAGCAGCGCTACGAGGTCACAAGCCGCCGCCCGGAAGTGGAGTGGGCCTCACAAAACATGCTGGTATTGGGCCTCATCGTCATCTTGGGCCTGTGCCTCCACCTCTACAACTTCTGGGCCAACATGATGCTGGCTGAGCTCACGGGCAGCGATCCCAACATCGCCGGCGTGATGGGCCCGACGGATGGCGCCGCGCTCATCGCCTACACCTTCTCCCAGCCCGTCTATGTCGTGCTCTACATCGTGTGGCTCGCAGCCCTCTGGCTCCACCTCACCCACGGATTCTGGAGCGCCATGCAGACAATGGGATGGAGCGGCAAGGTCTGGTTCTCCCGCTGGAAGTGCATCGGCAACATCTACGCCACGTTGCTCATCTTGTGCTTCTTGGCCGTTGTGCTCGTCTTCTTCTTCAAGTCGTTGTGCGGCGCAGCATAACGTGTATTTGAGAACGCCAACGCGCGGTCTCGTTTCATGTTTACCATTCAATAAATTACAATTATGTCACAGATAGATTCTAAGATTCCAGAAGGCTCTTTGGCTGAGAAATGGACCAACTATAAAGCTCACCAGAAACTGGTGAACCCCGCCAACAAGCGCAAGCTCGACATCATCGTCGTGGGCACGGGCCTGGCCGGTGCCAGCGCCGCCGCCTCGCTCGGCGAGATGGGCTTCCACGTGATTAACTTCTGCATTCAGGACTCCCCCCGCCGCGCGCACTCCATCGCCGCTCAGGGTGGCATCAATGCAGCCAAGAACTACCAGAACGATGGCGACTCCGTCTACCGTCTGTTCTACGACACCATCAAGGGCGGCGACTACCGCGCCCGTGAGGCCAACGTGTACCGCCTGGCCGAGGTGAGCGCCAACATCATCGACCAGTGCGTGGCCCAGGGCGTTCCCTTCGCCCGTGAGTATGGTGGCATGCTCGCCAACCGCTCCTTTGGCGGCGTCCAGGTCTGCCGCACGTTCTACGCCAAGGGCCAGACGGGCCAGCAGCTCCTGCTCGGCGCCTATTCTTCCTTGATGAAGGAGGTGCACAACGGCACGGTGGAGCTCCACACCCGTACGGAAATGGAGGACGTGGTCATCATCGACGGCCGCGCACGCGGCATCATCGCCAAGAACCTCGTCACGGGCAAGCTGGAGCGCTATGGCGCCCACGCCGTATGCCTCGCCACGGGTGGATATGGCAACACCTACTTCCTCTCCACCAACGCCATGGGCTGCAACTGCACCGCTGCCATGCAGGCCTATCGCAAGGGCGCTTATTTCGCCAATCCTGCGTTCGTGCAGATCCACCCCACATGCATCCCCGTCCATGGCGACAAGCAGTCCAAGCTGACGCTGATGTCTGAGTCGCTGCGCAACGATGGCCGCATCTGGGTGCCCAAGAAGCTTGAGGACGCCAAGAAGCTGCAGCGTGGCGAGATCAAGGGCCGCGACATTCCCGAGGAGGACCGCGACTACTATCTGGAGCGCCGCTATCCTGCCTTCGGCAACCTCGTGCCCCGCGACGTGGCCTCGCGTGCCGCCAAGGAGCGTACCGACAAGGGCTTCGGCGTGAACAACACGGGTCTGGCTGTGTTCCTCGACTTCTCAGATGCTTTCCAGCGCCTGGGCCGCGACGTTGTCGACCAGCGCTATGGCAACCTCTTCGACATGTATCAGGAAATCACCGACGTGGATCCCCACGACAACCCGATGATGATCTATCCCGCCATCCACTACACGATGGGCGGCCTGTGGGTGGACTACGAGCTGCAGACCTCCGTCAAGGGCCTCTTCGCACTCGGCGAGTGCAACTTCTCCGACCATGGAGCCAACCGCCTCGGCGCCTCCGCCCTGATGCAGGGATTGAGCGATGGCTACTTCGTGATTCCCTACACCATGCAGAACTATCTCAGCGACCAGATTACGGTGCCGCACATCAAGACCGACGCTCCCGAGTTTGACGAGGCTGAGAAGAGCGTGCAGGCCGAAATCGACCGCATCTACAACATCAAGGGCGACGAGAGCGTCGACCACATCCACAAGAAGCTCTACAACATCATGTGGAACAACGTGGGCATGGCCCGTTCCAAGGAGAGCCTGGAGCGCGCCCTCAAGGAGCTTAAGGAACTGCGCAAGGAGTTCAACGAGCATGTGCGCGTGCCGGGAAGCAAGGAGGGCTTGAATGTGGAGCTCGACAAGGCCATCCACCTTCGCGACTTCATCACCATGGGTGAGTTGATTGCCTACGATGCATTGAACCGCAACGAGAGCTGCGGTGGCCACTTCCGCGTGGAGAGCCAGACCGAGGAGGGCGAGGCCAAGCGCGACGACGAACACTTCATGTACGTGGCTTGCTGGAAGTACCAGGGCTCCGACGAGGTGGCCCCCGAACTGCTCAAGGAAGACCTCAACTACCAGTATATCAAGGTACAGACGCGCAACTACAAATCATAGTTTCTAAGTTAATAAGTCTTTGAGTTTTTTAGCTTCTGATTTGACTTGTCGCTGATATGAGTACGTATAAGGATCTGATAGTTTGGCAGAAGAGCATGGAACTGTCGAGGATGATTTATCGTCATTGCATGACATTTCCACGCGAAGAGACTTTCTGTCTCTCCAGTCAGATGAGGCGTGCCGCAGTTTCAATACCCTCCAACATCGCTGAAGGATATGGCAGAGATACTGATAACGAGAAAGTGCGTTTTATGTACATATCATTGGGATCGGCTCAAGAGTTGGATACCCAGTTGATATTGTCGCATGACTTTAAGTATATAGGAGATGACGACTATATAAAGACTTCACAGCTGATAAATGAGGTTGAGAAGATGCTCTCGTCATTGATATATACTTTGCGCTTTCCCAGATCTGCGAAGAAGTCAGAGATGAAGACATATTAAAAGCTCAAAAACTAATAAACTTCATCAACTCATAAACTTATAAAACAAAATGGACACAAACATATCATTCACATTGAAGTTTTGGCGTCAGAACGGCCCCACCGACAAAGGCCACTTCGACACCCACGAGATGCGCGACATTCCCGGCGACACTTCATTCCTCGAAATGCTCGACATTCTCAACGAGGAACTCATCGAGAGCGGTAAGGAACCCTTTGTCTTCGATCACGACTGCCGCGAGGGTATCTGCGGCATGTGCTCGCTCTATATCAACGGCCATCCCCACGGTCCCGCACAGGGAGCCACAACCTGCCAGCTCTACATGCGCCGCTTCCACGATGGCGACGTCATCACCGTTGAGCCTTGGCGCTCGGCTGCCTTCCCCGTGATCAAGGACTGCATGGTCGACCGCTCGGCCTTCGACAAGATCATCGCTGCCGGTGGCTACACCTCCGTGCGCACGGGCCAGGCCCAGGACGCCAACGCCATCCTCATCCCTAAGCAGAACGCCGACGAGGCCATGGACTGCGCCACCTGCATCGGATGCGGCGCCTGTGTGGCAGCCTGCAAGAACGGCTCCGCCATGCTCTTCGTCTCCAGCAAGGTGAGCCAGCTCGCCCTGCTGCCCCAGGGCCGTCCCGAGGCTGCCAAGCGTGCCAAGGCCATGGTGGCCAAGATGGAGGAACTCGGCTTCGGCAACTGCACCAACACCCGCGCCTGCGAGGCTGAGTGCCCGAAGAATGAGAGCATCGCCAACATCGCCCGCCTCAACCGCGAGTTCATCAAGGCCAAGCTCAACGACTAATATTCGTATAATTGGTTGATATACAACTGAATAATTAAAACTTTACCGCCGCTCGGACAATTGCCCGCGCGGCGGTTTTTCTTTGCATAGGGTGGTAAGCCCATGGATGGCCAAAAGCTTGTTCCCCCTTGTTGTTTTCACGACCTGTTATTTCATGACTGGTCTAATGTCTCGCTGCGGCCCAGAAAGGCGGCTTCCATTCCCACGTTTCATCGTGCGTCATCCCAAAGGCGATGGGGGCATCCCGTCGATGCGTGCGTTGGGGAGCAGACGCACGTAGCCTGTGAAAATGCTCCCGATGGTGGAGAAGTGGTGCAAAAAATCGGCCCCAACAACGGTTTTATGAAAATAATGTCGTATATTTGTGGGCAGACTCTTGTGTCATCCTAAATCAAACGTGTATGAGACAAACGATCATTCTGTTCATTACCTTGTTCCTGACCCTGCCCACAGTGGCCCAGGAGGACTCTACGGCAGCCGACAGCACGGTGGATGTGCTCGCCTATTTCAACAAGGGTGAGACGTACAACTATAGCGTCAGTGATGTCCAATGGAAGATCAACGGCACCGATACCGTGGCCGTGGCTTCCACCATCACCAAGGCCACGCTTTCCGTCGTGGACTCCACAAGGAAAGGCTATCTCATGGAGTGGCGTTACACCGACTTCCAGCTCGACGACTCCGTGAAGAGTCCTCAGCAGCAGGTCTTGCAGGAAATCTTCGCAAAGAAGAGGGAGCGTCTTGTGGGCCAGACCATCCGTTTCCAAATCACGCCTGAGGGGGAAATCAAGAAGTGGGAGAACATGAAAGAAGTGGGAAAGATGGCCCGTGACATCTTTCAGTTCACGATGGAGAAAACCCATCTATCGGACTCTTTGAAGGCAGTGGGATTCGACATAAGTAGCTTGCTCAGGGCGGTTGACAACAAGTCGTTGGCCGAGACCTACACGGCTCCCATTGAGATGCTTTTCGGCTATCATGGCAAAAGCTACAAGTTGGGCGACATCACCGAACACATCCCCGCTTCCGACGACAGTCCCGCCGCAGACCTCAACATGTCTGTCTATTGGCTCGAACCCGAGAAAGGACTTTTCTGCATTGACGTTGAGAGGATTGTGACCATCGACAAGAGCGACGTCAAGCAATTCATGGGGGCACTCTTCAGTACGTTTGGAAAGGGAGAGGAGCGCCAGTCGGATAAGTTCAAGGATGTGATGGGCGAACTCGGTGATATGAAGGTTACTTTTTTCAGTCGCGCCGAGATGTTCGACGACGGCTGGCCCAGCATGGTGATAGACCAGACGAAAGGGGTTTTCGAGGGGGGCGGCAAGGTGAAGCAAACCCGCGTTTATATGACACAATAGCCCTTTCCTCGCCTGTGTACCCATCCCTCTGTGTCCAGCCACCGCCGCAATGCCCTTTCTGCTGGAGGCATGATGGGAATGAAGATTTGTACATTTGCATCAACAAACAAAATCTATGACTATGACAGAAGGATTCCGTGTGAAAGAATACCATGGTCCGGTGAAGCGCTATTGCCAGACCATGGAGCTGCGCGACGATAGCGAGCTCATCAGGAAATACCGCCAGGCCCACAGCCGCGAGCATTTCTGGCCCGAGATAGAGGAGGGCATCAAGCGTGTGGGCATTTTGGAGATGGAAATCTATATCCTCGGCAACCGCCTCTTTATGATTGTCGAGACCCCGCTCGATTTCGACTGGGACTCCGCCATGGCGCGCCTCGCCACTCTTCCCCGGCAGCAGGAGTGGGAGACTTTTGTCGCCGCCTTCCAACAGTGCGCTGCCAATGCCACAAGCGACGAGAAGTGGCAGATGATGGACCGCATCTTCTATCTTTATTAGCCGGCCTCCCGGGGCTACCCGCCCGATAGCCCCACCGGGAGCCGTTGCCTACCGATTCCAAGACAGATGACCACCGAAGAGTTCATATTCCACCACCGCAGCGATTCCGTCGCCGACCTCGCCCTCCACGCCTCCCGTTGGCCCGAGGTCGACATGCCCTACGCCCTCAGCCAGATCGAAGGCTGGCAG
>SAMEA3663103__coassemble_879_pt1 | contig 11464 bp, 12 predicted proteins | sample SAMEA3663103__metabat2_high_PE_013 | metagenome-assembled genome bin SAMEA3663103 (sample SAMEA3663103) | pig gut metagenome | biome: pig gut; feature: pig-associated habitat; material: faeces | place: France | collected 2012 | reverse complement strand
CGAAAATCGCTATCGCGTAAAATTGCGCTTACGCGCATAAAATTCTACGGCGGAATGCTTCAAGTCAAGGCATTCCCCGCTTTATTCTTTAGCGAAGTCAGGACTATACGAAATGAAACAACATATCCAATCCACGGAAAATATCCATTGAACACAATAAAAGCACAAGACAGCCAGTGGAAGAAGCCACCGGCTGTCTTGTGTCGTCTAAAAGATCGAGGGCGCCCCACCCTACTCCTTGCGCTTCCAGATGTTGACGATTTTGTGGCGGATGGCGATCACGTTCATACACGAGACCAGCACGAACAGGCACAGACCCAACGACAAGGCGGGCAGCATGGAGCCGTCGTCAATCTCGGGGAAGAGGGTGATGATGACATCCATATAGTAGCCTCGGATGAAGAACAAGGCCACAAGGGTGATCAACAGCACGAGCAGATTCAGCCCGATGGTGAGCAGCTCGTAGGGGCGCGCCACTCGGCCGGGCGAATAGCCGATGAGCAGGAGCGTCTCAAGCTTGGAGGTGTTTTTCTGCACCAACAGATAGATGCTCAACATGAGGATGTAGAAGCTCAAGAGCGAGATCACCAGCCCCACGGCCATCACCATCGTGACCGTCATGCGCAGGAAGTAGGTGGTCTTCTCGGCGTCGAGCTTGTCGTCCTCCACCTCATAGCGTTTGCTGTCGAGATATTTCGTGATGTCCTGGTTGGCTGGGTTGCCCACGCTCACGATGAGCCGCGTGGGGTCGCTGTGCTCGTTAGGGGCGTAAAGGCTGTTGCTCCAGTCCATGAACGACTGTGGAACGAGAATGGAACTCAACCTGTTGGAGAACCCTATCACCCGGCCTTTGAACTCACCCCGGCGGCCATTGCCGTGAACGAAGATTTTCATGTCGATCATTCCCATCAGCCCCTCGCTAAGTTTGGGAAGGGAATGGCTCTGGGCGAAACCGAAATTGTACATGGTGATATAGGTGCGGGGCAGAATCACCGGCACCACATCGTCGCCCTCCCTCCAGTGCCACAGGTCGCCCTTGGAGTCGACAAAGGTGTCGGGGATGCTCTCAAAGGAGATTTCGGAGTTGAGCACTTGCTGTCCGTTTACGCCCATCGTGGCCTCAGCTTTGTATTCTATGGAGGTGAACTTGCCCACTGTCTGGGCAAAGGGCTGCGCCTTCAAGTCGTCTATCTCCCCCTGGCTGAAGGCATTGGAGTGGCCCGAGAAGGCTGAGGCGGCGCCAATCTTCTTGTTGACAATCAGATAGTCGCTCTTCATGAAGCTGTCGCCAGAGGTGAAGACTGGAATGACATCGCGATAGAACTGATAGCCCAACAGCACGATGAGCATGCCGAAAAGATTGGCGAAGAAGAAGCCGGCAAACTGCGGCACGCTGACATGCTGGCGCAAAAGTTTCCAAACCAAATTCATAGTCTCAATGTCCTTTCATAGTCTAAGTCGATGTGCTTGCCGATACTGGTCACGATTACCCCTGCCCCCTGCTTGCGGGCCTCCTCCATCAGGATTTGTCCCATGATGCGCGAGTTGTTGTCGTCGAGGTGGCTGATGGGCTCGTCGGCAAGGATGAAGTCGAAGGGCTGCACCAAGGCGCGCATCATGGCCACGCGCTGCTGTTGGCCAAACGACATCAGGCCCACCTTTTGGTCCACTTTGTCGGCTATGCCCAAGCGCCCAAACCAGTCGAGAATCTCCTCGCGGCTCTTCCCTCCAGCCAAGTCGTTCTTGATCTTGACGTTCTCGTAGGCCGAAAGCTCAGGGAAGAGGCGAAGCTCTTGGAATAGGAAGGCCACGTGGCGCTTGCGAATCTCCACCCACTCAGCGACCTTGAAGCCGCGTGTGTCGCGGTCGTCAAACCTCACCTCTCCGGCATAGTCGTGGCGGTAGCCGAGGATATAGCTGCAAAAGGTGCTCTTGCCTTTGCCCGAATCGGCTTCTATCAGATAGAGGTGTCCCTTCTCGAAAGTCACGTCCTTGTTCCATATCTCCGACTGCAGGTCGGGCTGTTGGGCGAAGACCTGAGGCAGCACGGAATGAAACGTTATGCTCTCCATTGTTTCCTTATTATATATAGAATGATGAATTATTCCAAACGGTACATGATTTTGCCCACATTGCCCAAAATGGGTTTCAGAGCCTGCACCACACTCCCCTGCTTGCCACTGAGCAAGTTGAGGTTGACCACCATCACGAGCTTCTGCCCTCGGATCATCTTCTGCAGATTGTCGGGCAGGGGCGCCACAGAAGGCTTGATGGAGTTGGCGGCCGTCTCCTGGCTGCCTCCACTGTAGTATTGCAGATCGTCGGTGACGCCGAAGCAGTAGGTGGTCTTGCTGTCGGAGAAGATGTAGGAGTTGTTTCCCCAGTCGGCAATCGTGCTTCCGGCCGGCGTACTCTGTTTCCAATAGCCCACGTCGGCAAGCCAATTGCTGTTGGCCAGCTCCGCCGCCATGGAGATCTCCAGACGGTCGGGCGAATAGGATGGCACCACAATCGACATGTCGCCATTCACGCTCTTGATGATGTTGTCCATGTCGATGGCACGGTTGATTCCTGCCAGCATGGCCTGCAAGCCCTGGTTGTCGCGCATGATGTTGATGAACTTGGTTCCATCCACATTGACGAAGAGTCCCAACATGGCTTCTTGGGGCATGCTGCCCACATAGCGCCCCTTGATGGGACGGTATATGCCATCGGCCTTGCGCAGGGCCTGCTCCACCTCCTTGTTCATGGAGAACGTGTGGCCCCGCATGTCGAGGACGCCGTCTTGGCTTCTCATCCTCGCCGCCACATAGACCTGCGAGGCCGAAGCCGTCTTCGGCGCACCAAGCATGAACGGAGTGACAAACTGCTCGGGCAGCGCGTCGACGCGGGCTACAAGCCGCATGGGGGCGTCGATGGTGTCGAGGGCCTCATAAATACGGCTGCTCCTCACGCCTTGGCCCTCGTCCTGCTTCAAGAGCTTGGCCATGCGGTTGATGTATTCGGCTTTATCGGCCTCCACCATCGGCCCCATCAACAGCAGGGCGTTGTCGGAGAATCCGGCCAGGAAGCCGTTGGAGAGGAGGGTGAAGCGGAAGCCCCGCTTTTTCTCCACCTTAGCGCACACGCCCTTGTCCGATTGCTCGTCGAAGTATTTTTCCAGCTCATCGCCGTCGCTCAGGCTCACGCAGGCACCCAAGTTGCCGTCGGCGTCCTCGAAGAGATACACGTCGGAACCCATGTCTATTCCCTTGTAGTCGATGAACGACTTGGGACTGGCGACAGCCAACAAGGCCGTCACGTCAGAGGGAATGGCATTGACATAGCTGTCGCCAGAGCAGGAGGCGAGCGAGACGAGCACCGACAGGCCCACAGAGCACCAGGCGATGAATGATTTCAGTTTTGTTCTCATGTCGTTGGTTTACGTTTTGTCAGTTGTGCCATGGCCACGGCCATCAGTCCGGCGGTCTCGGTGCGGAGCCGAGCCTGTCCCAACGACACGCTCACGGCTCCCGCCTCCACCGCGGCGCGCACTTCGTCTATCGCGAAGTCGCCCTCCGGCCCCACCATGACGGTGATGTCTTCATTCTTGTCTGTTTGCTGCAACTCGCAGAACAGGTCGCGTCGCTCCACCTCCTCATAGCAATGGGCGATGAAGAGCCTCCCCCTGCGGGACTGGGCCATGAAGTCGGCGAAGCGCGTCATCCCCTCCACGATGGGTTTGAAGGGTTTGCGGCTCTGCTTCACGGCCGCCACCACGATGTTGTCCACGCGGTCGGTCCTTATGGTCTTGCGCTCTGAGAACCGGCAGTCGAGGAAGGTCAGCCTGTCCAATCCCACTTCGGTGGCTTTCTCGGCCATCCACTCCATGCGTTCCATCATCTTCGTTGGCGCGATGGCCAAATGGATGTTGCCTGTCCACGCCTTCTCCTCCATCTGGGATTGGCGCAATTGGTAGAAGCAGTGCTTGTTGTTGGTGATGGTTGCCTCTGCCTCGTAGAACATGCCCTTTCCATCCATGAGCCACAGCGCATCGCCCGCCTTGACGCGCAGCACGCGCAGGGCGTGCTTGGCCTCGTCGGGGGGCAGTTCCTGCGCGTCGGCAGCATTGGGTACGAAGAAGTAGTGTCGTTCTTTCATTGTCGTTCGTTGCTTTGGGCGTGCCTGCGGCGGTTGAGCTCGTCGCGCAGCTGCGAGGCCAGCTCGTAGTCCTCCCTTGCCACGGCATTCTCGAGCGCCATCCGCAGCATCTGCTCCGAGGCGATGTTGGCCGGCATGGCTATGCTTGTGGCTCCGTCTTTCGACAGGGGCGTGCTCTGCCTCCTAAAGAGGGCAGTGTCTATATAAAGAGGTATGTCGGCAGCCACCGAGAGCAACACGCCGTCGCTGGCCCTGAGGTTCACGGTGTCGAGGCTGTCCATGTCGAAGAGCATGCAGTCGTACTGCCCCTCGTTGACGCCATAGAAGAGGATCTCGAAGTTCTCCCTCCCGGCATAGCGCAGCATCTGCACAAGCACCTCGGGCAGACATCGGCCCACCACCGACTGCCGCGTGAGCCTCAGCCCCAGCTCATGGTTGATGTGCTTGTCGCAGGTCATCGTGAGCTGGCGCGTCTGGTCGGCGTCGGTGAGGAAGATGAGATGCAGGTCCTCGCTTCCCTCCAGTTTGGCGGTTCCTTTCAGTATAAGTCGGGTCTTGTTCATTCCATGTTTATTTCGCGTTGTGCTTGAACATCAGCCAGAAGCTCACGGCCACCACCAAGGCGTAGCCGGCAAAGATGAACCAGCATGAAGGCCAGTCGCCCATGAGGTAGGAAGTGTCGCCCACCTGTGTCCAACTGCAGAAGTGGTTCACGATGACACCGGCCGAGAGCGTGCCTATGGTTGCTCCCAAGCCATTGGTCATGAGCATGAACAGTCCCTGCGCCGACGCCTTTATCGACGGGTCGCACTCCTTGTCGACGAAGATTCCGCCCGAGACGTTGAAGAAGTCGAACGCCACCCCATAGACGATGCAGGAGAGGATGAAGAGCAGCACGCCGGGCATCGAGGGGTTGCCAATGCCGAAGAATCCAAACCTGAGCACCCAGGCAAACATGGCGATGAGCATGACACCCTTGATGCCATAGCGCTTCAGGAAGAAAGGTATGAGGAGAATGCAGAATGCCTCGCTCACCTGGGAGATGGAGGTGAGGAGCGTGGCATTGCTGGCTGCAAAAGACGAGGCCACAGCGGGGTCGCTGCTCCCTTGGAAGCTGGAGATGAAGGGTCCAGCAAAACTGTTGGTGACCTGCAGCGACATGCCCAAAAGGGCCGAGAAGATGAAGAACAGCGCCATGCGGCGGTTCTTGAAGAGCTTGAAGGCGTCGAGTCCCATCTGCTGTGAGATGCTACGCTTTGGGGCAGCGCCACGCCTGACGAGACGGCAGGATGGCAACGAGTAGGTGTAGAGGAAGAGTAGGAAACTGAGAACGCCGGAGACCAAGAACTGGTTGTAAGTGTACTGGAACTTGTGTGCGTTCTGGGCAAAGGTCAGGAAGAATGAGCCATTGTCCCAAACGGCACTGTTGACAAACCACATTACGATGATGAAGCCCACCGTGCCACACGCGCGGATGGGCGGGAAGTCGGTGACAGTGTCGCCGCCATTGTTCTTCAGTATGGCGAAGGCCGTGGTGTTGGACAGCGCCAGCGTGGGCATGTAGAAGGCAACGCTCAAAGTGTAGAGCGTGATGAAGAGCGGCTTGTTGGCCACCTCGTTGCCGAAGCCGGCCTCCATGCCCTGCTGCCAGAGCATCAACATAAAGGCGCCAGCAAGAAGATGGCAGATTCCCAACAGCCTCTGGGGCTGGACCCATTTGTCGGCCACGATGCCCATGAGGGTGGGCATGAAGATGGAGACTATGCCCTGGATGGCATAAAACCAGGAGATTTCCGCACCCAACCCCGCCACTCCGAGGTAGTTGCCCATACACGTGAGATAGGCTCCCCAAACACCGAACTCCAAGAAGTTCATCAGCGCCAAGCGTATTTTCAGATTCATGTAGTTATGGTTTTAAATGTTTGTCCACCTTCTCCCAAAAGCATCGGCTGGGATGTTGGCAGATATGCATATTGTATTTTTCCTCTTTTTCCGAAGACTGACCATTGCCTCGGGCGTGGCTTAACGGAACTGCCGGCCGTCCCACAGCAGCTCACGCTCCTTGTTGAAGCCGTTGAGTTCTTTCAGCTCGTCCTGTGTAGCATAGATCACCGAATAGCCCATGGTCAGTCCGTCGTCGCCAGCGTGCAGGGAGGCGTACGTCATCCGCCCCTCCATGATGCTGATGAGGCGGTTGTATTTGTCCACGCTCATGGTGTCTGGCCTTGCAGGCAGCGGCAGCTCGGGCAACTGGATGCTGAGTGGAGCCCAGTCGAGGCTGTAGAATGCCACTTGGCTTCGCTTCTGGGGGCCGGCCACGGTCTTCACCACACACACCAACGAGTCGCCCTCCGCGCGGGGCAGCAGCCTAAGCTGCAATGTGGAGACATCAGACATCCTCACCTGCATGAAACTCTCGGTGAGCGTGTCCAAACGGGTCTCGCCGCCAACGAGATTGGTCACCGAGGGATTGGCCCCCGTCTGGTTGAACGTGACCAATTGTGTCCTCAGCTTGCTGTTGAGATAGGGCGCCACGGAGTTGGGCATGGCCAGCCACACATCTTTGATGTTGCCGGCCAGGACGCAGGCGGCCGACATCAGCATGGCCATCAATATCGGGATTCTTTGCTTCATTTCATTACCATTTTATAATAGTAGTAACGAAACAAAGGCGAGTTTTATTTCATTATCCGCCGTTTTTTGTGTCCTTTGCGACGCATTTCAGCCCGTACGGCGGAAAGGGCGCACACTGGCACACCTACGAGGCGCGTCTGTGGCAAAGGCTTCATGGAGCAAGAAGGTCCCGCTTGCCAGCCGCTTGGCGGGGCAACATCAGACTGTAGGCTGACGCACAGAACGGAGGGACGGAGGCGAGGAATGGAAGCGAGGATAAAAAAGGCCTCGGCGGAGACCGAGGCTACAACCATAAGAATCAATTGAACTTAAAGGGGCCGTACTGCAGCAGCGTCGCCCACTGGCCATTGCGGGGCTGCACGCTGATGGTGAACAGCCGGCCAATGCCTGTCGGGGCCAGGCCACCAGTGAAGAAAGCCGTGCCGTCGTCCTCGTAGTCCTCCGACATGGAATGCTCCTTCTCCAACGACTTCTTTAGGAGCATCATGTTCCTCACGGCCGCAGCCTTGGTGCGCGCCTGCTTGTAGAAGCGCTCCTCCACGAGCCGGTTGTTCTTGAAATTGCACTTCACCTCGTTGAAGGTTGTCCCGCCGTGATTGAACAAGCTGTTCTTAAACACGCAGTGGTTCTCGTCCACTACCGAGGGCTCTCCATAGAGGGACGTAAGCTCACGCACGGCATCGCCGTAGGGCGCGCCGAATCTCATGCTGTCGCACTCCTGCGAAAAGGAATGGCAGGAAAAAAGAAGAAATACTATAAATAGAAATGTTCTCATTGCCTTGTTGGTGGTCCGCGTTCCCGAGGGCATCGCCCCATGATGGGACGCGGGTAGGGAAACATGGACTGCAAAGTTACAACTTTTTCCCGAAATGGCAAAACGAATTGTTCAATCCCAATGGTGACACCGACCTGCGGCTGCGTAGGATGATAGGTGGCAACACCACGAACCTCAACGACTTCAACAATGTGAAGTATGACTGGACCAGCAACTGGTACCGCCAAGCTATGAACAACTTCTGGATTCCAGAGGAAATCAATCTCTCGCAGGACGTCAAGGACTACGCCCACCTTGAGAAGGCTGAGCGCAAAGCCTACGACAAAATCCTGAGCTTCTTGGTCTTCCTCGATTCCCTGCAGAGCAACAACCTGCCTTGCATCAGCGAGTATATCACGGCCAACGAAGTGAACCTGTGCCTCCACATCCAAGCTTTTCAGGAATGCGTTCACAGCCAGAGCTATAGTTACATGCTCGACTCCATCTGCAGCCCGGAAGAGCGCAACGCCATCCTCTACCAATGGAAGACCGACGACCATCTGCTTAGGCGCAACACTTTCATCGGCGAATGCTACAATGAGTTCCACAACCATCAAGACAAGATGTTCCTGATGAAAGCCCTGACGGCCAAAAACATGAAATGGGTGGCCTTGTATTCCAATGCCAACATGGTGAAGACCGACTTCTTCGAGGCCAAGAGCACCGCTTATGCAAAAAGCGTGGCTATTGAGGATGACTTATAAAAAAAACGGAGAAATTCGCCCAAAGTATTAACAAACAGTTAAACATTTGCGGATTCTACGCACAACATGCACGGTTTTGCTGAAAATAAGTTACCTTTGCAGTAAAAGGTAGGAGGTTCAGCGTCCCGCTGAACAAGCAGCAGCTTCGCGCCCCCGCTGAACAAGCAGCGCAATCAATCCTACGGCCTTACGCAGTGTGAAGCCACAATGCCTCCATACCTTATTATATATAAGTAGTATTAATCAAACAAAACAAAAATGGAAATCAAAACAAACTTTCTCCGCAATAACGACCTTGGTTTGTTGCTCCTCAGAGTGAGCGTGGGCGGACTAATGCTTTTTCACGGTGTTCACAAACTGATTTATGGCGTGGGCTTCATCGGCGGCATGTTGGCGCAGATGGGACTGCCCTCGTTCATTGCCTACTTCTCGCTTGCCGCCGAACTGATAGCGGCCCTTATGATTGTGGCCGGGCTGTGGATGCGCCTGGCCTCGGTCATCATGGCCGGCAACATGGTGGTGGCGATTCTCATGGCCCATCTTGGCACCCTCTTCACCGTCGACCCCACCACGGGAGGCTGGGCTGTGGAGCTGCCCATGCTCTATCTCCTCGGCGCGGCCGCATTGGTGTTCACGGGTGGCGGCAAATACGCCGCAACGCGCTCGGGAGTGCTGAGCTGACCAACAAAGGAACACCTCTTATTATAGCAACAAAGCAGGCGGCCCCAACGGACCGCCTGCTTTGTTGTTTAGGACTTGGAAGAAATCAGACGAAAGAGTCAAACAATACAAAAACAAGGCAGTCAGTCCACAGCGGACTGCCGGCCTTGTTTTTGTATTGTTTTGCGAAACTGCCGATGCGAGAGCATCAGCGCATCACCTTCTCGGTCTTCACGCTGCCGTCGGCATAGTGGGAGATCCTCAGATACAATCCCTTGGCTGGACTGGAGACGCGGCGGCCGCCCAAGTCGTACCATGTCTGGGCCACGGGCGCCTCGGCCTTGCCTGTGGGGCCGCTGATGCCGTTGGTCTCGTCGAGCGACTTGCTCACGAGCTTGCTCTTGTACCACTGGTCGCCGTAACGATACAGCACCTGCACGCCTACCTTGTCGAAGGAGCGGGTAAGGTAGACATTGTGGACCTCCTGGCTGGTGAAGAAATACTCATTGTCGGCATAGTTGCTGGCGATGTTGGTGAACGGAGTCTGCACATTGTTGTAATCGGGCGGCCCCACGGTCAGGAGCTCGTCGTCGAGGTAGAGGTTGTAGAAGAGGCGTGTGGTGGGCAGCGCCTTTCCATCGGTGTCGAGGGGGAAGAAGTCGAAGCTGACCATGCCCGTGCCCAAGTCCTCGCTGTAGGCCTGCAGCATCACGATGACGGGGTCGGATGGTGTGGCTGCCTGGGCAGGGAACGGGCTGAGACGCGGGTTCCTGTAGCCCGTGATGGCATTGACCATGTCCAAGCCACCATTGATCAAGGCTGCCACTGCTGCTGTGGAGTCTGTGGAGAGGGTCCTGGCCTCAGCGTCGAAATCGAAGACAAGCTCGTCGGCCTTGGAATAGAGGTAGCCGATGGTGCCGTCGGGATTCTGCTGCGTGACGTAAGTGGCAGGGAGGAACGACAGATGCAGGTTGGACCGCGTGTCCACTCCGATATACTGGGGGCGGAACGTGACCTTGCCGTCGCTCAGCGTGCCGTGGATCCACTGCAGGGTGTCGGGGCCGTAGGGGTTGGTCATGTAGATGTCGTTGCCGTCGATGGCAAGCTCTGTGGAGTGGCGCACCGTGTATTTGTTGTCGCTGTCGAAGCTGAAGAGGTTGTAAGGCTCACTCTTCACGCCTGCCGGAAGCTGGGTAGGCTCTCCGGGAGGAGGAACCAGCGAGAAGTTGGCCTCGCCTGCCTGTACCCACATACCCTGCGAGTCGGTGAGCCCGAGGATTACGCTGGGAAACTGGATGGAAGTGCCGGGATAGGTGAGGTATTCCTCCGGCACCTGGAAGAGCGAGTCGTTGCGCAGGACGAACTTGATGTCGTAGTTGGGCTCAGACGCTCCCTCGGGAACATCGATGAGATAGGCCAGCCCGCTGTCGTTGACGTCGGCGCGCAGACGGGTGGCGTAGTAGACGTCGCCATAGATGTTGACGATGGGCTGCGGTGTGCGGCACACCAACGTGTCGCCCTGCAGGGGCTCCAGCTTGATATAGGAATAGGTGGGGAAGAGGGCGATGGGGTTGTAGACATACACGTTGCCCTCGCTGTCCTAGACATAGCTGCCACTGAAATAGTCGTAGATGCCGTATGAGCCCCTTTGCTGGTTGATGCCGAAGCCACTGCGTACTCGGCGCGTGTATTCCACGCCCTCGGACTTCTCGGTAATGACGTCGGTTGAGAGTCCGGCCTTTTTGACACTTGCAGAGAACCATGCCGACACCCTTGCGTCGCTGGCCGCCTGACTGCGGATAGGCACGTCGGTTCCGCCAAGGGGAAGCTGGGACAAAGCTGACAATGGCATGGCGGCCAAGGTCAGGAGAAACAGGGATTTTAACATAAAAGTTATTTTTGTGGTTTGAAAAAAGATTAATATCCAACTCCCCGTTCACCACGGGAAGCCTTGTAGATGGGACTGTCTGATGCCGTTATGCACGGTCTTGAAACTTTTGACTGCAAAGGTAAGCAAAAAAATTGCAAACAATACAAAGATGGACTAAAAAAGACACAAAAATTTAATCATTTTGCAAATAACAGAACACCATGGACTGGAAAACGACCAAAAAGCAGCAAAAGAACACTATGCTTTCCGCACTTCGCCAACGCATGGCCACCAATCTTCCATAATGGTCCACCAATCTTCCATAATGGTAATGAAGCGTCACCTGTATTCGTCACTTTTTTGAGCAAGCTCCGTAACTCTCTGATGATCAATATTAGCGTTTAGGATGTTCAATATGGTGTACCAGAAAATATCGTCGCACCCGACAAATCCAGTGCATTTTAGTTTTTAAAACCAAAACCAAGAAAACCTTGAAAACAGGCTATCGCGGTGTGAGGTCCGCTACCCTCAGCGGGCACATATCAATCCAGAAGTAAGTTTTGTGAGTTGGTGAGGTTGTAAGTTTGGTGAGTTGGTGAGGTTGTAAGTTTGGTGAGTTGGTGAGGTTGTAAGTTTGGTGAG
>SAMEA3663103__coassemble_833_pt1 | contig 11958 bp, 10 predicted proteins | sample SAMEA3663103__metabat2_high_PE_013 | metagenome-assembled genome bin SAMEA3663103 (sample SAMEA3663103) | pig gut metagenome | biome: pig gut; feature: pig-associated habitat; material: faeces | place: France | collected 2012 | reverse complement strand
CAACCAACATTAAAAATAAGGCTTAAAGTAGTCAACCAAAAGCGTTAAACTACAGCCAAAACTTGCTTCTTGCTGATGTGTGACAACTGACACAGTATACCGTGACAGCTGACACAGTATACCGTGACAACTGAGACGATATTCCGTGACAATTGCCACAGAAGATGGGTAAGCGGTTGGGGTGTAGTTTTTCATAGTCTGTAGGAGCCAAACCAAAGAAATATGGACATTACGATAAAATAAATGGATGTTTTCTTTTGTGGTTTTGAAAAAATTACTATCTTTGCAGTACCAAAGTTCAAGGGATAATCAGAATTGTGGATTTCCAACGATTAGAGCGAGCGCTGGCGGCGTTTGAGCCGTCGCCGTTTCGTCGTCTTTTGGATTTTAGGTGTCGGATAGGCAGTCGTGCTTGTCCGACCGTGATGCATGACATTTCTGTTCATTAAATAATCATGTATATCTTTTTTTAATGTATTACCCTGGGTGGGACTCTGTGAAGAGTTTCACTCTTTTTTTGCGCCTGTGCGCATGAAGCGGAACATGCGCTGTGGCGGTTTGCCATGGTGAGTAGTCGGGGGGCGGCGTTGTTGTTCGGCCTTTGGCGCGCGGCATTGTTGGCTTGGCGACGGTTGGCGGAGCGGCTGGCGGCTATGGCTCCTCGATGAGTCGCCATGCCTTGCGGCTCGCCACGGCGTAGGCGGTGCAGACCAGGATGCCCGTGACGACCCACGAGAGGGGATAGACATAGAGCAGCACGTCGTAGCCCGGAACGAAGGGGCACACGGCGAAGATCCACACCAAGCGCAGCACGCACGTGCCGAAGATGGTGAGCACGGCCGGGAGGGTGGACTTGCCGAAGCCGCGCATCGCCGAGGCCGAGATCTCGTAGCTGCTGGCGATGGACTGGAACACCAGCACGCACCCCATGCGCACGTAGGCGAAGCGCTCCACGGCCTTGTCCTCGGTGAAGAGGCCGAGCAGAGGCTGCCATTGCCAATAGAAGAGCCAGTTGGCCACGAGGCAGAACGAGAACGCCAAGGCCATGCACTGCCAGTAGACGCGGCGGCAGCGCCTGGCGTCGCCCGCACCGTAGCACTGCCCGATGAAGGTGGTGGCCGCGCCGCCAAACGCGGCGATGAGGAAATAGCAGTAGGCCTCGAAGGTCTGGGCCACCGAGGAGCCGGCTATGGCCGCACTGCCATAGCCATTGATGGCCCACTGCACAAACACATTGCTGAAAGAGAACACCAAGCCCTGCAGCCCCGCGGGAATGCCTATCCGCAGAATGTCGCGGCACTCGCTCGCGTGGAGCCTCAGGTGGCGGGGATGGAGCTGGAACGCTCCCGGCTCGTAGCGCAGGATGTGGACCACCGCACAGGCGCAATAGACGTTGCTGATGGCCGTGGCGATGGCCACTCCAGCAACGCTCATGTGGCATACGATGACAAAAAACAGGTTGAGGAGGGTGTTGATGGTTCCTGCCACCAACAGGATGTAGAGCGGCCGGCGCGTGTCGCCCTTGCTGCGCAGCACGGAAGCGCCGAAATTGTAGACCAGGAAGAAGGGCGCGCCCAAGAAGTAGATGCGCAGATAGAGCACGGCGTCGTCAATCACGTTGGGCGGCGTCTCCATGAGCCGGAGCACCGGCCGGGCTATGGCCAGCCCCACCACCAAGAGCACCGAGCCGCTGATGAGCGAGAGCAGCATGGTGGTGCTCACGGCGCGGGCTGTGCCCTTGTCGTCGCGGCGGCCTATGCGGTTGGCGATGACGGCATTGGCCCCGATGGAGATGCCGATGAACAGGTTGATCATCAAGTTGATGAGAAACGTGTTGGCACCCACCGCGGCCAAGGCCTCACTGCTGGCGAAGCGGCCCACGACGGCCACATCGACCGAGTTGAAGAGTTGTTGCAAAATGCCACAGGCCGCAAAGGGAAGCGCGTATCTCAGCAGCTTGCCCGCCAGCGGCCCGTGGAGCATGTCTATCTGGTTCGACATTGTTGAGTGCGGTCAGCCCTTGGGCCGACAGCCAAGGGCGGGGAGTCCTGCCCCCCGCCCTTTGTCTGGTCTTGTCTTGAGGTTGAAGTTGTGTTTGTCGTCACTTGTTCTCGTCCTCAGGAGCCTTGTCGATGAGGTCCATGAACTGGTCGAGCTTGGGAGTGATGATGATTTGCGTGCGGCGGTTGCGCTGGCGGCCAAGCTCCGTGTCGTTGCTGGCAATGGGGTTGAACTCGCCACGTCCCCCGGCGGTGAGGCGCTTGGGGGCCACGCCGAAGCGGTTGATGAGATACTGCACCACCGACGAGGCGCGCAGGGCCGAGAGGTCCCAGTTGTTGCGGATGTTCTTCATCGAGGCTGCCGTGGTGTTGATGGGCACGTTGTCGGTGTTGCCCTCAATGAGCACGTCGTAGTCGGAATAGTCCATGATGATCTTCGCAATCTTGCCAAGGGTCTCCTCGGCGCGGTCGTTGATTTCGTAGGAGCCGCTCTTGTAGAGCATGTTGTCGGCCAAGGAGATGTAGACCACGCCCTTGAGCACCTGCACGTCCACCTCCTTGAGCTCCTCCTTGGAGAGCGAGCGTGTGAGGTTGTTGGTCAGCACCATGTTGAGCGAGTCGCTCTTGCTCTTCACCTCCACCAAGTGGCGTATATACTGGTTCGACTCGTTGATTTGGTCAACCAGTTTTGAGATGTTGATGTTGTTGGAGTTGGCGTTGTTCAGACTCTTGTCGAGGCTCTGCTGCAGTGCGGCGTAGTCCTTCTTCTGCTGTGCCAGCTGGTCCTCCAAGCTCGTCACGCGGGCCTGCGAGGCTGCGAGCTGCTCCTTGGCGGTCTGATAGTCGGTGGAGAGCTGCTTGTTCTCCTGGCGGCAATTCTCCAAGTCTTTCTTGCTGGCGCACGATGTGGCCAGCAGCAGCGAGCCCATGAGGGCGGCCACCATGAGGCCCTGGACGGCGTTTCTTCCTTGAATTTTGATCATAGTCTTACTGTTGGAATGTTTTTATTGTTTACGTTGTGGTTTCGCTCTGTCTTGGCTGCGGGGCGATTGACCCTGTAAAGTTATTTATTTGACGGCGAACGCCGACCAAAAGTAAAAGTATTTAGCATAGTTTAACCACAAATGCGGCCTTTTTTACTTCTTTTTTAGTTCTATCCTGAAAGTGGTTCCTTTTCCCACCTCGCTGCTCTTGACGTAGATTCTGCCCTTGTGGTATTCCTCCACGATGCGCTTGGCGAGGCTCAGCCCCAGCCCCCATCCGCGCTTCTTGGTGGTGAATCCGGGTCGGAACACGTTGCGGATGTCCTTCTTGCGTATACCCTTGCCTGTGTCGGCCACGTCGATGACGACCCTCTGCCCGGAGTCGTCCACGCTGAGCGTGATGCTGCCCGCCTCGCCTCCCATGGCGTCGACGGCGTTCTTGCAGAGGTTCTCCACCACCCACTCGAAGAGGTGGGGGTTCATCTGCGCCATCACCTCGTGGTCGGGCAGCCGGGTTGTCATCTTGATGCGCTTGGAGGTGCGGCGGTCCATGTAGTCGACCACGTGGCGCAGCACCTCGTTGAGGCTCGAGGGCTGCATCTCGGGCTGGGAGCCTATCTTGCTGAAGCGGTCGGCGATGAGCTGCAGCCGCTCCACGTCCTGGTTCATCTCGGGTATGAGGGCATCGTCGGGATACTGCTCCCTCAGAATCTCCACCCACGCCATGAGGCTGGAGATGGGCGTGCCGAGCTGGTGGGCGGTCTCCTTGCTCAGTCCCACCCACACCTTGTTCTGCTCGGCGCGCTTGGACGTGAGCAGGGCGAAGATGGCCACGACCACGAATATCAGCACCACGCCCAGCTGGGCAAAGGGATAGTAGGCCAGCCGCTTGAGGATGCTGCTGTCGTCGAAGCACACGTCGATGTAGTCGGAGTGGGGGGAGTCGTCGAGGTTGATGCGTATGCTCTTTCCGTGGGCCAAGAGGTCGCGCCCGATTTGGGCGGCATGGCTGAGGCTGTCCTCATAGTCCTTGCCCTTCACCTTGATGTTGCGGAATGTCTGGGCGTTGCCCTTGGAGTCGAGCACGATGACGGGAATGGTGTTGTTCTCGTTGATGACCTTCAATACCAGTCCCAGGTTGGTGTTCTCGTCGGCTGTGTTGAGGGTGCGCATGGCCTCGGCCCACACCTCCATGCGCGTGTGCTCCTCGCGCTCCAAGTCACGGGTGAGGAGGTGGGAGGTGACGAGCGAGGCCACAGCTATCACCACTGCGGCCAGCACGAGGAAAATCTTTACCTGTCTGATTCTGTCGGTCCACTGCATGGCTGTAAGGATAACGCTGGTGTGGGCGGGATATTGTGCGCGTCTAACTGTTGGCTCCGCCTTGGCCGTCGTTTGGCTCTTGGCGGCCTCTCATCCGCTCCACGGCCTGGATGTCCTCCTCGCTGGGCTGGAAGCGGCGGTAGACGAAATTGTCGCTCAGATAGTTCTTGCGCACGATGGGATTAGCCGAAATCTCCTCGGGCAGTCCCTTGAAGAGGATCTTGCCCTCGAAGAGCAGGTAGGCGCGGTCGGTGATGGAGAGGGTCTCCTGCACGTTGTGGTCGGTGATGAGGATGCCTATGTTGCGGTATTTCAGCCGCCAGACGATGTGCTGTATGTCCTCCACGGCGATGGGGTCCACGCCGGCAAAGGGCTCGTCGAGCATCACAAACTTCGGGTCGATGGCCAGGCAGCGTGCGATCTCGCAGCGGCGGCGCTCGCCGCCGGAGAGGCGGTCGCCCTTGTTCTTGCGCACCTTGGTCAGCCTGAACTCCTTGATGAGCGACTCCAACTTGTCGGTCTGCTGCTGGTGGGTGAGTTGGGTCATCTCCAATACCGCCATGATGTTGTCCTCCACGCTGAGCTTGCGAAACACGCTGGCCTCCTGGGGCAGGTAGCCGATGCCAGCCCGGGCGCGCTTGTAGACGGGATAGTCGGTGATTTCCTTTCCGTCGAGGTAGACGTGGCCGCCGTTGGGCACCACGAGTCCCGTGGTCATATAGAATGAGGTGGTCTTGCCGGCTCCGTTGGGGCCAAGCAGTCCCACAATCTCTCCTTGGCGCACGTGGAAGCTCACGTTGTCGGCCACCGTGCGGGCGCCATAGCGCTTGATGAGTCCCACACTGCGCAATTCCACTAAGTGCTGCTCCTGCTGGGGAGCCTCGTTGCGGTCTTTCTCCATGACTTGATTTGTTTTGATTGCAAAAATACTAAAAAAGAGGTGAATAACGCTTATAAAATAAAAAACTCTTTGCCTGTTTGTGGTTTTTCAACGGATTTTGCTTACTTTTGCAGCGATGATTGTCACAAGGCTTCTACTGAGGTGGCTCAACACGTTTGGCCGCTATCTGATTCTGATGGGTCGCTCCTTCCAACGGCCCGACCGTCTGAGGATGTTTCTGAAACGCTATGTCAAGGAGATGTCCCAGTTGGGTGTCGACTCCATTGGCATTGTGCTGCTCATCTCGTTTTTCATTGGTGCCGTCATCTGCATCCAGATGAAGGTGAACATCCAGAGTCCGTGGATGCCCCGTTGGACCACGGGCTACACCACGCGTGAGATCATGCTCCTGGAGTTCTCCAGCTCCATCATGTGTCTGATTCTCGCGGGCAAGGTGGGCAGCAACATCGCCTCGGAGCTTGGCACGATGCGCGTGACCCAGCAGATTGACGCGCTCGACATCATGGGCGTGAACTCTGCCAACTACTTGATTCTGCCCAAGATTTTCGGCCTTGTGACCATCATGCCGTTCCTCGTGATTTTCTCCTCGGCGATGGGCATCGTCGGCGCCTACGCCACTGCCTTTGTCGGCCACATGATGCCGCCCGACGATTTGACGCTGGGCTTGCAGCATTCCTTCAACCAGTGGTTTGTGTGGATGAGCATCATCAAGAGCCTCTTCTTTGCCTTCATCATCGCCAGTGTGTCGAGCTATTTCGGCTACACCGTCGAGGGAGGCTCCGTGGAGGTGGGCAAGGCCTCGACCGACGCTGTGGTGTCGTCGAGCGTGCTGATCCTGTTCAGTGACGTGTTTCTCACCCAAATGCTATCGTGACCTATGATAGAAGTGAAGAATCTTACCAAATCGTTTGAGGACAAGACGGTGCTGTTCGACATCAACGCGCGTTTCGAGCAGGGCAAGACCAATCTTGTCATCGGACAGTCGGGCTCGGGCAAGACTGTGCTGATGAAGAACCTCATCGGGCTGCTTGACCCAACGAGCGGCGAGGTGCTCTACGACGGGCGCAGCTTTGTCAACATGACCAAGAAAGGCAAGGCCGCCATGAGGCGTGAGATGGGAATGGTGTTTCAAGGCTCCGCCCTCTTCGACTCGCTCACCGTGCTGGAGAACGTCATGTTTCCCTTGGACATGTTCTCCAGCATGAATCTGCGCGAGCGCCAGCAGCGGGGACGTGATTGTCTGGCCCGCGTCAACCTGACGGGAGCCGAGAACAAGTATCCCAGTGAGATCTCGGGAGGCATGCAGAAGCGTGTGGCCATCGCCCGCGCCATATCCCTCAAGCCAAAATACCTGTTCTGCGACGAGCCCAATTCGGGACTGGACCCGAAGACATCGCTTGTGATAGACGAGCTCCTCTCGGGCATCACCCATGAGCAGAACATCACCACCATCATCAATACCCACGACATGAACTCCGTGTTGGGCATCGGCGAGAGCATCCTCTTCATCTACCAAGGCCACGTGGAGTGGACGGGCAACAAGGATCAGGTGCTGGAGTCGACCAACAAGCGTCTCAACGACCTCGTCTTCGCCAGCGACCTCAGCCGCAAGATGAAGGAGATGGCCGAAAGGGAAGAGAGAAGAAAAGCGGGAAAATAACTCTTCCCGCTTTTACTTGCTGTTTTTTTCCTTTGTATTTTGGGTCTTGACCAACCGGTTGATTAACCCCACTTTATTATATCGATTGCTGTTTGCGGACGTTTTAGGAATGCGTCTCATCTTCTTTCTGCAAATGGTTGCAGGCAGCACTGATTTCATCTGGGACTTTTCAAAAGGGCGAGAACGACAACACAACATCGTTCTCGCCCATTTTTTTTGATGTGACTGCCCTCGCTTCAGCTCGAGTTCGTGCAGTCGTGGTTGCCAAGGTCTGTTTGGATGTGGCCTGCCTGTTTGCCGCCGGCCGATGCTATTTGGTAAAAAAGTTGATGTAGTCCGTGATGGCTTTTTGGCAGGCTTTGCAGAATGAGGGAATCTTGTTGCTGCGCATGCGGCAGTCGGGATAGGCACGGTATACGCCATGGAGCGAGTAGCCTGCGCCCTCGTAGAAGCCTGCGTCGGGGATATCCTCCCATTTCCCGCGGAAATCCACCCGCGTGGTGATGTTGCGCTCCCAGGGCTCGATGTCCTTTGGGTAGACGGGTATCTGCTCGTTCTCGTAGGCATATTCGTCGGCGAGTCCGCAGAAGCTGTGGCCGAACTCATGCACCACCACTTCGTCGGAATATTTGTTGTCGATGGTGGCAAGCAGGTATTGGCCATAGATTCCTCCCCCGCCATATCGGTCGGTGTTGACCAGTGCGATGATATGCTCGTAGGGAATGCCGGCCAGCCAGTCGTGCATGCGGCGGATATTGGGTGTGGTGAGGTAGCGGTCGCTGTAGAACGTGTCGAAGTGGGAGCCCAATGCCGTCCGTCTCCAGTTGCCTTTCGAGGGTTCGCTGGTGCCGCTGTCGGGCGAGGGCGATTCCACGGCCACGATGGAGAACTTGCCGCGCTGGCTCTTGAATGGCTCGTGGGCGAACAATGCCTCCATGGCCTTGCTCACGTCGCTCAGGAATTTGGGCATCTCCCCTTGGCGGTAGCCCTCGGCCAAGAAGGCGATGTGGATGCAATGGTTGGGGTCGTCGGGCTGCTGCATCACCACGTAGGGTGTCTGGCCCTCGTCGCCAATGCGGCGGATGAGGATGTCGGACGGCGCAACCTGCTGCATCAGCGAGGCAGTCACCTCGCGGCGGTTGTTGCGCAGCTCCAACGTGACGTCGACCGTGTCCTTGGGCATCGGGAAGAGGAACACATTCTCAAAGCTGCGTGTCGACGACTCGGAGATGGGATAGGACTGCCATTCCTGGAAAAGCGTGGAGAAGGATTGGCGATAGATGACCTGCTGCGTGCGGTGGTCGCGCACGATGAGCTGGCCGTTGCCCTCCACGGGAAGCTCGCTGAGACGTTGGCGGCGGCCAAACCAGTGGTTGCTCTTGTAGAGGGCGGCCACGGCGATGTGCTGTTGGGTGGACGTGCCTGAGAACTCGTAGTCTATCCTGATGGTGGAATCGCGGAAGAACGTGTTGAAGTCCTGCGCCCCGCAGAGCGACACGGCGGCTGAGAAAATGGTGGTGAGAATGAGTCGGATGGGATTCTGTTTCATAGGTAAGGAAATTGAAAAGGGCCGCAGCCTCACGTTTGGGGTTGCGGTCCTTTTGGGTTATTTGCTGTTGAAACGCTGTTGCTGCTGGCTGATGAGGTCAGCGTCGTTGAAGTAGTCGATCTGCATGGCCTTGCGCACCTCGTCCATGGTCTGCGCGGCATACTCCCGTGCCTGCTCCGAACCCTTGCGCAGGATGTCGTAGATGGCGGGGATGTCCTGCTCCAGTTCGTGGCGACGCTCGCGGATGGGCTCCAAGATGCGGTTGAGGATATTGTTGAGCAGCTTCTTGCACTTCATGTCGCCCACGCCCCCATGGGTGTAGGCGGCCTTCAGCTCATCGAGGTTCTTGTATTCAGGCCAGAAGTCGGCGAAGTCCTGGTCGGTGGAGAAAGCCTCAAGATAGGTGAACACTGCGTTGCCCTCCACGTGGCCGGGGTCGGAGAGGTTGACATGGGTGGGGTCGGTGTACATGGAGCGCACCTTCTGCCAGAGCGTGTCCTTGTCGTCGGAGAGGTAGATGCAGTTGCCGAGGCTCTTGCTCATCTTTTCCTTGCCGTCGGTGCCCGGCAGTCGGCGCGCCGTGGCATTCTCGGGGAGCATGATGTTTGGCTCCACGAGCACGGGCGCGTACACTTGGTTGAAGCGTCGCACCAGCTCGCGCGTCACCTCGATCATGGGTTCCTGGTCTTCTCCGGCTGGCACCGTGGTGGCCTTGAAGGCGGCGATGTCGGCCGCCTGCGACACAGGGTAGCAGAAGAAGCCGAGGGGGATGTTGGCCTCGAAGTTGCGCATCTTGATTTCGGTCTTCACCGTGGGGTTGCGCTGCACGCGGCTCACGGTGATGAGGTTCATCAGATATACCGTCAGCTCGGCCAACTCGGGAATCTGGCTTTGGATATAGAGTGTGCACTTGTCGGGCGAGAGGCCGCACGACAGGTAGTCGAGGGCCACCTCGATGATGTTCTGGCGTATCTTCTCCGGGTTGTCGGCGTTGTCGGTGAGCGCCTGCACGTCGGCCATGAAGACAAACATGCGGTCGTAGTCGCCGGCGTTCTGGAGTTCTACGCGGCGGCGCAGGCTTCCCACGTAGTGGCCCAGGTGGAGCTTGCCCGTGGGGCGGTCGCCGGTGAGGATGATTTTTCCCATTGCTTTTTTCTGGATTTCCTATAGGTTCTATATTTTATAGATTTCCTATAGGTTCTATATTTTCTATAAATTAAAACTCGCAGTTCTTGGGCGTCCTGGGGAAGGGGATGACGTCGCGGATGTTCTGCATGCCCGTCACGAAGAGGATGAGGCGCTCGAAGCCCAAGCCGAACCCAGCATGGGGGCAGGTGCCATACTTGCGGGTGTCGAGATACCAGCTGTAGGTGCTCTCCTGCATTCCGCGCGCCTCGATTTCGTCAACGAGCTTCCTGTAGTTCTCCTCGCGCACGGAGCCCCCGATGATCTCGCCAATGCGCGGGAACAGCACGTCGGTGCCCTGCATGGTCTTGCCGTCGGGGTTCTTCTTCATGTAGAACGCCTTGATCTCGCAGGGATAGTCGGTCATGATGACAGGCCGCTTGAAATGCTCCTCCACCAGGTAGCGCTCGTGCTCGCTGGCCAGATCCATGCCCCAGCCACCCACGGGGAACTCGAACTTGTGGCCATTCTTGGCGGCCTCGGTGAGGATGTTGATGCCCTCGGTGTAGGTGAGGCGCACGAACGACTCGTTCACCACCGACTCCAGGGTGCTGATGAGTGTCTTGTCGATCATCTTGTTGAGGAAGGCCAGGTCGTCCTTGCAGTTGTCGAGCGCCCACCTCACGCAGTATTTGATGAAGTCCTCCTCCAAGTCCATGAGCTCTTTCTTGTCCATGAAAGCCACCTCGGGCTCTATCATCCAGAACTCGGCGAGATGGCGCGGCGTGTTGGAGTTCTCGGCGCGGAACGTGGGGCCGAAGGTGTAGATGGCTCCCAAGGCCGTGGCGCCAAGCTCGCCCTCAAGCTGGCCGCTCACCGTGAGGTTGGCCTTGCGGCCGAAGAAGTCGTGGTCGTATTCCACCTTGCCGCCCTTGGCCACCCGGTCGAGGTCGAGCGTGGTCACCTGGAACATCTCGCCTGCGCCCTCGGCGTCGCTGGCCGTGATGAGGGGTGTGTTGAAGTAGTAGAACCCGTGGTCGTGGAAATACTTGTGGATGGCGATGGCCATGTTGTGGCGGATGCGCATCACGGCGCCAAACGTGTTGGTGCGCAGGCGCAGGTGGGCATACTGGCGCATGTACTCAAAGCTCTGCCCCTTCTTCTGCATGGGGTAGTCGTTGGGACAGAGGCCGTAGACCTCAATCTCCCTGCACTGCACCTCGCAGCTCTGGCCCTTGCCCTGGCTCTCCACCAAGAGGCCGGTGGCGCGGATGCAGGCTCCTGTGGTGATGCTCTTGAGCATGTCGGCATCGAACTTGGAGGGGTCTACGACCACCTGGATATTGTTGATGGTGGAGCCATCGTTGAGTGCGATGAAGTCGACGGATTTGCTACTGCGATGGGAGCGCACCCATCCTTTCACTGTGATGTCTTTTCCGAAATCGGTGCTGCGTAGCGCATCGACCACTTTTGTTCTTTCCATTGTAATCTTTTTGATGTAGGTTTGGAAAACGGCGGCGCGTAGCCACGCCCCTGCCTCCCCTTGGAGAACAGAAATGAAGAAGAATGCGTCATACCCGGTATGGCGCATTCCTCGCGGTCACGCCGCTTATAATAGAATATGTATGGTGTCTATAGCTTACTCGAACATGCCCGAGCGCAGGATCTCCACCTCTTTTTGGGTGAGGAAGCGCCAGTCGCCGCGGCGGAGGTTCTTCTTGGTGAGGCCGGCGAACTGCACGCGGTCGAGCTTGATGACGCGATAGCCCAAATGCTCGAAGATGCGGCGCACGATGCGGTTCTTGCCCGAGTGGATCTCTATGCCCACCTGGTTCTTGTCTTGCTCGTCGGCATACTCGATGGCATCGGCGTGCACCTCGCCGTCCTCCAGCTCTATGCCTTCGGCTATCTGCTGGATGTCGTGCTCAGCAACGGGCTTGTCGAGGAACACGTGGTAGACCTTCTTCTTGAGGAACTTGGGGTGGGTGAGCTTGCTGGCCAGGTCGCCGTCGTTGGTGAGGAGCAGCACGCCGGTGGTGTTGCGGTCCAGGCGGCCAACGGGATAGATGCGCTCCGGGCAGGCGCCCTTCACCAGGTCCATCACGGTCTTGCGCTGCTGTGGGTCGTCGCTCGTGGTGACGTAGTCCTTGGGCTTGTTGAGCAGCACGTACACTTTCTTCTCCAATGTCACGGGCGTGTCGTGGAACTTCACCTCGTCGCTGCGCGTCACCTTGCTCCCGAGCTCGGTCACCACGACGCCGTTGACCGACACCACGCCGGCCTGGATAAACTCGTCGGCCTCGCGGCGGGAGCACACTCCGGCGTTGGCAAGGAACTTGTTGAGGCGGATGGGCTCGTTGGGGTCGATGTTCTCCTCCTTGTACTCAATGCGCTTCTTCATGCTGTACTTGGCATTG
>SAMEA3663103__coassemble_828_pt1 | contig 12000 bp, 11 predicted proteins | sample SAMEA3663103__metabat2_high_PE_013 | metagenome-assembled genome bin SAMEA3663103 (sample SAMEA3663103) | pig gut metagenome | biome: pig gut; feature: pig-associated habitat; material: faeces | place: France | collected 2012 | reverse complement strand
TTCCTCGAATCAGTCAATGGCTTGCGAGTGATGCCCATACCTATATGGCGTGGGCCGCTCCTGCTGTTTTGTTGATTCGGGGTGTGCGAGAACCTACGTGGACAAGATGGCGAAGAGTGTGCCTGCGCCTTCTCTTTCTTCTCATTGCCATCATGCCCATGGAGGCCACGGCTCAGAACAGCCTTCATGCCAAAAGCACAAGAACTTATACACTAAAGAACTCAAAAACTCACAGTACTATGCCGCAAATCATCAAGACAGGCGGCGGCCTCTTCTCCAAGGGAGAGCTGCTGCGCATCAATCCGAGCAACAACACCATCGAGTCATCGGCCAATGGAGGCCGCTCGTGGGTGATCCGCTGCAACAACACCTCATACGGCACGTTCCGTGACCTGCTCGCCTACGGGCGGGAGATCCTTGCCGCCACCTCGCGTGGCGTCTATGTCTCCACCAACGCCGGCCGCAGCTTCTCGCCCCGTTGCGTGGACACCGTCTCCTACGGCGACTTCCTCAACCTGCAGGACGAGGGCGACACCCTGCTCGCCAACACCACCAAGGGCCTCTACTACTCCACCAACGGCGGAAGAAGCTGGGTGAGGAGATGACAACTTAGCATAAAAAACAGAGGAATCCACAAAAAAAATCGTGATTTCGTTGGCACTTTAAAGGTATTTCCTTAAATTTGCTGTTGGATTGGGAGAACAAGGGGGCGACAGCCCTTTCGTCTCACTTTCCAAGGTCACGAAAGACTGTGCAAACGAGTGCAGAAAGCTTGCTTTTATGCCAAGTGAAGCCAGTCTTGCAGGCTTAGGCCTGAATGAACTTGTGTCCTCGTGCAGACAACACTGTTCTTGTAGTCGAAATCTGGTAAATTGAAACTATAAAGAAGAACGGAAATAGTCTGAGCGGGTTCACACCGTGCATACGGTGTGGATTCCTCTTTCATATTTCTTTCTTTATAGGTTTTACCAGAGCCTGACTACAGGGAAGTGTGAACAGCAGGGATTCACACCGGTTTTCTCGGTGATACATGACTATATAACCACAACAAGACCAAGACCTATGCCTCAAATAATCAAAACCGGCGGAGGCATCTTCTCCAAGCGAGAGCTGCTCCGCATCAACCCAAGCACGAACACCATAGAGGTGTCGACCAATGAGGGCTGCTCGTGGACGCAGCACTGTGTCAACAATTTCTACGCACCTTCCACGATCTGCTCGTCTTCGGTCGTGAGATTCTCGCAACCACTACCCGTAGACTCTATGCCCTCCACCAATGCTGCCCGATTGTTCATGCCCCGCTGCGTCAGCAACTCCTCCTATGGTGACTTCCTCAACCTACAGACCGACGGCACGACCCTCCTCACCAACACCACTCGAAGATTGTACTACTCGACGAATGGAGGGAGAGGGTGGATGAGGAGATAAGAAATTCTTAATACATATAATAAAAAATCACAACTAAATTAATAAAGGCTCAATATGGGAATAGCTTTTTGGATTTTACTCGTAGTGGCAATTCTTTGCCTGTGTGATGTTGTTTACCTCATCAAAGTAATGTGTGGTGCTAATGCCCCCACAATTACAGAATATCTCTGTTATATCTTTGGAGTGATACCTTTGCCGTCTCTTTTCATTGGAATTCTCGTCCATCTTGTTGAGTTCGGCTTTCTCTGCTGGTTTGTTGGGCACTATTTCTTGTAGTTGAACGGTATTTGCTTAATAGAAACCCAATATCGATTCGATTTGATAGGAGGTTATTATTAATACTTTAAATTTCTTTGCTTATGATTAGTGCAATGTTTTCAAACGCAAAGTGGGCACAGCCCATGAATGTTGGCAAGCTGAGGTTCATCGCCAGCAACGATGATTACTATTCACCAACTGACTGGGATCAGCAACCGGATGAATCTGATGCTGACTACGAGGAACGCTCTGATGATCTTGAGAGCTATTATGAATATGGCTTGTAACGCTTTTATCCGATTTTAAGCAAAGAGAATGACAAAAGGAATTGTCATTCTCTTTGTAGCCAAAAAGAATCATTGGTCACATTATAAATGTTTAAGTAATAAATAGATGAAAACAGTTTTACAAAGTAAGCTATAATTATATAGAAGCTAGATTTCAAAAAGAGATGAAAGAGATAAAAGACTCATTGATAGTTAATCCTACTGCAAAAGCGACAACGGTGGATTCTGTTAAGAAAAAGAGAAGGAGCAAGCAAGAAGTATTGGCAGACAAGTTCAAAAAGGATCTTGGCTTGCCACTTGCCTCTTCGGCTGTATCTAATGAAAACTATGATTATCTGAACTCCGAATTTAATCGGTTATATGACCTTCAAGAGTCAGTTAAAAAGATAAAGGAGAAAGATTCCCGCATAAAGGCTTATAGGTCGGTGATGGATCAGAAGTTAGAGTTCTTCTATAGATATTGCATCTATGCTGAGACTTCCCAAGAGGTATACAAGATGTTCAGAAGACAATTGTGGTGGAAAGGCAAAGGTGACATGCGTATCCGCAAACACACACCTTCTTCTTGGAAGGTTAAAAGCAGGTACAGCAGTTTAGTTGAATGGAAAGATGAACTTAGCTTTAAACCTTTTGGGGAAATATTAGAAGAGTTCGATAGCATTTACAATGAGAGTACCAGTTTCCTCCTAATTTTTACTGATACAGAAAAGAAGTCAAACCAAACCAAGCGATTATTGAAGGTTGCTAAAAAGGCTGGCAAAGAATATGGACGGCTTATCAAGAAATGTCAGAAGGCTGTTTTCGTGCTTGACTATGCAAGAACTTGCGCCTATCGCAATGTTTATTTAGGCGTTGAATTGATTAACCTCATTAATCAAATGTCTACAGGTGGTGGGAGCTTGGCCAAGGCAAAAGATGAAACAAAAATGGAAAAGGTATCGAAAGACCTTCCTACAGTCAAGACATCTGACTTACGGGTAAACGTAAGCGACAAAGATATTCATTCTGCCTTGAACAGTGTTTCAAATGACATTGGTAATGTTGCAAAATATATGTTCAGCAGCAGAGAGATGAAAAAATGGTCATCAGAAAATGTAAATGCAACTATGGGAATCGTCGGTATAGCGGCAGTAGGTTCTGTGGTTGCTCATTTTGGAGGTATGGTTTATAACTACTTTCAAAAAGTAAACGCGAATGATAGTGCCCAATTCAAGATGACACAATATATGAGCGATTTATCAGAAAAGTATCGCAGAAGTTTGGGCGCACTATTAAGATCCATAGAACTGATAGAAGCAATATATAAGGCTAATCAAGGGTACATGAGTGTTTACCTGCCTTTACAGAAAAGTATTCTTTCAAAAAGGGATTATCAGATTAATTTCCTTGATATAAAGAGGTTGGCTGCCGCAACAAATGCTTTCAAAAAAATATCAGATTCAAAGATTTAAATAAATGAAAGACTATAATCAAATGGAAGTTTCAAAAACAGGAAAGGAGATTGAACGCGTAGGGGACGGACTCGTGGAATTTAGTAAGAGCGTGTCGGATGCAATCCAACAGATTAATAGCAATGCCAATCAGCTAGTAACTGTAGTAGGGTCAGTAAAAGACATTGCGGAGTTCTATACACAATGCCAGATGATAAATTCTAAGAATCGACAATTGGAGGCAATGACACAAGTTATGCTTGCAAACACTGTGGCGAAATTCAAACTTAGTGAACAATTCCTCACATTGAGCTTTGGAGAGCGTCATGAAGCATTGCAACATTATTATGACATAATGGATAAGGCCATAGCTGAGGATAACCAGAATCTTATAATTGCAGCAATGAACGGTATAAGTAGTATTGTCACGTCTTCTCCTTTGTCCGATCTTGAAAAGTTTTTGAGAAGGTTCAACGACCCGTCAGACTCTTTGTTAGATTTTTAGCAGATCTATGTGGGTCAGACACAAAGATTTCATAAAGAATTTATAGCCTTAGCTGTTAGAAATCAAGAAAGATATATGATCATCACATCTTATATCCTCGCACCATTGGTTGGTTGCTTCATCTGCTACGTCACCAACGACATTGCAACCGTATGCTGTTCCGTCCGCATACGGCGAAACATATCATGGGGTGGCGTGTGCCGTTCACTCCCGGCATCATTCCCAAAGAGATAAGGACGGATAGCTGAGGCTGTGGGTAAGGCAATCAGCGACAATATAAAATGATACGCAGTCGTCGCAGCTACCATGGGAGGAAGTCATTGCAATCTCTCGCCAAGCCGCTAAGTTCGCAAAGGCTTAAGTTCGCAAAGCAGGCAGTATAGCCATTGCTTTGCGTTCTTTGCGGCTTTGCGAGAAAATATGGTTCAATGGATATTTTCCGTGGATTGTATATGTTGTTTCATTTCGTATAGTCCTGACTTCGCCAATGCGTAAATGGTAATATTCGCTGAACCGTCACTTCCGCCCGCCAAGTTAAATTATCATAAGGCTTGCGCCACAAATTCGGTTGTTAGCCTGACAATTTGTAATTTTACAAGCTGTATGGAACTGAGACAACACTATCAAGACAGGGTTTCGACCTTGGCGGCACAGCTCAAGGCACGCAAGAAGCGCAACAAATACTTCATTCTTTTGGAAGTGGTGAGCTTTGTGGCCGCCATATCCGCCGTCGCCGCTTACACCACCAGCGAGGGCCGTGGCCTGGAATGTATCGTGGCGGTGGCCATGGCCTGTTTCGTTTATGGCTTTACGCGCTGGGCCGACGGACGAAACTCCACCGAGTGCGACCAACTGGAGGACCGGCTCAACGTCAACCGCGATGAGCTGGCAGCCCTCGATGGCGACTACTCACGTTTCGACGACGGCCGTCAATACGCCGACCCACGCCATCCCTACTCGTTCGACCTCGACATCTTCGGGGCCGAGAGCCTCTTCCAGCGCATCAACCGCACATCCACCACCGGCGGCAGCGACATGCTGGCGCGGGCCTTGAGCCGCGACCTCAGCACCACCGAGGGACTGCTCTCACAGTCCACAGGCGACGCAGCCGCCACCATCGACCATCAGGCGGCCACCATCAACCAATGGGCCGCACAAGCCGACTGGCGCGAGCGGATGATGGCGGCGGGGAAACGCCACCGCATCGACACGGCGGCCATCCTCGGCGCCGTGGAGCTGACGGCCCAAGAAGAATACCCCCGATGGCCCAGGCTCCTATGCACGCGGGTGGCCATCATGCTGTTGTCAGTGGGGCTTGCCCTCACCATCGTGCTGGCCATCGCGGGCTATGTAGAGGCCTCCGTGCCACTGCTTTGGGGCACGGTGCAGTTTTTCCTCGCCCTGCTCCTCACGCAGAAAACCCTGCGCAGAATCGGCAACCACTTGAACAGGCTCAACCGCGAGATGGAACCCATGGTGAGGCTGGCGCGGCTGATGCGCGAGGCGGGCGGAGAATGGCAACAGCTCGACGAGGCAGAAAGCTGCTGGCGTGAGTTGGGAAGCATCGTGAAGGCCATCGACCGCCGCGGCAACCTGTTGGGCCTCCTCTTTGCCAACGCGCTGACTCTGAGCGACATCCGGCTCGCCGGCCGCTACCTGCGATGGGAGGAACGCCACTTGGGCAGAATGGCCGAATGGATCGACCTCGTGGGCCGCGGCGACGCGCTGGTGAGCATGGCCACGATGCGCTACAACCACCCGGAGGCCGGCAACGCCGAGATTGGCGACGACCAGGGCGTGGACATCGAGGCCAAGGCCCTGTGGCATCCTTTCCTCGGGCAGAGGGCGGTGCGCAACGACTTCAGCATTGCCGACCGCAACTTCTACATCATCACGGGAGCCAACATGGCGGGCAAGAGCACCTTTCTGCGTGCCGTGGGCATCAACTACGTGCTGGCCATGAACGGCATGCCTGTGTTTGCCGAGCGTTTCGCGTGCAAGCGCTTCAACCTGTTCAGCAGCATGCGCACGAGCGACGACCTGGCCCACGGCATCAGCTACTTCAACGCCGAGCTGCTGCGAATCAGCCAGCTCATCGACTCCTGCGAGGCCCACGCCCATACCCTGATTATATTGGATGAGATCCTCAAGGGCACCAACTCGCTCGACAAGCTCAACGGCTCACGCATGTTCTTGGAATGGATCGCGCGGAAGCCCGTGAGCGGCATCATCGCCACCCACGACTTGGAACTCTCGAAGATGGAGGGGGAGCGCTTCCACAACCATTGCTTCGAGATCAGCCTTGGGACAAAGGTCACTTACACTTATAAAATCACGGTGGGAGTGGCGCGCAACCAGAACGCCAGCTACCTGCTCAAACAACTCTTGGGAGAAAGGAAAATATGAGGATAACAATGTTGGGGACCGGCAACGCCCTCGTAACGCGCTGCTACAACACCTGCTTCGTGATGGACAATGGCCGCGACAAGCTGCTCGTTGATGCCGGGGGAGGCAACGGTGTGCTTTCGCAGCTGGAACGGGCCGGCATCGACGGAGGAGAGATACACCACATCTACGTCACCCACGCCCACACCGACCACATCTTGGGCGTCATCTGGATGGTGCGCGTGTTCATTCAGCGGCATTTGGCCGGCAAATACAATGGTGAGCTGCATGTGTGGAGCCACGCCAAGGTCATCCACATCCTGCGCTTCAACTTGGGCAACATGCTCACGCCCAAGCAGTTTGCCGAAATCGGCCACTGCGTGTTCTTCCACGAGGTGAGCGAAAAGGACGAGATAGACTGCGGCTCGTTCCATCTCCAGGTGTTCGATATTCTCTCCACCAAGGAGAAGCAGTTTGGCTTTGCCACAACCGTGGAGGGCCGGCGCATCGTCTGTTTGGGCGACGAACCCTACAACGAGGCCAACGAGGCCCTTGTGGCTGGGGCCGACTGGCTGCTCTCGGAGGCCTTCTGCAAGTATGCCGACCGCGCGGAGTTCCATCCCTACGAGAAGCACCACTCCACGGTGCGCGACGCCGCACTGTTGGCCGAGCGCTTGGGAGTGGCCAACCTGCTGCTCTACCACACCGAGGACAAGACCCTTGCCACCCGCAAGCAGGACTACACCGCTGAGGCCCGCGCCTACTTCAAGGGCAACGTGTTCGTCCCCGACGACTTGGAGACCATAGAGATAGGGTAGGGGGAGAAGACCCACCCCTGCCCTCCCTAAGAGGGAGGGGAAGGAAGTCGCCCTGAATCATGTAACCAAAGGCCTGCATCCAACTGCAAGGGTCGGCACGAGGCACGGCCCCTGCAGTCGGGCACGGTTCCCACTCAAGCAAACTTGTCTCTGCTCATTTGGCTTATCGAAAAGGTTCTGCCAGATATCGAGTCTCAAAACGAAAGTTGAAGAGGGGGTGTAGCGGGCTACACGACCGATGAGACTTGACGTTTTTGAGACCGATAGATGCAGAAGACGACCGAAATAACATATATCCACATTGGCTTGGTTTCTAAACCTATTTTTTAGAACCGGCCTTAACCATACAATATGAAAAAGAAAGTTACGCTCACCAACAGGCAGTATCTGCTACCCTTCATCCTGGTCACATCGCTCTTCTTCTTGTGGGGCTTCGCCCGCGCCATCCTCGATGTGCTCAACAAGCATTTCCAAAACGCGCTCGACATCAGCATCTCCCAGTCGTCGCTCATCCAAGTGACCACCTATCTGGGCTATTTCATCATGGCCATCCCTGCGGGCTGGTTCATCAACCGCCGTGGCTACCGCTTGGGCGTGGTGTTCGGTCTGCTGCTCTTCGGCATCGGTGCCCTGCTCTTCATCCCCGGGGCGGAGGCCGGCACTTTCTACGCCTATCTCGGAGCGCTCTTCGTCATCGGCTGCGGACTCGTGTTCCTTGAGACGGCCGCCAATCCCTACGTCACAGAATTGGGAGCGCCGGAGACGGCCACCAGCCGCCTCAACCTCAGCCAGTCGTTCAACGGGTTGGGGTCGCTCTCGGCCACATTCCTCATTGGTCAGTTCCTCTTCGACGGCACCGACAGGGGTGGCAACATCGTCGTCCCCTACACGGTGCTGGGCATTGTGGTGTTGGGCATCGCCGTTGTGTTCTCCCGCGTCAACCTGCCGGAAATCAAGCATCAGGAGACCGCCGAGGACAAGGCCGACGGCACCCGCATCGTGAAGCTCTTCCGTCACCACCCGATGTTCGTGTTCGGACTCTTCACGCTGTTGGCCTACGAGATAGCGGAGATTTCCATCAACAGCTATTTCATCAACTATGTCACGGGCAAAGGCTGGATGAGCGACAACACCGCCTCCGTGGTCCTCACCATGGCTTTGGGCTTCTTCATGGTGGGAAGGTTCTTGGGCAGTTGGGTGATGCGTCGGGTCAAGGCCGAGCATGCCCTGCTCTATTGTGCCATAGGGAGCGTGGTGTGCATCGGCACGGTGATGCTCAACTTGGGTAAGATCTCGATGGTGGCCTTGGTGTGCAACTATGTGTGTGAGGCCATCATGTTCCCCACCATCTTCTCGCTGGCCCTGCGCGGCTTGGGCAACCTCACCAAGAGTGCCTCTTCGCTGCTCATGATGTCGCCCATCGGCGGCTGCGGCTTCCTGCTCATGAGCCTCATAGCCGACTCCACCCACATGATGAGCATGCCCTTCATCATTCCCTTCCTTGGCTATTTTGTTGTGCTGCTCTATGCCTCAGAACTCACCCGCAAAGGCAGGAAGATTATACTGACGCTCTAAGCTGGTTCTATAAATTAGGTCGAGTCGTATTGTGCTTACGCCCACCTTTTCTCGCCATGGCAGAGTCCAAGCAGCTTGGTTCTGCTCATTTGGCTTATCGAAAAGGTTCTGCAAAATATCGGGATTCAAAACGTAAGTTGAAGAGGGAGTGTAGCGGGCTACACGACCGATGAGGCTTGACGTTTTGAGACCGATAGATGCAGAATACGACCGAAACGACAACTGCGCTTTGTCGATTATTCTATCAGCCTAATTTATAGAACCAGCCTTGATAAATAAGAACCGCACCAAATAAATTTGGAGTTTTAGCGTTAGAAGTTAGGGGATGTGTGGGAATGGCGAGCCGGCCTTCTGCAAGTGCGGCATGCGACTCCCTACAGCTCCCGGCTTACATAGCCCGGACTCCAGAATTTATTACATAACAGAAACATAATTGCACAAATGTCTAAGATCAAGCTTAAAGAGAAGATTGGCTATGCGTTGGGAGACGCAGCAGCCGGAGGCATCACATGGAAAATCATGTCCATAGCCTTTCCGTTGTTCTTTACTAATGTTTTCGGACTGACTTTCTATGATGCGGCCGTGTTGATGCTCGTGGCGCGCCTGATAGATGTCGTCACCGATCCCATCATGGGAGCAATAGCCGACCGCACGCAGAGCCGTTGGGGCACCTACCGTCCCTGGGTCATCTTTGGCTCTGTGCCTTTGGGCATCGTTTTTGCCCTTCTGCTCTATACGCCCGACCTTGGTCTTGCCGGCAAGCGGTTCTATGCCTATTTCTTCTACATCCTCATGATGATCTGCTACACCATGGTCAACGTTCCCTACGGCTCGCTGCTCGGTGTGATGACCGACGACGACAACGAGAAGAACCAGTTCTCCGCCTACCGCATGGTGGGGGCCTACGCCATGGGCTTCATCACGCTGCTGTCTTTTCCCTATCTGCAGAAATTCGTGGGCGGCACCGACCAGCATCAGTATGCCGTGCTTGGTTGTTTCTTCGGAGCCTTGGCCGCTGTGGGCACCTTGGGCTGCGGCCTGCTGACCAAGGAGCGGCTGAAGCCGGTGCGCGCCGAGAAGTTCTCCATGCGCCAGTTTGTCGACCTGGTGAAGAACAAGCCCTGGGTCTACATGACGCTGATGGCCGTTTGCACCAACTTCTTCAACGGGTTCCGCTATGCCGTGGCCGGATATATGTTCTCTTACTGCATGGGCGGAGACATCACCGTGGGCAGCCTCATCATCAACTACACCGTGTTCATGGCCTTTGGCGAGGTGACCTGCATGGTTTTCGGTGGTGTGTCGCCCATCGTGGCCAAATGGTTGGGCTCCAAGCGCAAGGCCTTCATCTTCTCGGGCGTCATCTGTTTCGTCACGTCGGTCATCTTCTTCTTCATTCCCATGGATCCCAAGTATATCTGGGTGATGATAGGCGTGAGCGTTGTCACCTCCGCCGGCATTGGCATCTTCTCGCCGTTGGTGTGGTCGATGTATGCCGACGTGGCCGACTATGCCACGAAGAAGAACGGCACATCCTCCACGGGACTCATCTTCTCCTCCGGCACGATGGCACAGAAGTTCGGCTCGGCAATCTCCGGCTCCCTCATCGCCATGCTGCTTGGCTTGGCCGGCGCCCACATGGTGAACGACCAGTTTGGCAATCCCGTCATCGACCCGGCTTCCATCACGTCCTCCGTGCTCTCCATGGTGTGGGCCTTGTTCTCGCTCTTCCCCGCTGCGCTGGCGTTGGTGCTCATTCTGCTGTCCTATCTCTATCCCATCAAGAAATAATCCAAACTGCAAACAACCACAAACCATGACCCCAACAATAGACTTCAAGCAAGAGATGCTCCACGAGCTGGAGGGCAACATCCTTGCATTTTGGCGTGACAAGATGACCGACCAAGTCCATGGGGGCTTCCTCGGCCGCATCGACGGCAATGGTGTCGCCCATCCCGAGGCTGAGAAAGGAGCCATGCTCAATGCCTGCATCCTTTGGGCTTTCTCCGCGGCCTACCGCGTGACGCGCACCCAGGAATGGCTCTCCACGGCCACGCGCGCCAAGGACTACTTCGTCAGCCACTTCATCGACAAGGAATGCGGTGGGGTGTACTGGAGCCTGAATCCCGACGGAACGCCCAAGGACACGAAGAAGCAGACCCAGGCCATCGGATTCGCCATCTACGGACTCTCGGAATACACCCGCGCCACGGGCGATCAGGACACCCTGGCCTTGGCTCTGAGCCTCTACCACGACATAGAGGACCATGCCTACGACCCCGAGAACAACGGCTACATCGAGACCCTGACCCGCGACTGGAAGCCCATCGGCGACATGCGGCTCTCCGACAAGGACGAGAACGCCTCGCGCACGATGAACACCCACCTGCACATCATCGAGTCCTACACCAACCTGCTGCGCTGCCTCAACGAGCAGGACGACGACAACGATGAGCTGCGGGCCAGCGTTGTCAACCTGCTCCACATCTTCACCGACATCATCATAAACAGGCAGACGGGTCATCTCGACCTCTTCTTCAACGACCGGTGGGAGGGCAAGCGCAATGTGGAGAGCTTCGGCCACGACATCGAGGCCGCTTGGCTGCTCCATGAGGCCGCCCTCGTGTTGGGCGATGTCGACATCGACGATGTGGTGAGGCGCGTGGCCAAGGCCGCCGACGAGGGCGTGCAGCCCGATGGCTCCATGGTGTATGAGCATTGGAAGGACACGGGCAGGACCGACACCCAGCGACAGTGGTGGACGCTGTGCGAGAATGTCATCGGCCACCTCGACCTCTATCAGTATTATGGCGACCGCGATGCCCTCGGTGTGGCCCTCAACTGCTGGGACTTCATCAAGCGGCGCATCGTGGACCACGAGCAGGGCGAATGGCTCTGGAGCGTCGACGCTGAGGGGCGTCCCAACCGCAAGGACGACAAGGCGGGCTTCTGGAAGGGTCCCTACCACAACAGCCGTTTGTGCTTGGAGGTGCTCGAGCGCGAGTTCCTGCTGTAAAGGCTGGTTCTATAAATTAGGCTGATAGAATAATCGATAAAGTGCAGTTGCCGTTTCGGTCGTCTTCTGCATCTATCGGTCTCAAAACGTCAAGTCTCATCGGTCGTGTAGCCCGCTACACTCCCTCTTCAACTTACGTTTTGAGTCCCGATATCTTGCAGAACACGACTCGACCTAATTTATAGAACCAGCCTAAAGGTGCTTGCGAGGGCTGTCTACAATAACGCTATTTTTGCAGCAAACTGGCACAGCGGATATTTTCCGTGGAATCATGGTAAGTTTATATGTAAAGGGGAAG
>SAMEA3663103__coassemble_818_pt1 | contig 12084 bp, 13 predicted proteins | sample SAMEA3663103__metabat2_high_PE_013 | metagenome-assembled genome bin SAMEA3663103 (sample SAMEA3663103) | pig gut metagenome | biome: pig gut; feature: pig-associated habitat; material: faeces | place: France | collected 2012 | reverse complement strand
CCAAGCTTGCTTGAGCTCTGCCATGGCGAGAAAAGGTGGGCGTAAGCCCAATACGACTCGACCTAATTTATAGAACCAGCCTTTAAAACCTCTCTCGTAGGTTGATGGCCGCTTCATGCCTTGAAAAAACGAAAGAGCAGAAACCCCTTTTCATCGGGATTTCCGCTTGATTCTCGCAGGGTGGATAGTGGGACTCGAACCCACGACATTCAGAACCACAATCTGACGCTCTAACCAACTGAACTACATCCACCATGTTGGTTGCTTATCAAAAGCGAGTGCAAAGATAGGCGTTTTTTTTCATCCCACCAAATTTTTGCGCTATTTTTTTTCTAAATTTTTCTTCTTTTGCTTTTCAAGCCCTTGAAATCTGCTTTCATGGGGGCGGTTGTCCTGTCCTTTATTGTTGAAAATGCCCTTCACGTGGCCCAACTAACATTCTTGGCAACTACCACGATAGTTCGTGGCAATTGGTACGATAGTCCGTGGCAATTGGCACGATAGTTCGTGGCAACTGTCACGAAAAAGAAGCGGACGATGTCTTGTGAGTGGTTTGCCCAGCTTAAGCTCGTCGTTGGCCAATGGGGGCAGAGCCAGTGGTTTCCATTCGTACAGTCCGAACGAAATTTCGAGGCTCTGGGGAACAGTCTGTTGGCCATAGGCTACTTTTCGTGAAGAAAATGACAGAAAAGTTTGTGAGATTCTTCGGGAATGATTATTCATGCAGCATGAATCGGTTTGGAGTCATTTTCTTGTCCATTCTCTTGCTCCTGTCCACTTCGGGAGTGAGCGTGAATCAGCACTGGTGCGGTGGTGAGCTGCTCTCTGTGTCGGTAAATGACTTCACCATTCTCTATCCCTCCGACATGGACATGCCCGAGTGTGAGCAGGAGGAGGGTTGCGGACAGTGCCACAACAAGCACTTCCATGAGCAGATACAAGATTCGTTCAGCTCGGCCCATTCACCGCAGTTGGTAGTGAAGAGTTTTCCCGCTGACTGGTTCCATGCCCACCTGTTCTCTTTGTTCCAATTTTCTTTCTCCATTTCCGCCGACGGCAAAGACGGCTCCGCCTTTGGACTGTCGTTGATGGCGGATTATCATCCGCCCTATCTCCTGCCGCCTCACGGCGTGAGGGGAGCTCCGGCTTTGTTGGGTTAGTTTTTTTCCACCGCAGGGATTCTTGCGGTCACTTGTCTCATTCCTATTTATATAGGGCAGACGAGGTGGCCAACATCCTTGGGGAACTCATCCGCAGGTCGTATACCTATTTATATATGTAGGCAGACGAATGTGGGCTGTGTTGCCGATGGCGCTGGAAGAAGTGGAGGAATCGTGTGTCCTCCGCCTCCACACATATTCAACAAAGACTTATGAACAATGAATAGAATAATAGCGTATTTTCTGCACAATCGCATCCTATCCGCCTTTGTGCTTATTGCCATTGTCCTTGGAGGTCTCTCCACTGCCCCCTTCAACTGGCATGGCGGGCTCGTGCCCCGCAATCCAGTGGCTGTGGACGCCATCCCCGACATAGGCGACAACCAACAAATCATCTCCACCGAGTGGATGGGTCGCTCGCCCAAGGATATGCAGGACCAGGTGACCTATCCCCTCACTACCGCCCTAATGGGCATTCCCGGTGTGAAGACCATCCGCTCCTCCTCGATGATGGGCATGTCGTTCATCTACATCATCTTCAACGAGGGCGTTGATTTCTATTGGAGCCGGTCGCGCATACTTGAGAAGCTCAACTCTCTGCCCGCCGGCCTGCTGCCGGAGGGAGTGAAGCCCCAGTTGGGTCCTGACGCCACGGCCTTGGGGCAGATTTTCTGGTACACGCTCGAGGGGCGTGACACCAAGACTGGTCGTCCCGCCGGCGGCTGGAATCCAGAGGAGCTGCGCACACTCCAAGATTATTATGTGCGCTACCAGCTCTCTTCGGCCGAGGGAGTCAGCGAGGTGGCCAGTGTGGGCGGCTTCGTGAAGGAGTATCAAGTGGATCTCGACCCAGAGGCCATGCGCGCCTACGGCATCAACCTGGTGCAGGTGATGCAGGCCGTGAAGAACTCCAACATCGACGTGGGAGCCGGAACCATGGAAATCAACCGGGCGGAATACATCATCCGCGGGCTGGGCTACGTGAAGAAGCTCGACGACCTTGAGAACGCTCCCGTGACCAGCCGCGAGGGGATTCCCGTGAGAGTGAAGGACTTGGCGCGCGTGAGCTTTGGCCCCGGCGACCGTCGGGGCGGACTCGACAAAGAGGGACAGGAAGCCGTTGGCGGAGTGGTTGTGGCCCGCGAGGGAAGCAACCCGCTTGAGGTAATCAACAACGTGAAGGAGAAAATCAAGGAGATGCAAACCGCCATGCCCGAGAAGACCCTCAAGGATGGCAGTGTGTCGAAAGTCACCGTGGTGCCCTTCTACGACCGCGAGACGGAACTCCTCGACAAGACTCTCCAGTTGATGCGCGACGAATATGCCAACGGCTCCACGTCGCTCACTGACATCCTCCAGACCTTGCGCGAGAAGGTAGACTACGACTTGCTCAAGGCCGAGGCCTACGCCCAATACAATGGTTTGGTGGCCGAGATGGAACGCTTGGCCGTGAGCCGCGATTATTCACTAAGCAAGTTTAAAGAAAGATGAAAAAGAATAAAAAATATATCGTTGTAGGCCTCCTCGCCGTTGTGGCGGTTGTGGTGGCCGTCGTGCTGTTCCGTCGTGGCGCCGGTGCAGCACAGCAGAGCGGGGCAACCGTCTATACCTGCTCAATGCATCCCCAAGTGAAACAAGACCATCCCGGCAAGTGTCCCATCTGCGGCATGGACCTGATTCCCGCTGGCAAGAATGGCTCTGACGGCAAGATGGCAACAGACGACGACGGCGTGATGCTCAGCGAGGAGGCCCTCGCATTGGCCAATGTGGAGACCGAGACCGTGGGCACGGGCTCAACGACCAAGGAGGTGAGGCTCTATGGCAAGGTGGAGGCCGACCAGCGGCTGGAGCAGACCCAGTCGGCATACGTGGAGGGACGTGTGGAGCGGCTCGCCATCAGTGCGGTGGGCGACCACGTGAGCCGTGGCCAGACTTTGGCGGTAATCTATTCACCCTCGCTCTATACGGCCAGCCAGGAACTCGTGGCGGCCCTCAACTTTCCCGCCTCCCAGCAGCGCGAGCCGCTCATCGAGGCTGCAAAGGAGAAGCTTCGGCTGCTCAACGTCACGGCGGAGCAGGTGGCCAACATCATCAAGACCCGTAGGGCGTCGCCTTATTTCACATTGAAAGCCAACACGAGTGGAACGGTGGTGGAGAAGAACGTCAGCCCTGGTGATTATGTCAAGCAGGGACAGCCCTTGCTGAAGATTGCCAATTTGGGGCGTGTTTGGGTGATGTTCCAGGCCTATGAGGCCGACCTGCCTTTCATCCACAAGGGTGCGGAAGTGCAGTTCACTTGTGAGGCCATGCCGGGAAAGACTTTCCGCGGACGGGTGAGCTTCGTCGACCCCGTGCTTGATGGTGCGAGCCGTACGGCCGGCGTGCGTGTGGAAATGAGCAATGCGGGCGGCGTGTTCAAGCCCGAGATGAACGTCTCGGGCATCGTGGCCTCGCATTTGCCGCAATATAGCGACGACATCGTCGTCCCCAAGAGTGCCGTGCTGTGGACGGGCACGCGGAGTGTGGTCTATGTGAAGGAGGAGGACGGCGGCATGCCGGTGTTCCATCTCCGTGAGGTGACCCTTGGCCCGTCGCTCCCCGACGGCTATGTCATCACCGATGGACTGGCCGAAGGTGAGGAGATCGTCACCAACGGTGCCTTTGCCATCGACGCCAGTGCGCAGCTCGACGGCAAGCGGAGCATGATGAACCGATAGCGCGCCACAGCGCAAATGACAACAAAGGGGCGGGGGCTTGCAAGTTCCCGCCACAAAAGATAATCGCTAATCAATAAAACAAAAAGACAATGAGAAAATTAGTGTTGACAATGTTGGCAGTGATGGCAATGAGCGTCGCTGCTCAGGCCAAGACCGTGAAGACTTCCTTCAAGGTGGATGGGATGTGTGACATGTGCGAGGCACGCATAGAGAAGGCTGCCAAGAGCTGCAAGGGAGTCCTCTCCGCCAGTTGGAGTCAGAAGACCCGCCAGCTGACGCTGGTCTACGACAATGCGAAGACCACTCCCGCCAAGGTTCAGAAGGCCATCGCGGCCGCTGGACACGATGCTGGAAGCGTCAAGGCCAGCAACGCGGCCTACAACAAGCTCCCCTCCTGCTGCAGGTATCGCAGCGGATCGATGAAGAACTGCCATTGATTGGCCTTGTGCCGACAAACGAAAAAAGGAAGAGCCCCCCTGTGGGATTCTTCCTTTTTTCAGTCTTTTTGCAATCTGTCTTATTTGGCAGGCGCAGGAGAGTTGCCGGCTGGAGCGGCTGGAGCGTTGTTGCCAGCGGCAGGAGCAGCCTTTTGACCAGCGGCAGGAGCGGCCTTCTGCCCAGCGGCGGGAGCCTGTCCGGCTTGGAAGCCCTGGGTGTTGTTGGGATTGGTTGACTGCGACTGTGTGGCAGCGTTCTCCATCACGCTGGCCTCGCCCACTGCAGAGGGGGCCACGTATGCGCAGAACACACTCAGCACCACCATAGCGATGGCCAAGCCCCAAGTGGTCTTCTCCACCACGTCAGTGGTCTTGCGCACACCCATGATGGAGTTGGAGGATGAGAAGTTGGAAGCAAGGCCGCCTCCTTTGGATTCCTGAATCAGGACAATACCAATCATCAGCAGCGAAGCGATGATGATAAAGACAATCAATAATGTGTACATTTGCTTGTTGTTTTATTTGTTTTTATTGTTTATGATCAGTTTTTCCAAGAACCTGATTTGGTCGATGAAGTAGATGTTCTTCTTTGCCTCTGTGAGGTCCAGTTTTCTGATGATGTCCATAGCCTTGTCGTAGCGTCCCTGCTTGATGTAGATTCGCGCCAGGGTCTCGGTGGCATATCCGCCTTGCTCCACGGTGTCGGCGGTCTTGTCCTCTTCCTCCTCAATCTCGGGCATGTATTCAGGTTCTTCCTGAAGGGTGATTTTCCCGCCCTCGTTGTTGATGAAGTTGTCGATGAGGTCTTGCCCTTTCAGCTGTGGTGCGTTGCCGTTTTTCTCCCTCTCCTCTTCGCTCTCCGTCTCAAGCAGGTAGGACACGTAGTCCACGGCGGCGTCGGCGGGAGTGGGCTTTCGCTTTTCCTGCTTCTCCTCGTCGGCTGGTATGGAGTCGAGGAAGTCGTCGATGAGGGCCACCGTGCGGCTCTCGCCCGGCTTCTTCTTCTCCTCGTGCTGGCGGGGCTTGGTGCGCAGTCGGTAGTGGGCGGCCTCCACCATGTTGAAGATCACGCGGCGGTCGGTGATGAAGATGGCGGCGCGCCGCAGTTCCTCGTCAAACGACGGGTCGTGGAGGATGTAGAGGTTCTGCAGCATCAGCAGACGGGCCGACTGGTAGTAGGGATAGAGCGCAATCAAGCTTCGGAGATCGTAGAGGGTCTCCTTGTCCATGCGTTCGGGATGCTTGATAAGCTCTGTCAGTTCCATTCTCTTATATATGTTACCAATTTGCCACGGTGGCATTGAATATCTGTTCCGAGAGGTCGTTCACCATCTGCTGCACCAGCTCCTGCTGCACGCTCACGAGCGAGCGTGTGGTCTCGTAGGAAGCCGTGGAGGTGAACGTGCGCTCGAAGTCCTCGGCATGGTTCACGCGGTTGGTGAATCTCACGTTGACAGTGATGGCGAGTTCGGTCTGTGCCGCATAGCCCTCGCTCGACACGCTCTTGTTGCGCTGCGAGTATTGCGTGATCTCGCCCTCAATCTGCAAGTCGCCGTTGCGCTTCACCTGCTGCAGGCGGGTGTGGTTGGCAAACTGGTCCTTGAGGGCTGTGTTGAACATTGGCCCCATGGGTCCCCACACGTAGCTGGAGCGGATGGGGAAGTCGGCTATCGTGATGGTCTTGGTCTTGTTGTAGTCGATGCTGGAGCCATTGAAGCCGTAGTTCACCTTGCAGCCCGAGAGCCACAGCGCGCACACGGCCATGATGGCCAGGGCGGCCATTTGTCCCCAAGGGGCGCGGTGTCTACTTGTTGAGCCCATATTGTTTGATTCTTCTGTAGAGGGTTCGGTCGCTGATGCCCAGCTCCTGGGCGGCTTTCTTGCGGTTGCCCCCGTTGCGCTCCAAGGCTTTCTCCACGGTCTGCCGTCCCAGGTCGTTGAGGTTGAGGGTTTCCGGTTCCTCGGCTTTTATCTCCTCGGCCTCGGCCTCTTGTATGTCGGAGTGGGCGGTGGGCTGGTTGGCTGTCATTATCTTGCCCTGCCGGTCGGCTATGGCGGGCAGCTTGCTGTCGATGAGCTGGGAGGAGAAGCCCTGTGCTCCGTCCAAGGCGCGCGTCTCGTCGAGGCGCTTGCGCAGGCTGTTGAGGTCGCGGCGCAGGTCGCTTACGTTGCCCCGAAGCTCATAGAGGATCTTGTACAGGATCTCCCGCTCGCTCTCGTAGGAATGCTGTCCCGGCTGGGCGATGGTGGAGAGTTCGGTGCTCTCCTGGTCGCTCGGGATGAAGTTCTGGAGCATCTTGGCCGTTATGAGCCGCTCCTCGCTCAACACCGACATCTGCTCCGTGATGTTCTTCAGCTGTCGCACGTTGCCCGGCCACTTGTAGTGGAGCATCATCTGCTTGGCCTCGTCGTCGAGCGTGATTTTGGGCAGCTTGTATTTCTCGGCCATCTGCATGGCAAACAGGCGGAAGAGCAGCAGTATGTCGTCGCCGCGGTCGCGCAAGGGCGGCATCTGTATGGGGATGGTGTTGAGTCGGTAGTAGAGGTCCTCGCGGAAACGTCCCTCGCTGATGGCCTTGCGCATGTTCACGTTGGTGGCCGCCACGATGCGCACGTCGGTCTTCATGATTTTCTGTCCGCCCACGCGGATGTATTCTCCCGTCTCCAGCACGCGCAGCAGCCTGGCCTGGGTGGCCATGGGCAGCTCGCCCACCTCGTCAAGGAAGATGGTACCCTTGTTGGCCACACCGAAGTAGCCCTCGCTCTCGCCTATGGCCCCAGTGAAGGATCCTTTTTCGTGGCCGAAGAGTTCGCTGTCGATTGTTCCTTCGGGGATGGAGCCGCAGTTGATGGCGAAGTATTTCTCGCGCCGGCGCGGCGAGTTGTCGTGGATGACGCGTGGAATGATTTCCTTTCCCACGCCGCTCTCGCCCACTATCAGCACGCTCAAGTCGGTGGGCGCGACCTGCAGGGCCACGTCCAGCGCATGGTTAAGGCCATCGCTGTTGCCAACGATGTTGTATCGCTGTTTTATCTTTTGCAGTTCGGATGTGTTCATTGGGTGACAAAATTACATATTTTATTTGAGATAACTGCAATTTTGGCATACTTTTTTATCGCCTTTCTCATTATTCATCCGCATTTGCCGCCGTGGGGTAGGTGGCGTTGGCCGTTTGCGGCTCACTTTGCCTTTTGCGTACCCTTTCCGTTCCGTCCCAGCTTGATCAGGAGCAGGCCAACGCCGGTCCACGTGAGTTCCCTCAGTCTGACGATGAGGGCGAGGAAAATGCCCTGGCTGGCGGCCATTCCCAACTTGGTGGTCGACATGAGGAAGCCTCCCTCGCGGCCGCCCAACTGGAGGGGCATGAAGAACAGCAGGTTGGCGAAGAGCGAGGTGAAGGCCAGGATGAACATGCTGTCGAAGAAGTTGACGCTTGGCCGCAGTACGAGCAGGATGAAGAGTATCTCCAGCGACGAGCATACGCGGCAGCTCAGTTCGAGCAGCACGGCGCAGAAGAACGTGCGCGGGTTTTGGTTGTGGAGGGCGGCGATTTGCTGGTCCACGGTGTCGAGCTGCTCGCGGTGATCCTCCACGAAGGGCTGCGCCCACTTCCTCACCAGCGGAAGATGGCTCAGGAGCTTCATCACGCGGTTGGCCAATCCCTTGCGGTAGCCCGAGAAGAAGAACCAGATGCCCAGCGTGCAGGCCCCCATCGTGATGGCCAGCAGCACGCCCATGAGGAAGTCGACGGGGCGGATGAGCAGATACAGCACACACGACAGCCCCCAGAACCAGAAGTGGCTGAAGATGTGGGTCATGGCATAGAGGATGACCGAAGACGAGGCACGCTCGGTGCCTATCTTCGGCGCAAGCTCCATGATGCGGTAGGGCTCGCCCCCCATCAGTCCGCCGGGAGTGGCATAGTTGAGCGCGAAGCCCGATACGGTGATTTTGTAGAGCCACCAGAACTTCACCTTCTTGGTGCGCTGCATGCCCTCGGGCGTGGAATCCTGGCTGCGGATGATGAGATACCATGCTCCTGTGTTGAACAGATACAGCACCAGCCACAAGGCCAGTACGGCGAAAAACCAGTACCCGGCATGCCGCAGTCCGTCCCACACCTGCTTGAAGTCGAGCTGCGTCACCATGACGACCAGCACGAGCAGGCCGAAAAGGAAGAAGGCGTTCTGATATTTCTTCTTCATTGTTTATTGTTCTGAGTCGTTGTCGTTGGCCGCATCTTCGGCCTGGGGAGTCTCAGCGGGCTTTTCGTCGGCTTGGGCCTTTTTCCCTGCCTGTGCGCTGGCTCCGCGGTAGCCGCGTGGCGCACGCTCTATGATGGAGTTCTCGTGCTTCTTCGGTATGGAGAAGCGCACTTTCTCGCTGTCGTCCTTCTTCTCATGATAGAGCTTCTTCAGGGGGTTCTCCAGGGGCTCGTCGTATTCCTGGCGGTGGCGGAAGGCGTCGATGGCGAGGAAGATGGCGTGGCGGAACGATGTGGGGTCGGCCTGGTTGCGCCCGGCGATGGAGAAGGCTGCGTTGTCCTCGGGGGCCGTGCACACGATGGCCAGTCCTGCCAGATAGGCCACGCCGTTGGAGGGCTCCAGTGCCTTGAAGGGCGCTATGCCTTGGTCGTGGTACATGGCCAGCACTCCGTCGAAGGCGTCCATCACGTTGCCGCTGAAGAGCTCGTCGGCCGCGTAGGGGCCAAAGACGTTCAGGCCGGCGTCGGCAAGCTTGTTGACCGTGGGCGTGATCACTTCCTGCTCCTCCTTGCCGAAGTTGCCGTATTCGGCGCTGTTGGGATTGAGCGACAGCACGGCCACGCGCGGATTGCTCATGCGGAAGTCGCGGCGCAGGGTGTTGTAGAGCAGTGAGGCGCGGTTCTCCACCAGTTCGGGGGTGATGGCGGCCGGCACGTCGCGCATGGCCAGGTTGTTGGTGGCCAGGGCCACACACAGGTTGTCGTTGATGAGCATGGGCAGAGCCTTGCAGCCGTCGCCGAGGCAACTCTCGATGTAGGCCTGCTGGCTGTCAAACTTCACGCCGCTCGATTCCAGGCTGCTCTCGTCCACGGGGCAGGTCACGAGCACGTCGAAGAGTCCGTTGCGGTAGTCGCTGATGGCCCGGTCGAGGGCGGCCATGGCGGCGTGGTTGGATTCGGGGGTAGGCACTCCTATCTCCACTTTGATTTCCTCGTCGAAGCAGGTGAGCAGGTTCACGCATCCCTCGCGTGCCTCTCTGGCGTCGCTGATGATGGTGAAGTTGGCTTGGATGTCGAGGGCCTTGCGGTGGTAGGTTGCTACCTTGGGCGAGCCGTAGATGATGGGAGTGCATAGCTCCAACATCTCGGGCGCGGCGAAGGTTTTAAAAATCAGTTCATATCCAATACCGTTGGTGTCGCCGTGGGTGATGGCAACGCGTATCTTTCTGTTATTTTCCATTTTGTTTTTGTTTTATAGTATAGAGTGCGGCTTCCAACTGCCGCATCAGATTCCTTTTCTTCGATTCGGGCGCATAGACAAAGGCCAGCACCGTCACTTGGCCCACCCGCTTCCTCACGTAGGGGCCGCCCATGGCGTCACCTTCCATTTCCCACAGTCCGCGGTCTTGCCGCTCGTCGACCAACTTGAAATGCATGGCGTCGGTCTCGCCCTTGATGTTGCGGGCCAGCAGTTCTCCTGTGGGGCCTCGCATGACGACGATGTTCTTCATCCCTTGTGCCGTGTTGTTCGACAGCCAGATGAAGTCTTTCCTCACCATGCTGCTCCCCAGTTCCTCCGGGATGAGCATGTCGATGCCAAACATCCTTTTGATGAGGCTGTCGGCCTTGGCGTTGTGCGAGCGTCGCAGTCGCCTCACCTCTTGCGCCATCTCGAAGGCATTGAGCATTCTGACGAGTCGCTGTGGGTCACTGCCGTCGGTGCGGACGACGATTTGCGGGCGTGCCCATACGTCCTGCTCCAAGCTCATGGCTGTGCCCCGCTGGTGGATGACGATGGCGCGCGCGAGGCGCGACCATTCGTCGAGCCGCTTCCTGCCCACGATGTCGAACATGGGCTCTTCCTGCGGAAGTCCCTCCACAGGCTGGCCCAGCGCTTGCTCCAGACTGTCGCCCCCGTGACCAACAAGTGTCACCTCGTACGCGCGGGAGCTGGAGGCGGGCAGTCCGCCTCCTGTGTCGTTGCAGGCGCAGAGCGCCATGCAGAGCAGAGGGATGAGCCAGTGGCGGATTCTCATTTCCTCACAGCGCCTATCTTCTTCGACGTGCTGAGGAGTCCGCAGGCGGCGTAGATGTCCTGTCCGCGGCTGGCGCGGATGGTGGTGAAGATGCCGTGGCTGGTCAGATAGTCGCGCAGTTCCTCCATCTTCTTCTCGTCGGCCCCATGAAGCGGCACGTTGGGTATCTGGTGGAAGCGGATGAGGTTGACGCGGCATTCCAGTCCGCTGAGCAGCCTGACGATCTCCTTGGCGTGTGCGGTGGAGTCGTTCACCCCGCCGAAGACGATGTATTCGAACGAGAGCCGCCGCTGGTGGCTGAAGTCGTAGTTGCGCAGTAGCTCCACCACGTCGGCTATGCCCATTCCCCGCTCGGCGGGCATCAGCTTGGCCCGCTGCTCGGGAAGGGGAGAATGGAGGCTGATGGCCACATGGCATTCGCTCTCCTCCAAGAATTGCCTCAGCTTGTTTCTCACGCCCACGCTGCTCACCGTGATGCGCTTGGGGCTCCATGCCCATCCATAGTCGGCGGTGAGGATTTCTGTGGCTCGCAGCACGTTGTCGAGGTTGTCCATCGGCTCGCCCTGTCCCATGAACACGATGTTGGTGAGCTGGTCGCGCTCGGGCAGCGAGTAGATTTGGTTCAATATGTCGTTGGCGGTGAGGTTGCCCTCGAATCCTTGTTTTCCGGTCTGGCAGAAAAGGCAGTTCATCTTGCATCCCACCTGCGACGATACGCACAGCGTGGCCCGGTTGTTCTCTTCGGGTATGAACACGGTCTCCACGAATTTGCCCACGTTGCCTTCGTTGGTGGTGGAGACGGGAAACAGATATTTGATGGTGCCGTCCTTGGAGTGCTGGGCGTCGATGGGCGCGGCGCAGCCCACCTCGAAGCTTTCGGCCAGCTTTTCGCGGTTGGCTTTCGAGATGTTGGTCATTTCGCTGATGTCGCCCACATGCTTGTGGTAAATCCACTCTGCCATCTGTGTGCCGGCAAATTTAGGCAGTCCCAACTCTACGGCGATGTTTTTCATTTCATCGCTTGTCAGACCCAATAGTTTTCTTTTCATACTTCATAACTAAACCGTTATTCTTTGGCTTCGTAGGTAGGAGGTGCGGTTTCCCACCTCACTTTCCTGCACGGCGAGACGCCGTGCCTCCTACTTTTCATACTGCAAAGATAGTGTAAATCGTGTGAAGAACGAAATAAACTCGTTTATTTTTTCTTCAGAGATACGGTTCAACTTGCCGATAACGGTGAAAAAGGCTATCCGCAACCATCCAGACGCGGGGGCGTGAAGTCTCCTATCTTTGGGAGACAGGGGGGCAACAAGTGGAATGTCTCTCCTCAATGCGGCTCGCACAAGTTGTGTGACAGCTGTCACACAGCAATGGAACAACCGTCGCACAGCAATGGAACAGTTGACACACAACATCGTGACGGTTGACACACACTGTAGTTTAACGCTTTTGGTGTGTAGTTTAACGTTTTTGGTTGACTACTTTTAGCCTTATTTTTAATGTTGGTTGACCCGGTTAAACATTACTTT
>SAMEA3663103__coassemble_812_pt1 | contig 12115 bp, 11 predicted proteins | sample SAMEA3663103__metabat2_high_PE_013 | metagenome-assembled genome bin SAMEA3663103 (sample SAMEA3663103) | pig gut metagenome | biome: pig gut; feature: pig-associated habitat; material: faeces | place: France | collected 2012 | reverse complement strand
TGCAGATTATTTTCGCTTCTGTATCATATTAGGCGCGTAGTTGCGGATTTGAGGAGATTCTGAATATGTGAGAAATGGAACATGCAGTATCTTCGCTTTTGTTGAACCGCTTGCCGGTTGGCATCACCAAAGTGTCAGAGAACACAGAACCGCAGTAGATTGGGCTGAAGAAATAAAGTGGTTGGTTGACAACAGACCGGAAGCGAAGAAGATCGTCCTCGTCATGGACAATCTGAACACGCATAAAATAGCATCCTTGTATAAAAAATACGACCCTGAAACAGCAAGGAGCATACGACGCAAGCTGGAAATTCACTATACTCCCAAACATGGCAGTTGGCTTGACATGGCTGAAATAGAATTGAACATGATGACGAGGCAGTGTTTGAACAGAAGAATTCAGGATATATCTATTTTAAGAAAAGAACTATCCGCATGGGAGACCGACAAGAATGACGAAAGCAAGAAGATTGTCTGGCAGTTCCGTACAGAGGATGCAAGAGTGAAGTTAATTTCTCTTTATCCGAAGTTATGAGTATAACAGAAGAAATGATCAGGACACTACACTAGTCATACTCATAATATTTCCTCCTTTTCAGCATCGCACAACATACTGGGAGGGTGCCAGTATGCCAGAGTGGTCAAAACAAGGCAAATATCGGTCTAAACAGTGATCTTGTTCACAAGGTTTAAGAGTCCAGCCAGGCGTATGAGCTAAAAGCTGCAAGTTGGGTTAACGGACTATTGAATTTATGGGTTTGGGGGCTTGATGCTCATTGATCATGAATACATACTGGAAATAGTCCAAAGTAGAATATGATGGCAGTCCTTGATAAGACTGGCTGAGAAAAGACAGACTGACTTTGGTACCAACTAGATCATTACAGTCCCTATAGGGGGATCCGTCACCGTCAAGCGCATATATAGCTGTTTTTATACCCTTTGAAGCTTCTTCTATGTTGATCACATTATTGAAAAAACTCACCGGGCCGTTAGAGCTAGCAAGTTCCGTTGATTCATCTGGCGGAGTGATAGTCATCTCATCGCCCTTAGGGAAATAACAATTGCTGTCAATAGCTATCTGAACCATTGATGTCACGCTGAGATGATGTTCCTTCAGTATGCTTCCAAAAGTCTGAACCGTATCACCCTCTATCATGTACGGTGTCTGAAAGGCATGCGCCAGCCCAACGAAACAGTAACAACCATTCTTCACTAGACTACTGTTTGCAGGATCCTGCATGAAATCCAGCAACGACTGCGCCATGACCTGATCTCGAAGTAATCCTTCATGTTCTCCCTTCTTGCCCAGTAAGCCAACTACATGAATCTTATGGGATTTATCTACATTCCGGTTATAAGCATAAATCTCTTTCCATTTCTTCAGGCATTCGTCCGTCTTGGTCTGTGGCGTATCATTGCCAATATCATGGATTACGGAGACCAATTTCTTTTCATCTAGGTTACCATCATTGATAATGCTGTTCAGTTTCTCAGCATTCTCCGCATATATTTCTGCACCATAAGTCCTAACGTCTTTGTTTTTGTTCAGATAGATTATCAGTTTCGAGTCCAGTAGATGATTTGGGGAGAAACCGTGCTGCTCCCCGAAGAGGAAGACATGTCCCTTTCCTGTCTGGATCTTTGTGCCAAACGCCTGAGGAATGTAGACTTCTTCTTCATTGATTTTGAACATATGGTCCTTCAGATAAGACACCTTTATGCTGTCTTCCTTACCCTTATAGGTTCTATCGCAATATACGAAGTAGATTGTCGGGAGCATGATCAGGGCAGCCAATGTCACAAGGACGGTTATAATTATTTTCTTTTTCATTTCGCTTATTTTTTTTGATTAATCAGCAACTGTGGATTAATTATTAAGTAAACAATATATAATGACTTCAATAATTGATAATAAAACACATACCAAAAACGCCATTAAGAAAGATCTTGTAGAATAAGCTACAAACACAACAATAGCAGACATCATACTTAGCATTATAAACATGATTGACACACGTTTACCCTCAACCGGTAGGAATAATGGCCTCAAAAAACTTTTTAGACATTTCATAAAATTCGACTTATTTTTTTGCAAATATAGGATCAATATTTATAAATTGCAATATTAATGCTACATAAATAATCCTTTTTTAATCTTTTTAGGTTAATTATTTACAGATATTATCATATTTGGCTTTAAAGCTTTACATTTTAAATACCCAATAACAAAATACAAAGGACAATTAAGGCGCACTGGCTATTTCCCGCGGCCCGGATATTCGCAATTTTCTCTGGTTACAGATCTGTAATTGGTTAACCTACATTATTCATGAACATTAACTCTGCCCTATTAAGACTATTAAGACATTGAATGATCAAGAATTGACCACGAATTATTCACAAATTATTATATTTATGAGAAAATCGTGGATACTTACAGATAGGCACTTGCTATGGATGGCAACAGTCGCCCTTGTGCCAAAAGCTTTTATTCCTCCGGGTGGAGAAAAAGCATTGTTTAGGAATATCGAACATCTTGATTTATCCCACCCTACATTAGTACACGTACCCCTCTCTTTTATTTACAAAACATCTCATCTTTTCCATGAGCTTGCTCCACATATGCCTTCATTTGCAAGGCTGATTTTTTGCGTTAATGTATGTTAACGCTAATTAGGCTTAGCGATTTCGAAGAATCGCTGTTGCATAGAAGCAAATTCTCATAAAGAACATCTTTACAAGCAAAGCCGCCTGACAAAGAATATTTTTTACATATTACAAATCATGAAGTTGTACGTTTCTATCTTCGATACGATGAACGTCTTCGATTGCGATAGTTTATTCTTATTGGTTATTGAAGGGAGTAGATACCGAACAGCTATATATGATAGAGCTGTCCCATATAGAGACAGGGGACGACTGGGACATGTGGGACAGTGATGTTGTGACGGAACAGACTAATCAACAAGAAAAGGCAAGGCCTTGTAATGAACCTTGTCCTTTCTTGATGTAAACTATTCTTCCAACTGATAAGCTTGCTTATCTCGTAGCATCTTCCAAGACTCAGCTCTAAAGCGACCGCCGATTTGCAAAATCGGTAAGCCTAATTACCGTTAACTTACATTAACGGGGTTTTCGCCCTTACAAGAGGGCTCTTGTGGAGCAAGCTCAGGGCGGAATAAAGACCTCTATCTGTAAGCAAAAACGACTACACAACCACATTCGTAGCTTGCCTTCAGGAGAAATTTGCCCGTTCTATGAGACTTGCTATCAGCCAATCGCCGATATCTATCTTGGCTCCACGCTCTGTTGCTGAAGATTGGCGTTCGAGCAAATCACACACGATTACGCGTTTAGGTAAGAAGAATCTTCTTGACTTCTCCTTCCATTCGTCATAGGCATCCACATCAGGGAAGATAATCACCGTGCGGTTGCATAGTGCTACCATACGCTCAGACTTGAAGTTTGCTTTGCCACCAACCGCCACCCAGATATAGTCGGGGAAGACGAGAGAGCCGAGCAAGGCCGTCTTTTCAGATTCCACCAAAGCAACAGCCTTTCCAATGTCATCACTATGAAGCAAGTGTTCACCAAAAAGACACTGTGTAATCGCAAAATCCTCGGGTAACAAGCCTTTTCGCTTCAATCGGGAATGTATCCAATCAACTGCCATGCCTGTCTTGATTCGATGACCGCTATTTGCGTCATAATACATAACCTTTCCCGTCCGGACATTGCCGTTGAAGTCCAGTTGCCAATAGATGATACCTCCATCACGGGTAGAACCGATAAGATAACGGCACAACAATCGTTCAAGGTCAGCCTTGCTGACGTGACATCTGTCACGAAGGAAGCGGAAGAAGTCATTCTCCATACCCCATGATTCGACCACATGGTCAAAGGGGAGAAACTGGATATCCTCAGAATGGCACATCATCACCTCCTTCCGTATTGGTTTCAAAAATGAGGTTTTCATCATCACGATGCACATGAGATTCACCTGCTTGCCTCAGTTGCTCATCTTGGCGTCCCGATTGTCCCGTCTGTCCCATGTCTCCGGCTGGGACATCTTTCTTCGAGCTGTCACAGACCTCTTGACGGATGCGCCCTACAGCTGATTTGGAAATGCCAAGTTCACGACTGATCTCCCGGACGGTCTTTCCTTCGCCAACACGCTTCTTCACCTCATCCTTCAATTCCTCTCTATCCTGTTCTTTTAAGTGCTCCTGCTCAAGCGAGTCACAACGATAGACAAAATGCAGGAGCGTGCCGTCTTTCTCTATGCTGTAAACTCTAACATTGTCCGTACCGTACTGAATCCCACAATTGCGCACCTTTATCTGCTTAAGATAACGGATGCTGTTGCCCTGGGCACTGGTACCAAGTGCGAAACAACTGTCGATGAAGTTAAACAACTTCTTCGAACCTGCCAAATCGTTCTGCGTGATGATACGGCTCATGTCACGCTTTGGCGTGTGTGCTATAATCAGTATGGAGAAGCCATATTTGTTCTTCAATACTCTGAGATTCTGAACCAGTTTGGCAGCGTCTTCACCTTTCTCCATCTGCATGCACAGGATGGAAATGTTGTCGATAATGATGATGTTGGCCTCACAAGCAACGGCTGCCTTTTCAATATCTCGGATCACAGCATTCTCAAAGGGTATATCGAGATTAGCGAGATTGTCAGGCTCCAGCGACACTCGATACAGCGTTGGCGGGAAATGGTGTAAGTTGCCCTGATTGTCTGTATAGCGTAGTTGAAACTGCTTGTCGGAAAGTTCAAAATCAAAGTAGAGGACCTTATAGCTCTTCGCTATCTCTTCTGCAATCTGCACAGCCAGAATACTCTTACCGGCATTAGAGTCGGCAAAGAGACATCCTATTTCTCCTTCAAACCAAAACGGTCCGAACAACTCCTTTGGGTTGCTCCGCAGACTGGCCTCACTCATGGCTTGGTTGACACTCTTGATGGACAACACCCCTACATTGGAAGGTATGCCATCAGCATTCTGCTGGACTTTCCTCAATTCGATACCAAGCATCTTCACACGGTTTGTTGACAATGAGGAAGGAGAAGGAGCCTCGACATTCTCATGCTTTACGACATATTCTACGTATCGTTTGCTATCCAAGTCGTAGAGGCCATTGATACAGTTTCTTAAATTCATTTCCAGCCTCCTTTCTTAACAAGCCCACGTCGCTTAATATTGATGTAAGACATGGCATCACGCTCCAACTCTTGCACCGACTTATGATGAGTGCTGTCGTTCAACAACTCGTCAATCTCGGCTTTGTTGAAGAGAATACTCTTTCCTCTCTTGTGGAAGGGAATCTTCTTAGCACTCGTCCAGCCATAGATGGTCTGCTCGGCCGGATGGTTGGGCAGATAATCTATCAAAGCGGACACGTTGAACCACTGAGGCTCATCAGCTTTTACGGAAGGAGCCAGTCTGTCCATCTTCTCGTCTAACTCCTTGAGCTTCGCAAGCACATCCACCATCAGCTGGGGCATGTCGTTGAATGTAATCTGGTTTTGCAACATGATTTTATCCTTTTAATTAGTAAATCTCTGTATGCAAAATTAGCAAAACCCTTGTGTGGCTCTGTGTGGCATTTTGTGGGAATACAAAAATATCGGATGCGACAACTGCTTGATAATGAGCAGTTAATACATCCGATATTTGTTAATGTATGTAAGGATTGTGGAAGAATGCCTTTTTTCTGTGGCTTTTGTCCTTATAAGGCCCTCTTTATGGCCTCCTTAATCTGTTCAACGTATATTTTGTTCTTTTCTGAGGCTGTAACACTAAGGAAATCCTTGTGGTGCTTATCATAGTAGTCGATAGTAATACCACATACTTCCAGCACTCCCAAGACCCAATGACGGGCATAATTGGCGGGAGTGATGGTGAGGGATACCGCATAGATCATGTAGCAGATTCTTTGATTCTCACGGGGCAGCGGACACACTACATCTTTAGACACCTGCAAATTCATGAAGTTGACAAAGACACTTCCCGGCATGTCCCGAAACTGGCGACCATTACAAGTTTGATAAATGGCAACGCAAACGCCCAAGTCAACGATGTCTTTCAACTTCGCTGTTTCCTTCAAGAGGAGAATCTCGTTGTTCATGTGCCGACCTCCTTTTCCATTCGCTTAGCATCTGCCATAATCGACTGTGCTATGTGCGCTATCTTATCAATCAAGATTTCCAGGAACTGCATTTCAAAGTAGTACACATGGGCACACTTGTTCATCACATTCTTGTATATGTCAAATTGTTTCTCTGCCAACTCATGAGCCTTGTAATAATCTTCTCTACTCTGATCGCATTTCTTGTCCAACTGGATGAATTCCGGTGTGTCGAAAGGCATCATATCCAGTCGGTTGCTCTCTGACTGATATTGTTTCCAAAGCTTAGTTGCTGCCTCTTCCACCACTCTCAATTCTTTCAGATTGATGTCATCATGTTTCTTCGCCATACGAATATAATCCACCTGTTTCCAAATTTGAAGGTCCAATGACTTGAAAGAGAAAATGGCATCCAGCAGTTTACCGTTACATTCGATAAGGGCATGTATATTCTCTTGCGCCTGTTTCTCCGCAGCATCAATCAGGTGGTTCGTATATTGGAAATCAGCAAAGAACTCTGCGAGAACCGAAGCATCCTCGAATACGATCTCTTCGGGTGCTTTCTTGGAAGGTATAGTTTTGTTTACCAATAGCAGACGATTGGTTATCTCTTCAATAAGATTTTCCATGTGCGGTAAATTTTATGATTTTGTTAAGTCTAGGTCGATCTTGATTGCATTTGCAGCATCCTCCTTCTTTTTATCGACCACCTTGGTATAAACTTGCGTCGTTCTCACGTTAGTATGTCCAAGCATCTTGCTCACAGTATAGATGTCAGTACCACTGGCCAACTGTAGCGTAGCATAGGTGTGGCGAAAACAATGGAAGGTGATATGCTTAGTGATACCGGCCGATTGAATCCACCGTTGCAGTGGCTTAGAAATCCATGAAGGATCCGGCAGTCCCTCAAACACCAGTCGTTTGCCATCCAACCGTTCTCCACATAGCTGATAAGCCTGAGAGGATATTGGCATGTATTCCACGCCATGCGTCTTACGTTGCGTGAAATCGAGTCTGTAGTGATCGCCGTCCTCTATCACTTCCTGCCACGTCATCAGTTTTATATCGACATGACGAAGACCGGTTAGAGCCGAAAAAAGTGCAGCCCGTTTGACGACAGGGATGGCGCAGGGTGTGTGCGCAAGGATGTTGAGTTCCCCAATGGTAAGATGTTCGCGCCGACTTTCCTCTTCGGGAATACCCTTCACCTTAGCGGAAAGGTCCACGGTGAGGTATCCGTCCACAAAAGCCTGCTTCAGTCCTGCCTTGAAGATGGCAAAATAGGTGGAAGCCGTGTTTTGTGATATAGTCCCCGACTTATTGCCTCCCTTGGGAGCATACAGTACGAAGAACTTGAAGTTCTCTATCATGCTCAGGTCAATATCCCTGAAGAGTATTGTATCGCCATTGGCATAAATCTTCAGTAGCTCATAGACACGTCCCCAGTTGATGATTATCGAATCGGAACTGTTTCTATGCCTCTTCTCCGATACCTGCTTAAAGTAAGGGATAAAGTTTTGCATCGACCGCTCGTTTTGTGCTGCCTGCTCTGCCTCGTTGTCCGTATAGAGTGCTGCATTGTCGTATTCACGCTGTCTCAAGGCTCTCACCTTGTCGGCATAGCGGCACGCCTCATTATCCATATCCGAGCGGCATACGATGACACCGTTGATGTCCCGCTTGGGTTTGTACGACACAGATCCGTCGGCATTAGGCCGTGATGGTCGGCCCTTATCCCATACTGGGGTCGTGATGGTACGGTTCAATGCCTCTTTGTGCCGCGACGGCTTAGCCCCGGGATAGGCAAATACTGGGTAGCTCTCAATGATGAGATACCATTCTTCACGATACTCCGACTTGCGGAGCTTTACTGTGCACTTGGTGTTGGGGAGTGGTTTCTTCATGACTTCACAACATCTTTATAAAGGTGATCAATATCTTCTTTTGGGGCATAGACAAAGTTGCCTATCTGCCGAGTAGGGATGGAATACTTACGTATATGTGTATAGACCGTGCTGTCGTCTATACCATAAGTCTTTGAGATTTCGCCAATGGTGTAACAGTCCTCGGGTTCCAAATGGTAAGACTTGGGTAAAGGCTTACTTCTATCAATGGGCTCCGTGCGAAGTGGAACCTTATCCAGCAGTACCGACTTGTTGACACGCGTCAGACGTTGCCCAATGTTGACTGCGGGTAAAACGCCCTTTCTTATCAATCGGTAAATCGTATCCCTACTGATACCAAACATGGCAACAGCTTCTTGAACAGAGATATAATCTCTGGCATAAGGAATATTCTCTACGATGTCATTCAGCTGGCTCATCCTCTTTTTGACAGCCTCTCTTTGATCATAAGCCCTCTGAGAGCATCGACGAGAACAATACTTTGAATCAAGAGTCTTTGCGATGAACGTATTACCGCAATACTGACACTTCCGTTTAATCTCAAACTTAGCTGCTGGCATGTTGTACCGTATTAAGTTGGGTTACGTATGAATAAGTATGGATAAGTCGCACCTTGTCAGAAATTAGGTCGCGTTCCAAATATGGTACAAATATAAGATAAATATCGGAAGAAATCGGTAATTATACAAAGATTAACTAAAACAAAAACGGGTGTAACCTATTGAGTTACACCCGCTTTCTTATTTATCATTATTGATGGTTGTCAATATTATTTCACCTCCTCGAAGTCGGCGTCTTGGATGTTGTCGTCGCTCTTCGAGCCGGTGCTGCCTTGGGCGTTGCCACCCTGCGCACCACTCTGTGCGCCACCCTGGAAGCCTTGTGCGCCGGCGCCAGGCTGTGCGCCACCCTGACCATACATCTGGGCGCTGGCGGCCTGGACAGCCTGGTTCAGTGCGGCAGTGGCCGTGTCGATGGCGTTGAGGTCTTGGGCCTTGTGGGCATCCTTGAGCTGCTGCAGAGCCTGGTCGATGGCCGGCTTCTTGTCGGCGGGAATCTTGTCACCGTTGTCCTTGAGGAAGTTCTCGGTGGTGAAGATCATGGAGTCAGCCTGGTTGAGCTTGTCCACCTTCTCACGCTCGGCCTTGTCGGCGGCGGCGTTCTGCTCGGCCTCTGCCTTCATGCGCTCTATCTCGTCCTTGCTCAGGCCGCTTGAGGCCTCGATGCGGATGGCCTGCTCCTTGCCAGTGGCCTTGTCCTTGGCGCTCACGTTGAGGATGCCGTTGGCATCAATATCGAAGGTCACCTCGATCTGCGGAACACCACGACGTGCGGGAGCGATGCCCTCCAAGTTGAACTGGCCAATGCTCTTGTTCTGTGCAGCCATGGGGCGCTCACCTTGCAGCACGTGGATGGTCACGGCTGTCTGGTTGTCGACGGCTGTGGAGAACACCTCGCTCTTCTTGCAGGGGATTGTGGTGTTGGCGTCGATGAGTTTGGTCATCACGCCGCCCATGGTCTCGATGCCAAGAGTCAGCGGCGTCACGTCGAGCAGCACGATGTCGCCCACTCCGTTCTCCTTGTTTAGGATTGCGCCTTGGATGGCTGCGCCGATGGCCACCACCTCGTCGGGGTTCACGCCCTTTGAGGGTTCCTTGCCGAAGTAGTTCTTCACCAAGGTCTGCACGGCGGGAATACGGCTCGAACCGCCCACGAGGATCACCTCGTCGATGTCGCTCGGCTGGAGCTTGGCGTCGCGCATGGCGTTCTGGCAGGGCACGAGGCAAGCCTGTATCAGCTCGTGGGCCAACTGCTCAAACTGTGCCCTTGTGAGCGTCTTCACCAAGTGCTTTGGCACACCGCCCTCGGCAGAGATGTACGGCAGGTTGATTTCTGTCGTGGTGGAACTTGAGAGCTCAATCTTGGCTTTCTCGGCAGCCTCCTTCAGGCGCTGCATGGCCATCGGATCCTTGCTCAAGTCGATGCCCTCGTCTTGCTTGAAGCCGTTGACGAGCCAATCGATGATCACCTGGTCGAAGTCGTCGCCGCCCAAGTGGGTGTCGCCGTTGGTAGAGAGCACCTCAAACACACCGTCGCCAAAGTCGAGGATGGAGATATCGAATGTACCGCCACCGAGGTCGAACACGGCAATCTTCATGTTCTTTCCAGCCTTGTCCACGCCGTAGGCCAGTGCTGCGGCCGTAGGCTCATTCACGATACGGCGCACGTTGAGTCCAGCGATGGTACCGGCTTCCTTCGTGGCCTGGCGCTGGGAGTCGGAGAAGTAGGCCGGTACGGTAATCACGGCGTCGGTCACTTCCTGCCCGAGATAGTCCTCGGCGGTCTTCTTCATCTTCTGCAGAATCATGGCCGAGATTTCCTGCGGGGTGTACTTGCGGCCGGAAATCTCCACGCGGGGATATCCGTTGTCGTTCACCACCGTGAAGGGCACGCGCTCGGCCTCCTTGCGGCTCTGCTCGTAGGTCTCGCCCATGAAGCGTTTGATGGAGTATACGGTGTTCTGCGGGTTGGTGATGGCCTGACGTTTTGCAGGGTCGCCCACCTTGCGCTCACCGTCCTTTACGAAGCCAACCACAGAAGGAGTTGTACGCTTGCCTTCAGAGTTAGCAATCACTACCGGCTCATTGCCCTCGAACACGGCAACGCAGCTGTTGGTAGTACCTAAGTCAATTCCAATAATCTTTCCCATTGTATTTCGTTTTTTTTATTTATTATTCCAAAAGAAGTTGCTTGGACAAAAAGTCCGCCCATAAAGGAACAAACGTTATGCCAACAGCGACAATGGTGACAAGTTGTCAGTCGCGTCTCTCTTAAAGTCCCCCCGTCTGCTCCCTCCTGTCAGCCTCCGGCTGCCGCCTCAGGAAAAGGACGCTCCCAACGACGCGCCTCCCATTGCAGAGGCCTTTGCGCATTCTGCCTTGGGGGCTATGGCCTCCCGCGCAGGGATGGGTCTTGGCAGCTGAAGATTTCCGGGCACCGCATATAGGAATATGGATATTTTTCATTAACTTTGTACCAATTTCACCATGACAGGTCTCATCATTGCTCCGCATTTGGCCGAAGCTTCCCCCAAGAGCCTGCCTATACATTATTAATATATATAGCCCACGGTTGTGGTGGGCGGCTAAAAATTTAATTGTCGGATGTTCTACAAGATCAGGCGCATGGCCCTCTGGCTTCGTCGGTGTCCCTACTCGCGGGGCTTCGGCGTTCAGTCGCCGTCGGCCTACCGGTTCATCCGCTATGTGGTGAACGAGCACTATCCCTACTATGCCTACGACGACCTGCGCCGCGCCATTCCCGGCATTGCGCCCAGCTGGCGGAGGCAGTGCCGGCTCTATTTCCGCATCGCCAACTACGCCCAGGCGGAGGAATGGTGGGAGGTGGCCCCCGAGGATGAGGCTGTCAGGGCCTACGTGGAGGCGGGGTGCCACAAGACGCGCGTCACCTGCCATGCCGCCCGCCCCGGTGTGATCCGCATGGCGATGGACAGCGGCGCCAAGGAGACTTTCGCCCGCTGTCTTGCCAAGGCCCCGCCCGAGGCACTGCTCATCGTGGAGGGCATCCACCGCAGCAAGTCCGCCCTCAGGCTCTGGAGGCGGATGGCCGACCACCCCCGCACGAGCGTGAGCTTCGACCTCTACACCTGTGGCATCCTCTTCTTCGACAAGAAACGTATCAAGCAACACTATATCGTCAATTTCTGAACTATGAATAGAATCTATACCAAAACCGGCGACCAAGGCACCACCCAGCTCGCCTCCGGCCAGCGTGTTTACAAGGACGACGCACAGGTGGAGGCCGTGGGGGCCATCGACGAGCTCAACGCCCACATCGGACTGCTGATGGCCGGCCTCGACGACGACTCGCTGCTCCCAAGGCTGCACCAGGTGCAGACCATGCTGTTCAACATCGGCGGCAACCAGCCCGTCGACGACCAGCTGACGCAGGAGCTGGAGCAGGACATGGACCGCATGACGGCCAGTCTGACTCCCATCCGCGACTTCATCTATCCCGGCGGGTGCCGGACCGCCGCCCAGTGCCACGTG
>SAMEA3663103__coassemble_808_pt1 | contig 12189 bp, 6 predicted proteins | sample SAMEA3663103__metabat2_high_PE_013 | metagenome-assembled genome bin SAMEA3663103 (sample SAMEA3663103) | pig gut metagenome | biome: pig gut; feature: pig-associated habitat; material: faeces | place: France | collected 2012 | reverse complement strand
GGGTGGGTCTTTCTATTCCCCTCCCTTTGGAGGGAGGGGGTAGGGGTGGGTCTTTCTATTCCCCTCCCTTTGGAGGGAGGGGGTAGGGGTGGGTCTTTCTATTCCCCTCCCTTTGGAGGGAGGGGGTAGGGGTGGGTCTTTTAGCGTGGTTCGCTTTTAAATTGTTACTACAATAACGAGGCAAGTTCAATGCCCAATTGTTAATGGATTTAGCATTTAATGTTAAATTGTGTTTAGATACTCGCCCTTTTAAGTTAAGAATTTGTTACGTTCTGAAAAATATACTATATTTGCAGGGTGAGACACGTGGCGATAGCTGCGGTGATAAACTGTAACCGCGCACGGCTCTTGCCACAAAAGCCTAACGAAAACCTGTCAACCGTCTTTACTATGGCGACGAAGCACATTTAGAGAGTAATTATAATCATGGCCTAAACAGCCGGATAAGATGTAGAACAATTCAACTCAACGCTGACAATAATTTATTAATGAGCAACAGCTATAATTGTATGGAGAGAAGACTAACTTTGATTTTGAGCTTTCTGTTCCTATTCGTAGGGATGGCTTTGGCTCAAACGAAAATTTCCGGAACAGTAGTTTCTCAGGAAGATGGGCAACCGATTATCGGTGCCTCAGTGATGGTTAAAGGCACTAAGACCGGTGTTGCCACCAACATGGACGGCGAGTTCACCTTGGATGTTCCCAAGGGTGCTGTCCTGGAGGTGACCTACATCGGTATGAAGCCTGTTACGGTAAAGGCCAGTCCGAACATGAAGATCACCATGTTCTCGGCAGCCGACCACCAGCTCGACGAAGTCGTGGTGACGGGTATCCAAAAGATGGACAAGCGCCTCTTCACCGGCGCCACGACCAAGGTGGACGCTGAGAAGACGCGTCTCGACGGTGTGGCAGACGCCTCGCGAGCCCTCGAGGGTCGTGTGGCCGGTGTGAGCGTGGAGAACGTCAGTTCCACCTTCGGTACGGCTCCGAAGATCCGCGTGCGCGGCGCCACCTCTATCTACGGTTCGTCGAGCCCGCTGTGGGTGGTCGACGGTGTGATTCTCGAGGATGCCGTCAACGTGAGCGCCGACGACCTTTCGTCGGGTGACGCCACAACGTTGATCTCCAACGCCATTGCCGGACTCAACGCTGACGATATCGAGAGCTTCCAGGTGCTGAAGGATGGATCCGCCACCTCTATATATGGCGCGCGCGCCATGGCCGGTGTGGTGGTCGTTACCACGAAGAAAGGCCGTGCCGGACACTCCTCCATTAATTATACGGGCGAGTTCACCTATCGCCTCAAGCCCAGCTACAACGATTACAACATCTCCAACTCGCAGGAGCAGATGGGTATCTACAAGGAGATGGAGGCCAAGGGATGGCTCGAGTATGCCAGCCTTGCCAACAGCTCCACCTCCGGTCTCTACGGACAGATGTACAGTCTCATCAAGCAGTATAACGAGACAAGCGGCAAGTTTGGCCTCCCCTACACCCAGGCTGCCATGAACGCCTACCTGCAGCAGGCTGAGTTCCGCAACACCAACTGGTTCGACCTGCTGTTCAACAACAACATCATGCAGAACCACTCGGTGAGCATCTCCAGCGGCACCGACCGCGCCAGCCTCTACGCCTCCATGTCGGCCATGCTCGACCCGGGATGGTATAAGGACAGCAAGGTGCAGCGCTACACGGGCAACTTCAACGCTTCCTACAAGCTGAGCAAGCAGATCACCGTGACCATGCGCGGCAACATGAGCCACCGCGACCAGGACGCTCCCGGTACACTCAGCCAAGATGTCAACGTTGTCGACGGCTCCGTGAACCGCAACTTCGACATCAACCCCTTCAGCTACGCCATGAACACCTCGCGTACGCTCGACCCCAACGCCGTCTACACGCGCTACTATGCCCCGTTCAACATCTTCTCGGAGTTGGACAACAACATGATCAAGGTGAACACCGACGACTTGCGCTTCACGGGTGAGCTCAACATCAAGCCTTTCATGGGACTTGAGATCAACCTCTTGGGCAACTACCGCTTCTACAAGGCCTCGCGTGAGCACATCATCAAGAACCACGCCAACCAGTCCGAGGCCTACCGCGCCGGCGTGGACAACCCCAACGTGATGTACAGCAACTCGTTCCTCTACACCGACCCCGACGTGAAGAACGCCCTGCCGATGTCGGTCATGCCCACCGGCGGTATCAACATCATGAACGTGAACAGCGTGAAGCAGCTCGACTTCCGTGGCACCGTGCAGTATAACCACGTATGGGCCAACACCCACATCTTCAATGCCCTCGTGGGTATGGAGGCCAACCGTGCCGACTACGACGCCCGCGAGAACAAAGTCTACGGTGTGGACTACGAGAACAACCGCATCCAGACCCTTCCTGACCAGTTCTACAAGCAGGCCAAGGAGCGCGGCACCTCGCTCAACACCTTCAGCAAGCAGTTCACGCGTCGTCTGGCCTACTTCGCCAACCTCAACTATTCCTACAAAGGCATCTACGCCTTGAACGTCACCGGCCGCTACGACGGCAACAACAACATGGGCAAGAACCGCAGCAGCCGCTGGCTCCCCACCTGGAACGTCAGCGCAAGCTGGAACATCCATGAGGAGGAGTGGTTCAAGAACTGGGCCACGGCCCACAAGAACTGGCTCTCCCACGCCACGCTGCGCGGCAGCTACTCTCTGGTGGGTGACCAGACCACGGCTTCCAACGCATCGGCCATCTTCGCCTCCCAGAACGTATGGCGTCCGCAGGGCAACCAGCAGGAGACGGGTATCGCCCTCTATCAGCTGGGCAACTCTGAGCTCACATACGAGAAGAAGAAGGAGTTCAACCTGGGTCTCGACCTCGGTTTCCTCAACAACCGCATCAACTTCGTCAACGATATCTACTTCCGCGACAACTACGACCTGATGGGTTACATCAACACCACCGGTGTGGGCGGTGAGATCCGCAAGTTCGCCAACGACGCCAAGATGCACTCGTGGGGTATCGAGTCGACCATCTCCTCGCGCAACATCGTCACCAAGGACTGGGAGTGGGGCACTGACCTGACATTCTCCTACACGCATACGGAAATCAAGAACCTCTTGGCTCAGTCCACCGTGATGGGTCTGATCTACGACTCGGGCAGCAACATCCGTAAGGGTTATCCCCACCGCTCGCTGTTCTCCATTCCTTTCGTAGGACTGAACGATGAGGGTCTGCCCCAGTTCATCAACGAGAAGGGTGAGCTGACCGTGACCGAACTCAACTTCCAGGAGTTCCAGAACCTCGGCTTCCTCCACTATGAGGGTTCCACGGAGCCTACCTTCACCGGTGGCTTGAACAACACCCTGCGCTGGAAGAACTGGCGTCTGAACGTGTTCATCACCTACAGCTTCGGCAACAAGATCCGTCTCGACCCGGTCTTCGCCTCCGCCTATTCCGACATGAGCGCCATGCCCAAGGAGTTCAAGAACCGCTGGGTGCTCCCCGGCGACGAGATGAAGACCGACATTCCCACGATCGCCTCCGTGCGCCAGTATCGCAACTACGCAGCCTCCACCAACCCCCTGAGTTTCGCTTACAACGCCTACAACTACTCTACGGCCCGCGTTGCCGACGGTGGCTTCATCCGCATGAAGGATATCTCGCTGACCTACGACTTCGAGAAGTCGCTCATCAACCACATAGGCCTGAGCACTGCCTCTCTGAAGGTGGACGTGACCAATCCCTTCCTGATCTACTCCGATTCTAAGCTCAACGGCCAGGATCCCGAGTATGTGATGTCTGGTGGTGTGTCGTCGCCCCTGTCGCGTCAGATTACACTCACCCTTCGTTTGGGTATTTAATCCGTCAATTCAACCATATAAACATCTTATATAGATATGAAACTGAATAAAAAGATATATTCCATTTTCGGTCTTGGCCTCGGGCTGCTCGCCCTTGCGTCGTGCAGTGACAGCTTCCTTGACACGATTCCAGATGAGCGTACCGAAATCGACAATGTGGACAAGGTGTTGAAGCTGCTCGTCACCTCCTATCCTTCCGGCAATCCCTCGTGGGTGGGTGAGATCAACTCTGACAACCTCATCGACAACCAGAGCCCCCACCTGCCCTCCAATCCCAACAACAAGCAGATCCTCTCCCACTATAACTATGCGGCTTATGATAACTGGGACAACCAGCTCTTCCGCTTCGAGCCGGCCACCCAGGCCACCTATGGGTCTTCTGACTCTCCTGGCAGCCTCTGGCAGAGCTACTACAATTCCATCGCCTCTGTCAACGCCGCCCTGCAGGCCATCGACAAGTTGGAGGCTGAGGGCAACAACAGCGAGCAGCTCCGCTCAGCCCGAGGGGAGGCTCTCCTGATCCGCGCCTACTCCCATTTCATGCTCGCCAATCTCTTCTGCCCCGCCTACAAGGACCAGGAGACGAGCAAGAACGCAGTGGGTGTGACCTATATGACAGAGCCTGAGACCCAGGTGCTGGTGAAATACGACCGCGGCAACCTTGCCGACACCTATACGAAGATTGAGGCCGACCTTCTGGAGGGTCTGAAGTATATCTCCGACGTCAACTTCAACACGGCTCCCAAGTACCATTTCAACACCCAGGCCGCCAAAGCCTTCGCAGCCCGCTTCTATCTCTTCAAGAAGGACTACAAGAAGGTCATCCAGTATGCCGATGCCGTGTTGGGCACGGATACCGCCCAGCTGCAGAGCAAGCTCATGGACTACTCTGCCTTTGAGGGCTGTACCTCTGCCAGTGACTACGGCAATGCGTGGCAGAGTCCCGAGCGCCAGAACAACCTGATGCTCATCCCGACCTACTCCGTGCTCTCACGCCGCGTCCTCGGCTATCGCTACAGCTGCGCAGGCCCCGCCGCCCGGGATGCCTTGATGATCCACAGCAGCTCCCTTTGGAGGGGCTACATCTGCCCCGTGCAGCTCCTGGTCTCTGGCTCAGTCTTCTCTGCCTCCGGCAGCGACTACGGCTTCTACAGCTGCAAAGTAAACGAGACCTTCGAGTATACCGACCCCGTTGCCGGTATCGGCTATCCCCACGTGGTCTATCGCGCCTTCACCAACTCGCAGCTCCTTCTCGAGCGCGCCGAGGCCGAGGCCATGCTTGGCCAGTACGACAAGTGTACAGGCGACCTGATGTGCTACTGGAACGACGCTCTCAAGAGCTTCTCCACAGCCGACTACAACGCCTACGTGAAGGGTGGCAACGCCTACTTCCTCACCAAGGCCATTCTCCTGCAGTATTACGGCGACAAGAGCAATCCCAACTGCTTCGAGAATTGGGACTTTGCCAAGCAGATGGGCATCAATGTTCCCGCCGCCGCCGTGCCATACATGAACTGCATCAACGACTTCCGTCGACTGGAGAACGTCTTTGAGGGCCACCGCTTCTTCGACATCAAGCGCTGGGGCCTGGACCTCACCCACACCGTTGGCCTGGAGTCCACACCGTTCAAGACCACTGCAACCAGCAAGGAGCGCGCCATCGAGGTGCCTTGGGAAGCCCTCTCTGCCGGACTGGCCACCTCGCGTCCCGGCGAGCCCGAGGCCAAGGAAAAGGCCAAGGCCTGGAATTCCAATCTTACTTTCAAACCGAGCGATTTCGCAGTCAAGACAAATAAAATCAAGGAGGTTAAACTATGAATTTGAAGAACAAATTAATGATTCTTGGGTCTGTTTGCCTCCTGGCAACAGGCTTCGCATCGTGCAGCGACGATGATTTGGGCGACACCATCTTCAATACCAATCCGTCGGTTGACTATCTCGACAAGAGTTCGTTCACCTTTCCCCTCGATACCTTCATCAAGGTGAACTACAACGAGCCCTACAACATCCGGATGATCTACCGTTTGGAGGACAAGGCCACCGACATGTCGAAGAACCTGACCCCGGCCACCTACGACAACAGTGTGGACATGGCCGTGCTCACCAAGTATCTCTGGTATGATGCCTACAAGGCGGTGACGGGTTCGGAAGCCTTCATGAAGACGTACTCTCCCCGCATCATCCAGCTCTGTGGTTCGAAGAACTACAACCCCTCACAGGGCACCGAGGTGTTGGGTGACGCCAGCAGCGGTGTGAAGATCAACCTCTACAATGTGAACAACCTCGATGTGAACAACGTAGACATGATGAACCAGTATTTCTTCCACACCATGCACCATGAGTTTGGCCACATCCTCGACCAGACCCACCTGCATCCCACTGAGTTCAACCTGCTCTCCGCAGGCCACTACGACGCTTCCGGCTGGAACGAGACTCCTGACTCTGTCGCCGCAGGCCGCGGCTTCGTGAGCCCCTACGCCTCCATGATGCAGAGTGAGGACTGGGCCGAAACCGTCTCCACCTACATCACCGCCGACACCCTGGCTTGGGTCCAGATGCTTGCCAGCTCGGAGTATGAATGGGAGCTGAAGGAGATAGACGACTTGGCCGCCTACAACAAACTCCTCCCCTCGTTCGGCGAGTACAGCCTCGACACCATCGGCTACTTCCAGCCGAGCGAGAGCGGAAAGCCTCATCTCTATCGCCGCGCCTGTGTCCGCGACGGCAACGACCATGTGGTATTGGGCGCCGACGGCAAACCCCAGTGGACCCACAACTCTGGCATAGACGGCAAAGCCATCATCCTGCGCAAGCTTGATTTGGCACGCAACTATCTCAAGACGTACTACAACATCAGCATCGACGAGCTGCGCGCTGAGGTGCAGAAGCGCACCTTCGTCACCAACGCCGACGGCAGCTTCGTCTACGACCGCCTGGGACGTCTCGTCAACAAGCTCACCTACAAGCAGGACGATGGTACGACTCTCTTGGACCAGCTGCGTCAGGAGGTCAACCAATACAAGTCACTACAAAAATAACCCCTCAAAAATTTAGTTCGCAAATATGAACAAGATATTAACAGCTTCCCTTCTCCTTGGTGCAGCGCTGACTTTCAGCGCCTGCTCCAACGAGGAAGACGACATCTTCGACCAGAGCGCCGCCGAGCGCCTCAACGCCGCCGTCGACCTTTATTCCTCCCGTCTTGAGGCCCAGCCCAACGGATGGGCCATGCAGCTCTATCCCACGCTGCAGAACGAGGCTCCCTATGGCAACGGCTATCTGGTGCTGATCGACTTCAACCCCGACCAGAGCGTGCGCGTGGCCATGAACAACACGCTCACCAATGGTGACTTCGCCCAGGACATTTCGGCCTGGCAGGTGATCACCGACGACGGCCCCGTCATCACGTTCAACACCCACAACAAGGTGATGCACCTCTTCTCTGATCCCAACGACGTGCCTTCGACAGGCACCAACGACGCCCCCAATGACGAGACAGGTACGGGTATCGGCGGCGACTACGAGTTCATCATCGTCGACGCTCCTGAGGACGCCAGCTACATGATGCTCAAGGGCAAGAAGCGCGGCACCTACAACCTGCTCACCCCCATGGAGGAGGGCGTGGACTACAGCACCTACCTGAGTGACGTGAAGAACTGGATGGGCATGATGTTCTCCTCCAAGTCACCCACATTCGACGTGATCCACTATGGCGACACGCTCTACAAGATGGAGGGAGCCTCCGATGGTATCCCCAACATCTACCCCTACGACGCCGACGCCGTGCTCAACGAGAGCTTCGACCCGTTCCTCGTGACCAAGCGTGGCGACCAGTATTACCTGCGCTTCCGCGACGCACACTCCATCAACGGCTACACGGTGCAGGACTTCCACTATCTGGCCGACAAGGACATCTTCCAGAGCGTGGACAACGAGAAGTGCTACATCAGCGGCGACAGCCCCTCGCGCTTCTTCAAGCAGCTCATGACCGACACGCTCACACAGACTTGGAAGACCTCTTTGAAGAACGAGACTTCCTCTGCCTACGCCACGTTGGTCGACGCCCTCACTGGCGCCATGTCGCCCAACAGCCGCACCTTCCAGTATGTATCCCTGCGCCATTCGAAAGCTGACGGCTACCAGATTGGCATCACGTACCGCGAGAGGAAAAGCACGAGGACGGCCTACTTCAACTGTGAGTTCAGCTTCGGAGAAGACGGCACGGTCACCATTTCCGCCCCCACGCCCAAGGACAACAATGCCCGTACGTTGGTGGAGGCCTATGGAGCCAAGGTTAACGACCTGCTCAGCTTCTACGCCACCACGTTCACCATCACACCCAATGTCACCGCCTTCGACCTGAGCTCCATCAAGCTTGTCTCCAAGGCTGACGCCAACAAATGGGTCATCATGAACATTTAATTCACTTTTTAAATATGTACATTATGAAAAAGTTAGTTTTACTTTCTGCTTGCGCCCTCTTTGCCGTTGCCGGCAATGCACAACGGGTGGCAAACACCAATCAGCGGGTCTTGGTGCCTTCCAAGGCCATGTCACTGAATGTGGGCAAGAAGGAGGCCTCTTTTGAAGGCTCCCTCCAGAAGTCGCTCAACGTCAAGGCTCCCGCAAAGGCTGCCACTAAGGCCCTCTACTACACGCGTCCCGCCGGCACCTTCTATTCCGGCAGCACAATGGACGGTAGGGGCTACTATGTGAACTACGTGGCCGTTCCGCCCGCATTCGACCTGTGGTTTATGAACCGTTCCAACAATCCTTCCCAGACCCAATGGAGCATCAACGGTCAGGATGCTACGGATTTTGTTGAGAACAACAACCTCCACTGGGGTGAGACTCCCGCATATTTAGGCGCATATTACACCCCCGTTCTCCATTCGGGAAGCACGACCTATCAGCTTGGACAGGATGGAAAATACTTCGACAAGCAGAATTTCTCTGTTTTCCAGGTTGACTCCATCGGCCCCAAGGCACCCTACGACGAGCGCACAGGCAAAACCTACGGCTTTGGATCTGTGGCTCACGTCAATGCCAACGGTGATACCGTCAGGTATTGCATCGGCACGGGTTCGTACAACTTCAAAGAAGATGGCGAGCTCTTCAACTCTGGTGTCATGCAGTATATGCCCAAGCCCGCGTCTCCCTTGTATGTAGAGAACCTGTACTCTCTGGTCTATACCTCTACGCAGCCTCTGACTGGCGACGCTTCCATGGACGCCTATATCCTGGCCGCTCGTCAGACCGATGAGGGCTTTGAGGCCACTGGCGATACCATTGCCAGATTGAAGGCTGTCGCCCAGGATCAGATACAGTGGATGGAGCCTACGAACACAGCCTTCGGAAAGGTCGCTGGCTATACCGTCGTTTTCAAACCCGTCGACGCTGAGGGCTACGAGGCAGATGCCTTTGTGATCAACCAGCCCTATGCCATCTACATCAACGGTTTCCAGAATCCCGGCGTGAATGTTGACCTCATGTGTGGTGATGAGGCTGCCGTAGACAGTGCCAACGTTGGCTGCGAGCTCGTATGGTCAAAGAAAGATGGCCAAGTCGTCGGCGGCATTGAGTTTTACGAAAATTCTGTCCTGTCGTTCGTCTTCAACGGTTTCTTCGACTATTGCGAGGTTACCGATACCCTTTATGGGCAGGACCAGCAGGGCAATATCACCCAGAGCTATCCCGACGCCAATGTCCTCTACTTCGACAAGGACGGCAAGCTGGACCAGCAGAAGACTGTAAGCGCCGAGGGCGTCTATGTTTCTGCCGTGCGTGGCTGGTATGATGCCGATGGTGGCGAGAACTATTTCATCGACAACATCCCTGAGTGGGTAGGCGACTATGACGTCAACGAGGACACCGAGAACCACGTGTTCCAGCTTTCCTTCCCCAACGTCAAGCCTCTGCCCGAAGGCACAACCAAGCGCGCCACCAGACTTTGGGTTCAAGGTCTTGGCTACGACGCCCAGCACCCGATTGTCATTCTGCAGGGTGACGCCATCATTACCGACGGCATCGACAACGTGACCACCATTGGCAACAAGCAGAGCGACAACCGCATCTTCAACCTCAACGGCCAGCAGGTGAACAAGGCCTACAAGGGCATTGTGGTGAAGAACGGCCGCAAGATGCTCAACAAGTAATCTCTTGTCAACCCATCATAAAGAAGGCGTCGGGACTCGATGCCCCGGCGCCTTCTTTCTCCAATCAATAGAAGAAGTAGAATCACCAACAATCGTCGAGAGACCGTCTCAAGCGGCTCAAGACAACGGACAAAAACTTATGAGAAAACTATTCCTATCCCTATTCTTGGTTTGTCTGGCCATCACGGCAAGCGCGATTCCCGCAAGGCGCGTTTGGCGCACCTATACACAGACCGACGGAAGTCAGCTGAAGCTCATGCTCATCGGCGACGAGCACTTCCACTATTTCATCACCACCGACAGTCTCCCTGTCGTGCAGCGCGATGGGGCCTTCTACTATGCCAAGGCCTCCCACAACAATATGATTGCCTCCGACATCTTGGCCCACAACATAGAGCAGCGCCCACAGGCCGAGCTCAGTGCCGCGCAGGATTTCATGAACCAGAAGTCCTCCATCATGAAGGCCGCATCAAATGCCCGCAGCACTATGCTTCCTGCCCTTATCGAACGCAAGCCCGCCAACGCCTACCAGGGTGAGAAGAAAGGCATCGTCATCCTTGTGTCGTTCTCCGACCTCGACTACGCCGAGACCGACCCCCAGGGAGCCTTCAACGACCTCTGCAACAAGGAGGGCTACAACGTCGGTGGCGAGCGTGGCTCCGTACACGACTATTTCCGCGACAACAGCTATGGGCAGTTCAGCCTCAAGTTTGACGTCGTAGGCCCCTACAAGGCTCCCCAGTCTTGGTCTTACTATGGCAAGGACTCCAACAGAGGCCACGACATGAATGTACGCGAACTCATCAAGTTTGCCATCAACTCCGCCGACCCCGACGTAAACTTCAAGGACTACGACTGGGACGGTGACGGCAACGTAGACCAGGTTTACGTGGTCTATGCTGGCTACTCGCAGGCCGCTGGCGCCGATGCCAACACCATCTGGCCCCACGAGAGCGAGTTGGGCTATGCCTATCCTTACTACGACAACCGCGTGAAGGTGGATGGCGTGTATGTCAACAAGTATGCCTGCGGTGCCGAACTCCAAGGCACTTCCGGCACGACGATGGACGGCATCGGCACTTTCTGCCATGAGTTCTCCCATTGCTTGGGCCTGCCCGACTTTTATGACATTTCCGCCAATGCCGGCGCCGCCAACTACAACTATGGCATGGGCATCTGGGACGTGATGTGCATGGGAGCCGACTTCGGCCCCGTGCCCTACACCGCCTACGAGCGCAACTTCGCCGGCTGGCTCGACTATCAGGTCCTCGACCCCGACAAGCCCTGCAAGGTGCAGAAGCTTCGCCCCATCGACCATCCCTCACAGCCTGGTGAGGTGTTCCAAATCAAGACCGACAATGAGAATGAGTATTACCTCTTGGAATGCCGCAACTACACCGGGAAGTGGGGCCGCGACCTGACCTATTATGGCAACAGCACCTACGGTGGCCTGCTTGTCACCCATGTCACCTACGACAAGGCGCGCTGGCAGTGGAACGACGTGAACACCACCGACGGCAACTACACCAACTCCGGGAAGAGCTACAGCTATGAGTGCATGTCTGTTGTCGCCGCCGACAACAGCAAGGGCATGGGCACTTTCAATGACATGATCGGCGACCTCTTTGGAACTGGCAACAGTTCCATCACCGGCTCCACGACGCCTGGCTTCGATTTGAACCTGACGGACGGCACGTTGGACGTGAGCCTGACCGGCATCAAGAAGAAGGGTGGCGTGCTGGAGTTTGTCTGGCAGAACGGTACGGATATCTACAATGGCATTGAGAATGCCGTTGTGGAAATGCCCGTCGAGCAGGACAACAGGGTGTTCAACCTCGCCGGCCAGCAGGTGGCGCCCGGCACCAAGGGTATTGTAATCAAGAACGGACGCAAATACCTCAACAAGTAAAAGAGTTCTCTCTCTAAATGATTCTATATCTTCGGGGGGCGTGGCCTGTGTTCAGGTCGCGTCCTCTTTTCTTTTTCCGCTGTTCCATTTACCTTTATTACCTATAAAATTGCTGATTGTACTCAATATTTTAGGCACAGCGGATATTTTCTGTGGAATCATGGTAAGTTTATATGTAAAGTGGAAGGAAAATAGTCACGTCCAGGCTTACGCTCCTACGGAGCTATGGGTCTGAAGTGGTGGGGTAGCCTTACGAGCAAGCTCGACGGCTACC
>SAMEA3663103__coassemble_794_pt1 | contig 12350 bp, 10 predicted proteins | sample SAMEA3663103__metabat2_high_PE_013 | metagenome-assembled genome bin SAMEA3663103 (sample SAMEA3663103) | pig gut metagenome | biome: pig gut; feature: pig-associated habitat; material: faeces | place: France | collected 2012 | reverse complement strand
GCGTAAGCCTGTCCATGATTTTCCATTACCATTTACTCATTGGCGAAGTCAGGACAATACGAAATGAAACAGCATATCCATTCCACGGAAAATATCCATTGAACCATTTTTGGATATCGACCTTTTATATTTCTTTACAAAGCCTCTTTTCTGCTTCCAATTCGTAACTACTATTTCGGTAGCATAAAATATGTGAGTTGTAAAAAATCCTTTATTTGTTTGGAAGTTAGAATATTTGTTTTATCTTTGCAAAAGGTAATGACGATTACTGTAATAACGAATACTATTCCGTGATATGAGGTTTTACGATAGAGAAAAAGAACAACAGGTGCTCGGCGAAGTGCTTCACAGAAGCAAGTCCGAAGCAAAGATGACAGTACTGATGGGACGCAGGCGCATCGGTAAGACGGAGCTCTCGCTGAGATGCGGCGACGAGACAGTGTTGTATTTCTTCGTGGGCAAGAAAGCGGAGACGTTGTTGTGCCAGGACTATGTACGCGAGATACGAGAGAAGCTGGATGCACCGATACTTGGTACACCAAACACTTTCTCCGAGGTGTTCAGGTTCGTGCTTCAGTTGTCAGAGAACCGCCCGTTCACATTGGTTATCGATGAGTTCCAGAATTTCCTGAAGATAAATCCTGCTATCTTCAGCGATATTCAGCGCGATTGGGACTTACATAAGGGCAAGAGCCACCTGAACCTCATCATCAGCGGCTCGGTGTTCACGCTGATGACCAAGATATTCGAAGACAAAGAAGAACCTCTGTTCGGGCGTGCCGATGAGAAGATGGTGCTTGAACCATTTACCACGGATGTGCTAAAACAAATTCTTAAAGACTTCAACCCAGACTACACACCAGAAGATTTGCTGGCGTTGTATAGCATCACAGGTGGTGTGCCTTGGTATGTCACACTGTTGCTCGATAAGGGCAGGACCAACAGGGATGCGATGTTAGCTGCATTGACTGAGGAGAACTCTCCATTTATCAATGAGGGAAAGAACATTCTGATTGAGGAGTTCGGTACCGACTACGTGACCTACTTCTCTATCCTGACCTGCATTGCCAGCGGCATGAAGACTCGTTCAGAGATTGAGAACGAACTTGGAAACAACAACATTGGTCCTTATTTGGTTAAGTTGGAGGACTACTATAAAGTTATCACTAAGTCACTTCCCATCTTTGCCAAGGAAAACAGCAAAAAGGTGAGGTATCAGCTCAATGACTGTTTCCTTATATTCTGGTTCCGTTTCTTCTACAAGTATCAGGCTCTTGTGGAGAATAAGGCTTTGAAGTCACTTGGCGAAATCATAGAGAGAGACTACAGTAGTGTATCCGGATTGATGATGGAGCGCTATTTCATGAAGAAGTTTCAGGAGGAAGGCCGTTACATCATCGGGAAATGGTGGGATCGGAAGGGAGAAAATGAAATCGACTTGATAGTTGTTGACCTGATTGGAAAGGAAGCCTGGATCTATGAACTGAAGAAACAAGGCTATCGATACAAGGAGAATGAATTTCGTGAGAAAGTAGACAAGGTGCTCGAGCAGACTCCCGAACTCCGTAAGATGACCATCCATGTGGGCTCGTTGTCACTTGAAGACATGTAATAAATATTTAAATAAGACGTTTACGAGTTGACTTGGAATATAGACTAAAGGAAAAGGAAAGAATATGAATGAGCTGTCAAAGAAGAAAAAAGGGAAGTATAAGTTTTTTTGTATTGAGTAATCTTTGAAAGCCAGACAAATTTAAAGACATATCTGGTAATGATTATGCATATCTACATCTGAAACACTTAAGAAATGCCATCGCACATGGTAATGTGACAGCTATAAACAAGTTAAACTTTAGGTTGGAAGATTATTCTGAGAAAGGAGCAATATCGGCAGAGGGAAAGATTAATTGCAAACTCTTCTTTGGGTTAATAGGCGCATTACTCAATACAAGAAAACGGTGTGTTATATGATAGAACACTTGGACCAAGGTTAATACATAACAAAAATGTGTTCAGACGGACAATAAAAAAGAGAGTTACGAAAATCGTAACTCTCTTATTCTTAACGCGCTCCAGGATGGGCTTGAACCAACGACCCCCTGATTAACAGTCAGGTGCTCTAACCAACTGAGCTACTGAAGCATTGTCTGCAACCTTGTTCCGAATTGCGAGTGCAAAGGTACAATGGTTTTTCCAAACCACCAAACTTTTTGGGAGTTTTTTTCCTTTTTCCTGCGATTATTTTAAAATTTCCAGATGAAAATGATTTTTTCACCTAATTATATATTACTTTTGCAGCTGTAATCAATAAGCATCCAAGAAGAATGAAAAAACTCATCATCCCCCTGCTGCTACTGCTCGCACTGCCTCTGACGGCACAGACCGAGAAACAGCACAACTTCAAAATAGCGAAGAACCTTGAGCTCTTCAACGATGTCTACCGCTATCTCGACGCCATGTATGTGGACACGCTCGACGCCGACACCATCATCCCAATGGGCATCAACGCCATGCTCTCCACCATGGACCCCTACACGGAGTTCTTCCCTGAGGAGAACAAGAAGGACTTCCAGCAGATGATAGCGGGCAAGTATGCGGGCATCGGGGCCATCATCCACCACAACTACAAGCTCGACTGCACGGTCATCTGGGAACCCTACGCGGGAATGCCCGCCGCCGAGGTGGGGCTGAGGCGAGGCGACATCATTCTCTCCATCGACGACGAGAGCATGAAGGGCAAGACCGACGACTATGTGAGCAGCCACCTGAGGGGGGAGCCGGGCACTTCATTCATGTTGAAAGTGAAGCGGCCCTCCACAGGCAAGACGATGAAGTTCAAGATCACACGGCGGGCCATACAGATGCCGGCAATCGACTACGCCGGCGTGAAGGACAGCATTGGCTACGTGTCGCTCAACAAATTCACGGAGAACTGCGCGCGCGACATCCGCAACCACGTCATCGACATGCGCAAGCAGGGCATCAAGGGACTGGTGCTCGACCTGCGCGACAATGGCGGCGGACTGGAGGACGAGGCCGTGAAGTTGGTCAACATCTTCATCCCGCGCGACAGGGTGGTGGTGACCAACCGCGGACAGCTGAAAAGGATGTCGCAGGAGTTCCGCACCACGACGGAGCCGGTAGACACGGTGATGCCTGTGGTGGTGCTGGTCAACGGCAACACGGCCTCCTCGAGCGAGATCACCAGCGGCGCGCTGCAGGACTACGACCGCGCGGTCATCATGGGCCAACGCACCTACGGCAAGGGCATCGTGCAGAGCACGGTGCCGCTGCAATACAACGCCACGCTGAAGCTCACCACGGGAAAATACTACATTCCCAGCGGGCGGTGCATACAGGCCATACGCTACACCCACGGACGCGGTGGAAAATGGGAGGAGGAGGTTCCCGACTCGCTGGCCAAGGTGTTCCATACGGCCAATGGACGCGAGGTGCTCGACAGCAAGGGCATCAAGCCCGACGTGGAGGTGGTGCCCGACTCGGTGTCGAACATCGCCACGGCCCTCTTCAGCCTCATCGACTCCACCAACACCGTGGCCGACTATGAGATACAGTATGTGGCCAAGCATCCCACCATCGCTCCGGCAGGCGAGTTTGAGCTTTCCGACGCCGACTACGAGGAGTTCAAGGCCATGGTGCTGAGGAACGGCTTCAAATACGACATGTATACCGAACGCTATCTGAAGGAGCTGAAGAAACTGGCTAAGTTTGAGGGCTACTATGAGGACTCGAAAGAGGAGTTTGACGCATTGGAGAAGAAGCTGGCCCACAATGTGGCCCACGACCTCAACTACCACAAGGAGGAGATAAAGGACATGCTGGCCGCCGACATCGTGGCCTGCTACTACTATCAGAGTGGTGTGGAGGAGAATGCGCTTCGCCACGACAAGACCTATAAGGAGGCCGTGCGCCTCATCAACAATCCTGCCGAATACCGCAAGCTCCTGCAACCGAAGAGGAAAGAGTAGGCGGTGGAGGCCTTGCCATGCCCCACAAACAGAACACCCACAAACGGACTGTCGGTTGTGGAATGTGGAACACCATCCATCGGCCCGGCCTCGCATGGCTGGGCCGACTGTTTTGGGCTTTTTTATTATTTTATATTCGCAAAGAGCCATTATCTGCCTAAAAATCATTATCTTTGCCGAAAACATCAAACAGTAATAGCGAAAAATATGAAGATAGCACTCATCGGCTACGGAAAGATGGGACACATGATAGAGCAGATCGCTCTGGAGCGTGGTCACGAAATCGTTTGCAAAATCGACGTCGACAACCAGGAGGATTTTGACTCCCCCGCATTCGCATCGGCCGACGTCGCCATTGAATTTACCAACCCCACGGCAGCCTACGCCAACTACCTCAAGGCCTTCAGCCACCACGTGAAGGTGGTGAGCGGCTCCACGGGTTGGATGAAAGACCACAAGGAGGACGTGGAACGCCTCGTGCGCGAGGGGCACCAAACGCTATTCTGGGCTTCCAACTTCTCCATCGGCGTGGCCATCTTCTCTGCTGTCAACAAATACTTGGCACAGATCATGAATCAGTTTCCCCAATACGACGTGGCCATGGAGGAGACCCACCACGTGCACAAGCTCGACGCTCCATCCGGCACGGCCATCACGCTGGCCGAGGACATCGTGAGCCGGCTCGACCGCAAGACCGCTTGGAAAAAGGGTACGTGCGCCTGGGACGACGGACACGTCGACGGCTCTGCCGACCACAAGCCGGAGGAACTGCTCATCAACAGCGTGCGCCACGATGAGGTGCCGGGCATACACACCGTCAGCTACGACTCAGAGGCCGACTGCATCACCATCAGCCATTCGGCCCACTCGCGCAAGGGATTCGCGTTGGGTGCGGTGTTGGCCGCCGAGTTCACCCTCACCCACGAGGGGTTGCTCACCACAACCGACCTGTTCAAGTTCTAACATATATATAATGTAGCATGGGAAGCCTGCGACGCTTGCTGGCATAGTCTTGGAATGCTGCCAAACCGCGTGCCGACAAGCCGCCCACCCATGCCGGGAAACAAAAATACAGACAGACAATGATTGACAAAGAAAAGGCCAAGCTCAACCCCAAGAAGCAGTGGGCCAAGTTTATAGCCGTCCTCGCCCTCTATCTGCTTTTTCTCCTTTGGGTGAAGAGCTGGTGGGGACTGCTCGTGGTGCCGTTCATCTACGACGTATACATCACCAAGAAAATACGCTGGCAGTGGTGGCGCGATTCCGACAGCGTCACACGGTTTGTCATGAGCTGGGTCGATGCCATCGTCTTCGCTCTCGTGGCCGTGTATTTCATCAACCTCTTCTTCTTCCAGAACTTCGTCATCCCCTCGTCTTCGTTGGAGAAGAGCCTGCTCACGGGCGACTACCTGTTCGTCTCCAAGCTGAGCTACGGGCCGCGCATCCCGCAGACACCGCTCACCATGCCCCTGACGCAGCACACGCTGCCCGTGGTCAACGTGCAGAGCTACATTCCTTGGCCACAGTGGGACTACCGCCGCGTGAAGGGCTTCGGCAATGTGGAACTCAACGACATCGTGGTGTTCAACTATCCTGCCGGCGACACCATCGTCACGGAGCAGCCTTACCAGACAGAATACTACGACATCGTCTACAACTGCGGGCGCCAGCTCTACTATCAGCAGACGTCCACTCCCGCCGACCCGTCGAAGATGGGCCCGCAGCAGCAACTCGACTACTTCAGCAACCTCTACAACCTGGGGCGCGCCTACGTTCAGGACCATCAGCTCACATACGGCGAGATCCACTGGCGGCCCACCGACCGCCGCGAGAACTATGTGAAGCGCTGTGTGGGTCTGCCCGGCATGACGCTCCAAGTGAGGAACGGCATCGTATTCCTCAACGGAAAGCCCAACAAGGAGCCCGACAACGTGCAGTACACTTATTTTGTGAAGCTGCGCAATGTCAACGCCATGGACCTGATGGGCGACATGTACAACGGCATGCGCAAGGAACTTGGCATCACCATGGAGGACTTGGAGTCGTTGGGCCGCCTGCATGGAACCGACGTTGAGAACGGACTCGTACTCAACCAGCAGGTGCTGCAGCTGTACGACGGCTACATGCCCCTCACCACAAAGGCCCTCAACGGGCTGAGGCGCGCGGGCATTGTCACCGCTGTGCGCCGCGTCACCGACAAGGACCTCTTCTCCGGCAATGTCTATCCGCTCAACCAAGTCTACGGCTGGACGCGCGACAACTATGGTCCCGTAGTGATACCCAAGAAGGGCATGACCATCAACCTCAACATGAACAACATCGCCATCTACATGCGCCCCATCGGCGTGTATGAGGGCAACGACCTGAAGGTGAGGAACAACCGAATCTACATCAACGGCAAACCCGCAACCAAATACACCTTCAAGATGGACTACTACTGGATGATGGGCGACAACCGCCACAATTCGGCCGACTCGCGCTACTGGGGCTTCGTGCCGGAGGACCACATCGTGGGCAAGCCCATTTTCATCTGGTGGAGTAGCGACCCCGACCGCCACGGGTTCTCCGGCATCCGTTGGGGAAGACTGTTCAAGATGGTAGACAATATCAAGTAACACCTCAGGCCCCGCGTCGCATCTCTTCCCCAAAAGCAGGGGGAGCAGGTGCGACGCTGCGTCTGAACAAACAACAACACAATGAGGCAGATAGGGAACTCGCTTATCATCGTGGCGGCATCGGTGGCGCTGATGCTGCTTCTCCGCCTCTATGTGTTTGGCGTCTATCAGTCGGCGGTCACGCTTCGCGGCCGTGTAGACAGCGGCGACTATGTTGTCGTGAACAAGCTCGACCGCTGTTGCCTCAAGCGTAGCGACCTCATAGCCTTCCGTTCCGACAGCGCATCGGCTGCCTTGGGCGTAGTGGTGGCGCTGCCCGGCGACACCATCTCGTTCCGTGGCCAACGATATGTCATCCCCAAGCGGCATTGCTGGCAGAACTGTGGTTGCCACGACTGCGGGCTCTATCTCCTCGAAACGGGAGCGGGGCGGCAATTGGTGCTGCAAAACACGGTGACAGGCAAGGCCTACCGGCTCTGGCGCCTGCCCTGGCAATAGCACCATTCGCCCATGCCGCCTGCGGGCTTATCCCCCGCAAGGAAACCAATCGACAATCGCTTGCTTCAAGCTTGCATAACATTCTTCGAACAAGAACACCCCACCAAGGAAATGATATCCACAGCCATTCTCAGCACAACCTACTTCGGCCCCATACAGTGGTATCAGAAGCTCAACCGCTACAACTCCTGTCTGGTGGAGCGCCATGAGAACTTCATCCGACAGACCTACCGTAATCGGTGCGTCATCGCCACCGCGCAGGGGCTGCAGAGCCTTTCCGTTCCCGTGGAGGTGGACGGCGACATGACACTCACCAAGACAGCAGTCAAGGACGTGCGCATATCCGACCACGGCAATTGGCGCCACCTGCACTGGCACGCCCTGATGTCGGCCTACGGAGAGAGTCCGTTTTTCGACTACTACGCCGACGACCTGCGTCCATTCTTTGAGAGGAAATGGAAGTATCTCGTCGACTTCAACACTGAGATAACGCAGAAGATGTGCCAGCTGCTCGACATCCAGCCGCATGTGAGCTTCACCGAGCACTATCTTGGTCCACAACAATATGGCTCGCTCACGATACTCTCGTTGGTGTTCGACGACATGCGCCGCCACGCCGGAATCCACGAACACAACAATCCGCAGACGCAGTCGCTCTACCACGACTTCCGTGAGGTGATTCGTCCCAAGCATCCTGTCGACGATGAGTCGTGGAAGCCTCGCCCTTATTACCAGGTGTTCAGCGAGAAATTCGGATTCCAGCCCAACCTCTCCATCCTCGACCTGCTCTTCAATGAAGGCAACGAGGCCGTGATGTACCTCTAAGCCTGTATATTGGCAGGTGCAAGTCTGTTTTTTGGGGCTGTAATACTGATGTGCTTGATTCTTTGAGGGTTGGTAGATGCGGATTGCGTGTACGGCTCAGCCCCTCCGCCTGCCCAAACTTCTCATTTGAGTTGCCTTGTCTGTTCTCAAGGCCGATTATCAGAGGGCCGGAGGTCATCACGCCCAGGAAGTAGTCGCGCTTTTTCTTATAGGAATACAGTGCGTCGCTTTTCTCGGCTGGGATGAACTCATTGTCAAAGTCGACATCGATGCCCTGACCCCTCTTCAGCAGGCCAAGAAGCTGTGTCATGTCAAGCAGCAAGGAGTTGAGCTTCAGAGCGGGATCGTGCGCATAGATGCTGCCAGTCTTACTTGTATAAGCTATACTCAGGGCACGCAGTTCCTTCAATCCTCGGGCAATAGTGTCTGAACTGGGTATTCTTGCATTGGGTGCTGTGCTCAGGTACTTGTTCAGAATGGTGGTTATATCCTCTATATGGTCACCGCCACAGAGGTAAACACAGAATAGAGCAAGCACGATATCGCTGTACTGATAGCCATAGTTCGCATAGCGAACATCAAGCCGCCCGTCTACCAGTTTGCCCAGTACGGTGCGCCTAAATTCGTTCATCGCATAAAAAACATGAACATCATAGGCTCATAACCCTATTAAATCTTCATTTTCTTCACGATCTGCCAATCGGCCGGCAACCAGTTGACGCTCTCCAAACCATCCTGGTCAAGCCATCTTGCGGCTTCATGCTCCTTAAGTATCAAGTGCCCGCTCTTTACACAGCAGCTATAGCAATGCATCGTGAGATGAAACTTCGGATAATCCCATTCTACCGTCTCTACCAACTGCTCCACAACAATCTGCGTCTCCAGCTCCTCCCATATCTCGCGTTTCAACGCTTCTTCAGGTGTTTCACCAGCTTCCATCTTTCCACCGGGAAACTCCCACCAGTCCTTATATTCGCCATATCCCCGCTGAGTGGCGAAGATACTGCCTTTGTCATCATGAATAATGGCTGCTACAACTTCTATATGTTTCATAACATTATGCAATTTCCTTTATTCTAGCAAAATGCATCACACTTCCTGGAATAGGTTCAACCATATTCCATCTAATCTGCATTTGCATCCGTGTTCCTAAATTCTTATACACCCACGAATTCAGCATGACACGACCTAAATAGACATAACCCATAGTGCGCGATTTGTCCTCCACAAAATTTTTCTGCTCACGTACAAACAGCAGCATGGTCTGCGTCTGATTGATGTATGCCTGTCCTTCCTTGGATTCAGGCTTTACTCGGTTTTGTGTATCCCACTGAAAGAGATAAGGCGAAAGAGCCTTATCATCATAGTTTGTGGTTGAACCTTCCTCACGATTCTTAATGATGTCTACGAACATCGCCTCTACACGCAGTTCTTTGTTACGTTCTACCCCTTCACGTGCCGGTGATTTACGTGCAAGCGTCGAGGTGCCTAAGGCTACCTGTATCTGAGCCTTTGTATAAACACCATGCAACTTCAGCGGAAAGTCTGGCAACTGTGAATTATCAGCCATCTCATACGCCTTGCTTTCTTGTAGCAATAAAGGCAACACCTCTCTAAGTTCTGCACATAGGATAGCGTCTTTTGACAACTCATCCACCATTTGCTGAAGACTATCAAACCGGCCTGCATTTTCAAACATATCATAATAGAACATCAACAATCGTTTTTGGTCAAGTACATTCATTTCGCTTACTTTTACCTTAAAAGACAATCCAGCCAACCTCTCTATGAAACTCAAATACGAATGCGAGTCAGTTGCAAGCCATTTGCGGAACACGGCACGGCTCAATTCTTCATTATATCCAGATTGCTCGGGTCTCAAACCGGCCTCATAAAGCAACTGGTTCCAAGTTCTGCCTTTATATATCTTATCCAATGGCAATTGATATATCCTTACGAAAGAAGCAAGTGAGAGTGGCACCGAATGATTTCTCTCAAAATTCTGCACTAATGTTATTACCTTACGAGCCGTGAAACGCTGCATGGCACTTCTGATATTGCTCATGATATATTCCTTTGCCTTGGGCTCCAGAATAATGCGGCATCCAAGTGGCAGATGAGGACAGCCGCGCTCCATTTCTTCTATCACACTCATTGAGGTCCGGCCCAGCATGACACGCATACGGTCAGCATAGTTAAACTCAGCCCGGCTGTTTCCTACATAATCCAAAATATCCACGTGTGTCTTACCCTCAGCCTTACGCAAGCCACGGCCGAACTGCTGAATAAACACGGTGATACTTTCTGTAGGACGAAGAAAGAGAATGGTGTCTACTTCAGGTATGTCAATGCCCTCATTAAACATATCCACCACAAACAGGTAATTGATTTCCTTTCGCCTCAACCTATTATATAACACTGTACGCATCTGAGCGTTTTCGCTGGTCAGCACATCGGCCTTCAGTCCACACAGCGTGAACTTTGATGCCATATATTGGCATGTTGCTGATCCACACAGAAGCACAAGGCCCTGACATTGCGGATGTTGGTCAGATACTTTTGCAGCGATTGCAGGATAACAGCCGTACGGCTATCGTTATAGCTATATATGCGCGACAGTTCAGAAGCCACATAATGACCTCTGTCCCAGGACACTTCCGAATAATCTACCGAGTCAGTAATGCCATAATAGCAGAATGGAGCTAACAAGCCTTTGTTCAATGCATCATCCAAGCGAATCTCAGCAGATATGGTTCCATCAAAATCCTGAGTGATATCTTCACCATCCATGCGCTCGGGTGTAGCAGTAAGACCTAACAACACCTTTGGTGTAAAATAATCTAATATCTTACGATAAGATGAAGCCGTTACGTGATGAACCTCGTCGATAACCATATAGTCGTAATAGTCGGCAGGCAGCTGTAAAGTATCTAAACGATTGTTGAGCGTATCTTTTGAAGCAAACACATATTCATAGTTAGCAGGTTCTTCGCCGCCATACCATCTCTCACCAAAATTATAATTGGAGAGCACCTGGCGGAACGTGAGCATACTCTGACGAAGTATCTCCTCTCGGTGGGCAATAAACAGCAACCGGGCACGCTCATGCTTTTCTGCAAAAGCCTTATAATCGTAAGCTGCCATAACTGTCTTTCCTGTTCCTGTAGCTGCCACGACCAAGTTGCGCCAATGTCCCCGCACCTCGCGCTCCACCTGAAGCCTCTCCAGAATTTCCTGCTGATAGTCAAAGGGGCGTATCAGACCTTTGAGAGTTGTGAAATCAATCTCATTATCAGCCTTTTCGTCAAGAGCTGTTTTCAGCCGTTCGTTATCCCTACCATCCACAAATGTCTCATATCCTTCTGCCCACCAGGAAGCATCAAAAGCATACTGAATGGTTTTCATCATTCTAGGCTGCTCCATCTGTGTCACTTTTACGTTCCACTCGGCACCTGTATCAAGGGCTTGCTCTGAGATATTAGACGAACCGATATATGCAGTGTTAAAACCAGTATTGCGAAGAAATATGTATGCTTTTGCATGTAAGCGCTCGGAGGTAGTGTCATAAGTAATCTTTATTTCAGTATTCTTCAAAGCCACCAACTGGATAACCGCCTCATAATCCGTTGCCTGCATATAGGTTGTAGTGATAATCTTCAGCTTTCCGCCTCGATTGGTAAACTCCTTTAACTGTGGTAAAATGAGGGCAAGACCATGTTTCTTGATAAACGACACCATCAGCCTGATTTCATCTGCCGAGACAATCTCTTTCTGCAGTTCTGTGTATAACTTCATGCCCTTACCAGTAAACAGTTCTCCGTTTACCAGACCTTTCATGGGCATGATCTCTTCTAATCGCTTGGCCAAATCAGGATAATCAGACTTTGTCTTGTCGATGACAGCAGTAAGAATTTTGGCTTGTGCTGATAACAAGTTGCCAGAATCCACGTGAAACTCGCTCACCAATTTACGAATAATTGCATTGGCTAAGTCTAATCCCTTCTTTACTGAAAGGTCTGTAGGTCCCTCTTCTTCGTCTACATCAACAACATCTGAAAGTACCTGCTCAAAAATACTTGTCAAATACATCGAAAGCAGTTTGGCTACCTCATCCTTCTTGATAAGCCGCTCTCCTATATAGAAACGGCTATGATCTATCGAAGAAATTTTCTCTTCGAACAACTGATTGATTATCTGCTCGTATATTCCCAATTCCATGTCATTTCTATTATTCGTTGTTATCTAATATCCCTTCTGATCGTAGCCACGATAACGTGTGTTGATGATGTTTATCAGTGACTGCAAATTCGGGGACTCAGTATGAAAGATGCTGTGCTTTGCATATTGATCGTCATATCTCATTGAACCTTAACCCACATTGCAGATATATCTCATGTAACTGATTGATTCTCAGTATTGGCAT
>SAMEA3663103__coassemble_778_pt1 | contig 12607 bp, 14 predicted proteins | sample SAMEA3663103__metabat2_high_PE_013 | metagenome-assembled genome bin SAMEA3663103 (sample SAMEA3663103) | pig gut metagenome | biome: pig gut; feature: pig-associated habitat; material: faeces | place: France | collected 2012 | reverse complement strand
TAATCTCGGGGTCGTTGGTTCGAATCCGACAAGAGGCTCCCCAAAGGCAGACAGCCCTGCGGCTCGTCTGCCTTTTTTGTATGCGCCCCATGGCGGGAGGCGATATCGATTGGACGTACATGGGAACACAGCCTGAAGAAAAAAAACGAAAAAAAGTTGTTGTTTATCCTAATAAATAAAAGAAAAGCAGTAATTTTGCAACTGATTATGATGAATATACCCGCACTCATACAACTGAAGGCATTCGCCAGACAGGACGGCGCCATACTCACGGCGGTTTGGACCGTTAGCTTCCTGTCGTTCATGTATGCGCCCGACAGCGGCATCGGCAACCTGATGGCGCTGCTCACCCCAGCGGTCATCGTCTGGCGCATGGTGAAGTTCCGCAACTATGCGCTCGACGGGGTGATGTCCTACAGGCGGGCCTTGGCCTACACGCTCTATGTGTTCTTCTATGCCAGCGTGGCCTTCGCCCTCATGCAGTTCCTCTTTCTCAAATTCATCGACCAAGGCCAGATGAACCTCTTCCTTCAGCAAAGCTTCAACGCCGCCGCGCCCATCTGGGAGCAGCAGGGCTTCAGCCGGGACGAGATAAGGGAATACAGCGTCATGATATTGGATTTCTCGCCCCTGAACAAGACATTCGTCTTCATGATGGAGAACATGTTCGTCGGCTTCCTGTCGTCGTTCATCATAGCATTGACCGGCGTGAGGAAGCCACCCCTCGGCCGCACGCCCAACCAATAGGAAACAAAAATGAGTGCCCGCAGAAAGGCACCGCCAACAATAAAGGAAAAAAACAAATGGATATTTCAGTAGTCGTACCTCTTTACAACGAGGAAGAATCACTGCCTGAGCTCCACGCATGGGTGGAGCGCGTGATGAAGGCCAACAACCTCACCTACGAGATAATTTTCGTGAACGACGGCTCCACCGACGGCTCGTGGAACACCATAGAGAGGCTGGCCGGGGAGGATCCCAACGTGAAAGGCATCAAGTTCAGACGCAACTACGGCAAGAGCCCTGCGCTCTACTGCGGCTTCAAGGCCGCCGAGGGCGACGTTGTGGTCACCATGGACGCCGACCTGCAGGACTCGCCCGACGAGATTCCCGGCCTCTACAACATGATCACCCGGGAGGGCTACGACCTCGTGAGCGGCTACAAGCAGAAACGCTACGACCCGCTGTCGAAGACCATCCCGACAAAACTATTCAACGCCACGGCACGATTGGTGAGCGGCATACACAACCTGCACGACTTCAACTGCGGCCTGAAGGCCTACAGGAAGGACGTGGTGAAGAACATCGAGGTGTATGGCGAAATGCACCGCTACATCCCCTACCTGGCCAAAAACGCCGGCTTCGACAGGATAGGCGAGAAAGTGGTGCACCACCAGGCCCGAAAATACGGCAAGTCGAAGTTTGGACTCAACCGCTTCTTCAATGGCTACCTCGACCTGCTGAGCCTCTGGTTCCTGAGCAACTTCGGCAAGAAGCCCATGCACGTGTTCGGCTTCATCGGCTCGTTGGTGTTCCTTGTGGGCATCATCGCCGCCATCATCATCGGCGTGAAGAAGCTCTATTGCCTCAGCCAAGGCATTCCCGCCCCGTTGGTGACCGACTCGCCCTACTTCTACATCGCCCTCACCACGATGCTCATCGGCACACAGCTGTTCTTGGCCGGCTTCCTCGGCGACTTGGTGAGCCGCGCCAACCCCTACCGCAACGACTATCAAATAGAGAAGACGCTCAGATGCGAAGAATGATCCTGCGACTGCTGCCTATGGTGGCCATGGCGGCCACGGCAATGGGCTTTGAGGGCTGCTCTTCGATCGATTGTCCGCTCAACAGCCGCACGCTCTGTGTATACACTTTGGGCGGAGACACGCTCACCGACACGCTCACCGTGTCGACGACCCGACGCGACGGCAGCGACACCGTGCTGCTGAACCGCTCGGCCCAGACCGCCCAGTTCGAGATACCTATGAGCTATGGCGGCGACCGCGACCAGCTGCTCTTCGACCGGCACAACACCGACCAGACACAGACGCTCGACACCGTGACCGTGGAGAAGGACAACCTCACCCACTTTGAGGCCGTGGACTGCAACCCCGCGTTCTTCCACACCCTAAAGAGCGTCAGCACCACCCACCATGGAATCGACAGCATCAGGATAGTGAATCCCAACGTAACGTTCGACAACTCCCATGCGCATATCCAAATATATTTCAAGAAGCGTTAGCCTCGCACTGCTGGCCCTTCTGCCCTTGGGCGTGGCCGCCCAGGGGCGGAAGCAGATTGCCGTGCAGCAGACCGACAGCATCGCCACACTGCGCGGCGTGGCCGTCGGGGCCGACCTCGTGGGACCCATACAGTTGCTCGTGGGCAGCTACGGACAAGTGGAGGGCGTAGTGAGGGTGAACCTTAGGGACAAGTACTTCCCCACCGTGGAATTGGGCTATGGCAAGGCCGACGCCAACGACGACGCCACCCGCCTCCACTTCAAGACCAGCGCACCCTACGGCCGGATAGGCCTGGACTTCAACCTCATGAAAAACAAGCACGACGACTACCGGCTTCTTGCGGGCTTCCGATATGGCTACACTTCCTACAAGTTCGACGTGGACCGCCCCGCCCTCACCGATCCTGTGTGGGGAGGCGAGGCTCCCTACTCTGCCCACGGTGTAAAGGCCAGCTGCGGGTGGGCGGAGGCCGTGTTCTCCATCGACGCCAAGATCATAGGCCCCATGAGGATGGGCTGGAGCGTACGCTACAAGCTCAGGCTGCACCACGACGACGGCACCATCGGCAGCACCTGGTACGTGCCGGGCTACGGCAAGCAGGGCAGCTCGCGGCTCGGCGGCACATTCAACATCACATTCGAAATTTAGCATATCCCAACACGCAACATGACTCCCAACCCAACAACACACAATGCAAACGGCGGCAACAAGAACTTGCCCAAGCGGAAGACCCTCCTGCAGATGGCGTTCCTGCTGCTGCTCGTCATCGGGACAATATGGATCATCCGCACCCAAAACGACACTCCCTACCAAGAAGACAGCGGCGAGATATTCGGCACCTTCTACCACATCACCTACCAGTCGGGGCGGGACCTGCAGCCAGAAATCGAGGCCGAACTGAGGAAAGTGGACGCTTCGCTCTCACCCTTCAACCCCAAGAGCATCATATCAGCCGTGAACCGCAACGAGAACGTGAAGGTGAACGACATGTTCGCCCAGGTGTTCCTCTTGGCTGAGCGCATCTCTCACGAGACCGACGGAGCCTTCGACATCACTGTAGCCCCCTTGGTCAACGCGTGGGGATTCGGCACCGACGGGCGGAAGACCCCCTCCAAGGCAACGGTGGACAGTCTGAGACGGCTCGTGGGCTACCAGCACGTGTCGCTCAACAACGAACAGATAAGCAAGGCCAACCCCAACATCAAACTCGACTGCAGCGCCATAGCCAAGGGCTACGGGGCCGACGTGGTGGCCCGGCTCTTCAAGCGCAAGGGCATCGAGAACTTCCTCATCGAAATCGGGGGGGAGATAGTGACAAGCGGGAACAGCGAGAAGCGGCTGCCCTGGAAGATAGGCGTGAAGAAGCCGTGCGACGACACGCTCGACGTCAACCAGGAGACGCAATCCGTAATCAATGTGACCGACAAGGCCATGGCCACAAGCGGCAACTACCGCAACTACCGCTACGTGGCCGGCAAAAAATACGCCCACACCATCGACCCCAGGACGGGCTACCCCGTGCAACACAGTCTGCTCTCGGCAACCGTGCTGGCCAACGACTGCGCCACGGCCGACGCCTACGCCACGGCCTTCATGGTGATGGGGGTGGACAAGGCCAAGAGACTCTTGGAGCGGCATCCCGAACTGATGGCCTACTTCATCTACACCGGCCCCAAGGGAGAAATGAACGTGTGGTACTCGCCATCGCTGAAAGACAAGGTCGCGAAGTAGGCCATGGAGGAATCGCTGCATCTTTACGAGACACTCATGCGGCTGCCCCTGTTCTCAGGTCTGGGCAGCGAGGAAATCTCGCAAATCATCGCACAGACGAAATTCCAGTTTCTTCGGCTCGACGCGGGAAAGTTTCTTTGCCACCAGGACGAGAAATGCACACTCTTGGTGGTCCTCATCCACGGCGCGATGAATGTCGTCACCCATAGTGACGACCACGGCTGCATCGTCACCGAGTCCCTATCGGCTCCCAGTCTGGTAGCGCCATCATCGCTCTTCGGCCTCCACCAGCGCTACCTTCATTCCTACCAATGCGTAGAGACATGCCGTTTCGTGCTGCTGAACAAAGATGAGGTGTTCCGCATGTTCGACCGCTACTTCATCTTCAAAATCAACTGGCTCAACCTACTGTCCACCCAGGTGCAGAAAAAGGAGCTGCAGTTGTGGCACACCCCACCCGCCAACCTGCGACAGCGCATCCTACGCTTTTTCCTCATCCATACAGAAAAGCCGGCCGGCAAGAAGACATTCCGCATCAAGATGATCCGACTGGCCGAGGAAGTGAACGACAGCCGGCTCAATGTCTCCATCCAGCTCAATGCCATGGAAGACGAGGGACTGATAACGCTCCAAAGGGGAATCATCACCATTCCAGCCTTGGAGAAACTGCTCCAGTCGCGCTGAAGCCTACCTATAGAACCAGCCTCAACATGCATTATGTGTTAAATATGCTTTTTAAATAGGTGAGTTCAAGATTATTTTTACTAAATTTGCGTATTGAAAAAGCATCGATTTAGTATGAGTGAAAACAAAATAGAGAATCAACACAAACAGAACCCCTTCCTGATCCCCTACAACACGCCCCACGAGACCGTGCCCTTCGGCAACATCACAACCGCCGACTATGAGGAGGCCTTCATGGAAGGAATAAAAAGGGAAGACGAAGAGACCGACGAAATCATCAACAATCCCGAGGAACCCACGTTCGACAACACCCTTATCCACATCGACGAGAGCAAGGGCGAGCATTACTATGACCTGCTCAACAGGGTCTCCAACACGTTCTCCTGCATGCTGAGCGCCGAGACCAACGACGAACTCGACGCGCTGGCCCAGAAGATGAGTCCTATACTCACCAAGCACTCCAACGACATCAGCCTCAACAAGCGGCTCTTTGAACGCATCAAATACGTGTATGAGCACCACCGCCAGCTCACACCCGAGGAGCAAATGCTGCTCGACAACACCTACGACGGATTCGTGAGAAGCGGCGCGCTGCTCGACGAAGAGGGCAAGAAGCGGCTGCGCGCGATGACGGAGAAGGCTGGAGTGCTGGCACTGCAGTTCTCGCAAAACCTGCTGAAAGAGAACAAGGCCTTCGAACTCCACATCACCGACGAGGCGCAACTCGACGGACTGCCCGACACGGCCAAGGAAGCCGCACGCTTGGCGGCCAAGGAAAAAGGCAAGGACGGGTGGGTCTTCAACCTCGACTTCCCCTCCTACTCTCCGTTCATGACCTATTCCACACAGCGTGAGCTGCGCAGGCAAATGTTCATGGCAAGAGGAACGGAAGGAACCCACGACAACGAGAACAACAACTTGGAGATTTGCCGGCAGCTCATCAACCTGAGACGGGAGATGGCACAGCTCCTTGGATTCGACACCTATGCCGACTACGTGTTGAAACACCGGATGGCTTCCAACGTGGCCAACGTATACAAACTGCTCAACGACCTGATCGACGCCTACAAGCCCACCGCCCAGGAGGAGCTGAAGGACATCGAGGCCGAGGCCAAGAAATTGGAGGGCGACGACTTCGAGCTGGAGCCGTGGGACTTCTCCTTCTACAGCCACAAACTCAAGATGGAACGCTACAACCTCGACGCTGAGATGCTGCGCCCATACTTTGAAATCAACAAGGTCATCAAGGGCGTTTTCGGCCTGGCCACCCGACTCTATGGAATCACCTTCAAGGAGAACAAAGAAATACCCGTCTACCATCCCGACGTGAAGGCCTACGAGGTCTTCGACAAGGACGGCAGCTACCTCGCCGTGCTCTATGCCGACTTCCATCCGCGGAAAGGCAAGCAGGGAGGCGCATGGATGACGGAATTCCAAGGACAATGGATAGACCACAAGGGCAACAACGTGCGTCCGCACGTGTCGTTGGTGATGAACCTCACAAAGCCTACAGAGGAGAAGCCCGCCCTGCTGACACTTGGGGAGGTGGAGACTTTCCTGCACGAGTTTGGCCATGCACTCCACGGAATGTTCGCCAACACCCGCTTCGCAAGCCTCTCGGGAACCAACGTTTGGTGGGATTTCGTGGAACTCCCATCGCAGTTTATGGAGAACTATGCCGTGGAGAAGGACTTCCTACGCACATTTGCCTTCCACTACAAGACCGGTGAGCCCATTCCCGACGACCTCATCGAGCGCATCGTGAGGAGCCGCAACTTCCTCGCCGGCTACTCCTGTCTCAGACAGGTGAGCTTCGGACTGCTCGACATGGCCTACTACACCATGAAGGAACCATTCACGGCCGACATCATCCCCTTTGAGAAGCAAGCCTGGAAGAAGGCCATCATCACCAAGCAACTGCCCGACACCTGCATGACGACGCAGTTCTCGCACATCATGGCGGGAGGCTACGCGGCCGGCTACTACAGCTACAAATGGGCCGAGGTGCTGGAGGCCGACGCATTCAGCGTGTTCAAGAAAAACGGAATCTTCGACCAAAAGACAGCCCAAAGCTTCCGCGACAACATCCTCTCGCGAGGAGGCACGGAGCATCCCGCCACGCTCTACCGCCGATTCCGTGGCCAAGACCCAACCATCGACGCCCTGCTCGAACGCAATGGCATCAAGAAGACAAAATGACAACTATGGAGCTAACGAATCATCAGCCATCAAACATGGAGGGCGCCGACAAGAAAGCCGAGCTGCTCGACTACCGCTATCTGAGAATGGCCAGGATATGGGCCGAGAACTCCTACTGCAAACGCCGTAAGGTGGGAGCCTTGGTGGTGAAGGACAAGATGATCATCAGTGACGGCTACAATGGGACTCCGAGCGGATTCGAGAATGTATGCGAGGACGACAACAACCTGACCAAGCCCTACGTGCTGCACGCCGAGGCCAACGCCATCACCAAACTGGCCCGCTCCAGCAACAACTCGGATGGGGCCACGCTCTACGTGACGGCCTCACCCTGCATCGAGTGTTCAAAGCTCATCATCCAAGCTGGCATCAAAAGAGTGGTCTACGGCGAGCAATACCGCCTCACCGATGGCCTTGACCTTCTGCGGCGGGCCGGAGTAGAGGTCGTCTACCTCGACATCGACAATTTTAAAGAACAATAAGGTTTCGAAATCATTCAAGATGAACCAAAACAAATCAAATAGATTCATGCCCCTGATAATGGCACTCTGTGTCATCATCGGAATCCTGTTGGGCTCGTTCCTCTCCAACCATTTCTCTGGCAACAGGCTCAACATCATCGGTTCGGGAAGCAACAGGCTCAACAACCTGCTCCATATCATAGACGACCAATACGTGGACGAAGTCAACATCGACTCGCTTGTCGACAAGGCCATTCCCCAAATCCTCAAGGACCTCGACCCCCACTCGGTATATATCAGCGCCAAGGATATGCAGACGGCGGCCGACGACCTCAAAGGCTCATTCTCGGGTGTGGGAATCGAGTTCACCATTCGCCAAGACACCATCCACGTGCAAAATGTCATCAAGAACGGGCCGGCGGAGCGCGCCGGACTATTGGCGGGCGACAAGATTGTCGCTGTAGAAGGGAAGCCGTTTGTGGGCAAAGTCGTCACCAACGAGGAGGCCATGCACAAGCTCAAGGGCCCCAAAGACACCAAGGTGCGGATAGGCGTGGTACGCTACGGGCAAAAGGGCATCAAGACCTACACTGTGACGCGCGGCGACATTCCGCAGAAGAGCATTTCGGCTGCATACATGCTCGACGACAACACGGGCTACATCCGTGTAAAGAACTTCGGCGAGAACACCTATCCCGAATTGATAGTGGCGCTGGCCAACCTCTCAAAACAAGGCTTCGGCAACCTTGTCATCGACCTGCGCGACAACACGGGCGGTTATCTGAAGAGTGCCGTTCAGATGGCCAACGAGTTCTTGAGCAAGAACAAGCTCATCGTCTACACCCAGGGACGCAAGTCGCCCCGACAGGACTATCGCAGCGATGGACGCGGAGCCTACCAGAGCATCCCGCTTGTGGTGCTCATCAACGAGAGTTCCGCATCGGCCGCCGAGATTTTCGCCGGAGCCATGCAGGACAACGACCGCGCAACCATCATCGGCCGACGCTCGTTTGGCAAGGGATTGGTACAACAGCAGATAGAGTTCCCCGATGGGAGCATGATCCGACTCACCATCGCACGCTACTACACACCTTCTGGCCGCTGCATTCAGAAGCCCTACGTGCCGGGTGACGAGGAGGACTACGAGCTCGACATCCTCCAACGCTACAACCACGGCGAGTTCTTCTCGCAGGACAGCATCAAGCACATAGGACCTGCCTACCACACCAGCATCGGACGAGTGGTGTATGGCGGTGGCGGCATCACGCCCGACATCTTCGTGCCCGAGGACACCACCGACATCACCTCCTACTACAAGTTGGCTGCCACAAGCGGACTGATGCTGCAATATGCCTACGAGTATACCGACAACAACAGGCCTACGCTGAAGCAGTTTGAGACGATGGAGGACTTGGCCGCCTATCTGAAGAAGCAGAACATCGTGGAGAAATTTGCCACCTACGGGGAGAGCCATGGCCTGAAACGCCGCAACCTGCTCATCAAGAAGAGCCACCAACTTTTGGAGCGCTTCCTCTTGAGCCGCATCATCTACAACATGCTCGACGAAGCAGCCTGGACCCAATATGTCAACACTGACGATCCCGTGATACGGCGCACCATGCAGGTGTTCCGCTCAGGCACAGCGTTCCCTCAACGTCCCAGCCTGAACAGCGCCAATGGCAAGGTGTCGATGGCAGGCATGCCATCGCTGCCTCTTTGCCAGATGAACTGCACGGCTTGGATGCCCCAGAATTTGTATCAACAATTTATCTACGACGATTTGTTCACCCCCACCCTAAAACCCAAAGAGCGGGTATACTTGGCCTGATATGGAAAAGTCTGAGCTCAGAAAAGAAATACGTCAACGCAAGCGACAATTCACGCAGCAGCAGCTTCGTGAAATGTCGCTTGCCATCATCGACCGCCTGCTCAACCATCCCAAAGTGAAGGCGGCGCATACGGTGTTGTTCTATTACTCCCTGCCCGACGAGGTCTACACCCACGAGGCTGTGGACCAGCTTGTAGCCCAAGGCAAGCGAGTGCTGCTGCCAGTGGTGCTGCCCGACAACGAGATGGAGCTGCATGAATACACGGGGCCAGAGAGTATGCAGGAAGATTGTTACCACATCTTGGAACCTAAGGGCAAGACTTTCACCGACCTGTCGGAAATCGACGTGGCTCTCATTCCCGGCATGAGTTTCGATGCCAATGGACATCGACTCGGCCGCGGCAAAGGCTACTACGACCGTTTTCTTGCAAAGGTGCCTTCCTTATATAAAATAGGAGTGTGTTTTCCGTTCCAGAAATTGGAAGAAGTGCCCTCTGACAAATATGATGTGGTGATGGACGAAGTGGTTCAATAGATTCTCACATCCACAATGATGCTCGCCCCAACGGCTTCGTTGAGGCGTTTAAGGAGCTGGGACCTCATCATGCTGAGGTCCTGGCGTAGGGCTGGATTGAGAATCTTCACATGAAGCACCTGGTCGCTGATATACTTGTTTCCCGTATATCGGCCAACAGAAGGGCCGACTACGCTCTCCCAGGAGTCGAGCAGCCGCTTCTGAAGAAGTGGAGTCTCCAATCCCTCTTCACGCAAGAATTGCGGCAGCAACTCGCCAATGCTCTTCACCTCACGTCTTTTCATATCAACATTCCTCTTTTTTTTCTCTTTCCTCTATCTGTCCATCCATCACGTCGAACAGTTTATAATCAAAGTTGGAGTGGCTCAAGATACGGTCCAAGTGGTCACGATTCGTATCGGTAATGAATATCTGGCCGAAACTGTCGCCCGCCACAAGTCTCACAATCTGCTCCACACGGCTGGCATCCAACTTGTCGAAGATGTCGTCAAGCAGAAGCAGCGGTGTGGTGCGCGAGGCCGTCCGTCGAAGCATGTCAAACTGGGCGAGCTTCAACGCCAACGCAAAAGTCTTGCATTGTCCTTGGCTTCCTTCCTTCTTCATGGGGAAACCACCCAAGAGCATTTCCAAATCGTCGCGATGAATCCCATGGAGCGAATAGCCCACTATACGGTCCTTGGCCCTGTCGCGGCGAATCACATCGAGCAACGGCCCGCGCTGCCCATGTGAGAAATATTGCAGTGTAACCTGCTCGCGGTCTTGAGATATGCTGCTGTAGATGTGCTGGAACACAGGCTCCAACTCATTGATGAAGGCTTCGCGCTTATGGAAAATCACCTCTCCATTTTGCGCCATCTGCTCTTCCCAGATGTCCAACAAGGCCGGGTCCGGCTCATTGTCCATCTTGAGCAGGCTGTTGCGCTGCTGAAGAGCCTTGTTGTAGTTCATCAAGGCTTCCATATAAATATGGTCACACTGGGATATGACAACGTCCATCAGTCTGCGGCGTTCCTCGCTGCCCCCTATGATAAGCATGTTGTCGGCTGGAGAGACAAGGATGAGAGGAATCAAGCCAATATGGTCGGCCAAACGGCGATACTCTTTCTTGTTGTGCTTGAAGTGCTTCTTCACCCCCCGCTTCATGCCCACGTAGACATCATCCGCCTCACCGGCATCATTCTCATAATGGCCTTCAAGCACGAAGAAAGGTTCTGTGTGACGAATGACCTGAGAGTCTATTGGGGTGGTGCTGCTGCGGCAGAACGACATGTAGTACACAGCGTCAAGGAAGTTGGTCTTGCCCGTCCCATTGGGGCCTATGAGGCAATTCATCTTGGGGGAAAGGCTCAGGCTAACTTCTTGCAAGTTCTTATAGTTGATAATGCTAATCTTTTTCAGTATCATAATAAATCGCGATGCAAAGTTACACGATTTGAGAGTGAAAAACAAAAAAAGTAGCAAATAAATTTCACTATCTGCAATAAAATGAGTAATTTTGCCACGCTGAATCCTTAGGGGTTCATAGTGCCTGTCGTGAAGCACGGCACAGACAACTAAGAAACAACAAAAACAATTAGAATAAATGGCAAAGAAGAACAATCTGGAAACAGTCCAGAATGAACAATTGTCTGCAACAGAAACATTGGTAAATAAAAACAGGAAGCTGATTCTCGGCGTTCTCGCAGCTATTTTGGTCATTGGCATTGGCTGGTATCTCTATCACCAATACGTGGCCATCCCCCGTGAGAACAAAGCCAGCACTGAACTGGCCAAAGGTCAGGAGTATTTTATGGCCGAGCAGTTTGACAAGGCCCTCAATGGCGACGGCGCCACCTTCACGGGCTTCAAGCGCATTGCCGACGACTACAGCAGCACTGATGCCGGCAATCTGGCCAACCTCTATGCAGGACTCTGCGAGGCCAACCTCGGCAAATGGCAGGAAGCTGCCAACTATTTGGAGAAGTTTGACACCTCCGACGATGCCGTCATCAGCCCCAACGCAGTTGATGCCTTGGGCAACGCCTACGCCCACTTGAACCAGCTGGACAAGGCCGTCGACTGCTTCAAGAAGGCTGCAAAGATGGCAGACAAGGCTGCCAAGGACGGTGTGAACAACACACTCTCCCCCCACTATCTGCTTCAGGCCGGTGAAATCCTTGAAAGCCAGAACAAGAAGGCTGAGGCTCTGGAGATTTACCAGAAAATCAAGAAAGACTATCTGAACTCCTACACCGTTCAGACCAAACAAATCGACGCTTATATCGAGCGCGCTTCCAGATAACAAGTCATGGCTACCGCTCTACATCATCTTTCCGACTACGATTCAGCCCAAGTGCCAGATGCGAGCAACATGTGCTTCGGCATTGTGGTTGCAGAATGGAACAAGGAGATAACAAGCGCCTTGCTTGACGGTACGGTGAAGACGCTCGAAAAGCATGGCACGCTTCCTGAGAACATCCACGTGAAGACCGTGCCGGGCAGTTTCGAGCTTGTCTACGGCGCCCAGCAGCTCTGCAAGAGTGAGAGCTTTGACGCCGTCATTATCCTCGGCTGCGTTATTCGCGGAGAGACTCCCCATTTCGACTACATTTGTCAAGGAGTCACCTATGGAATAGCGCGTCTCAACGCCAGCCAGAACACTCCCGTCATCTATGGTCTTCTCACCGTCAATGACCTGCAGCAGGCCCAGGATCGCAGTGGGGGAAAATTGGGAAACAAGGGTGAGGAATGTGCTGTCGACGCCATCAAGATGGCAAAGTTCTGAACCACTCAAAGCTATAAGAAAAGGCTTAACCGATGATGTGTCGGCTAAGCCTTTTTTATTTGAAGTCGTACCTTATTTATTTAAGGCCGGTTCTAAAAATTAGGTTTAGGCTGGTTCTATAAATTAGGCTGATAGAATAATCGATAAAGTGCAGTTGTTGTT
>SAMEA3663103__coassemble_770_pt1 | contig 12729 bp, 9 predicted proteins | sample SAMEA3663103__metabat2_high_PE_013 | metagenome-assembled genome bin SAMEA3663103 (sample SAMEA3663103) | pig gut metagenome | biome: pig gut; feature: pig-associated habitat; material: faeces | place: France | collected 2012 | reverse complement strand
CAGTTTTGGGTTAGCGACTGTACGCACTCCACAGGGTTTGTCGGTTGCGCCGATAACAATCAAAAGACACTGACCTTGACGGTTCAGCGAATGTTGACGGGTTCAACAGTACCAGAATGGGACACAATGCTCTTTCTGAAAGATACAGCATCGCCACAGGAATATGACCAAGCAGTATTCCGACTGCAAAATCCTTACATCCGAACTTATCAGACTGAGACGGGTGAAACAGTTAAGCGCAACATGAAGCCACAAACGTTGCTCGTTGACTTTGACCCTGACCGTATGTTCTTCCTTCAGGAACTTCGCGCGCATATCTACGACATCAATACTGATGCCAATGGTAACCGAAATCTCCTTGAAAGGATTGAAAAGGAGCTGAAAGTATCACCCGTTATCTGGCTCAACAAGGATAAACTGCAAGAAGTTACACCCAATGATATCTTAGACTTTATCAGGAAATATTCGAGTGAAAGGAGTGTCTTGGACGAAGCGATGGATATTCCAGCCGACCTGTCCTTGCTTGATGGCGAAGCTCTTAGGGAAGAAATAATGCGTCAGCAACCAATTGGATCACGTGGTGGACTGAAGATAAAACCCAACCAAGAGGAAGGTGAAGACGACTTAGACACCGGTGATGTTGATACTAAGCATGCGGATGATGAAAATGAAAAGAGGAATACCCCTCAGCAAAAGAAGGACGATGTATCCATAGAGAAGCGAATATATACGCTCTATTCTCGTTACCTTTTCTTTGCATTCCTTACCAAAGACCGCGTAATGTCGCTACAAGATATTATCGGTGTTGTAGAACAAGGAAAGGACAATCAACGGATAGCCAAGCATATTAGTATTAGCAAAAGATTGGCAGAAATGCTTTACCATAACTTCAATCCGCAAGTACTTCGAGAGTTGGACTACAAGATTCAGAACATCAACGACCTTGCTAACGACCTGAGCAAATCGCCCATTGAGCGTGTTGAAAACGCTATGAAGAAGTTTGGTCGTTGGTCTGAGTCTGAGGTTGTAACACCTATTGATTTGGCGCGAAAGGTGTTACTTCAAATACCATGCGAACGACTTGATGCAGAATCCAAGTTCCTTGACATAGCTTCGAAAGAAGGTGAGTTCGCTTCTGCAATCCTTCAGGAGTTTGGCGAGACATACAAAGACAAGATTTACTCAATACCGACATCGTCCATCGCCTACGAGTTCACTCGCAAAGTTTATGAGGCATTGGATATGCCGGTGACAAACATAATAGACAAGTACAATACATACAGTCTTAGAGGCGAACAAGCCGAAGAGATTATAAATGAATTAAAGAATATGGGAATTACAGTAGTAGTAGGCAACCCGCCGTATCAGGATGAAGGTGGTTCTGGTGGCACTAACGATGCACCAATCTTTCAGGATTTCAGTAATGCCGCAAAGATAATATCAAATACATTCTCCTCGCTTATCATTCCATCGAAGTGGTTTACCGGTGGAAGGTCTAATCTGCTGGACCCGTTCAGAGAGAAGATGCTTACTTGTGGACAGGTTTCGGATTTGACAGCTTACAACGATCCAAGTGAAGTGTTCCCCAAAGATGTGGAAATCAAAGGTGGCGTGTGCTTCTACTTGATGGATGCCGCACACGATGGCGATTGTAGATATTCACTTGTTAAGGGTAATAGTTCAGAATCAGAACTACTGAATCTGAAAGACCTTGACGTAATTATTCGTGAGCCGAAATTAGCAAAGATAGTGGACAAAGTAATGGCGCAGGCACGCAAGGAGAACTTGGGTGTTGTGGAATCTATTATATCTTCTGATACGCCTTTTGGTATTCCTACAAATCCGCGAACCAGCAAGAAACACCACTTTGATGTTAGCGACACAAAGACTGATGAGTTCAATGTAAAATTATATTATTGGGGTAATAGCGTAAGAAAAGAAGGATTTGTACGTAAATCCGATATTCGAAAAAATGCATCAGATATTGATTCTATAAAGGTGCTCATTCCAAAGGCCGGTGGTTCTGGCAATGACAAGATTGTGCTTGGCGAGCCTATTTTAGCAGAGCCTATGTCTGTTTGTTCACAGACTTATGTTTATGTCAAGTTCAATACTATAGAAGAAGCAAAGAACTTTATAAGTTATCTGAAAACGAGATTGTTCCGCATATTGGTATCGTCAATGAAGATTACTCAAGATGCGTTGGCAGGCGTATATCATTTTGTGCCGATGCAGGATTTCTCACAAGCATGGACTGACAAAGACTTATACGAGAAGTACGATTTAACGCCTAATGAGGTCGAATATGTAGAGACCATGATAAAGCCCATGACGCATGGGAATGAACAATTATAATTCGGATATTGATTCACGCCATATTGAAATAATCGAGATTAAAATGAAAGGTGACGCACAACCATTAATAAAGTTCTTTGATGGATCAGACAAACGATTCATCATCCCTCTTTACCAGCGCAACTACGACTGGAAAGAAGAGAACTGCGAGCAGTTGTTTCAGGACTTGATGAAACTACACAACAGCGACCGCAGAAGTCACTTCTTTGGTAGTATTGTGTCAAGTATCCAGTCAGGAACAGAAGACAGATTCATCATTGATGGACAACAGCGAATCACAACTGTTTCGTAGTTGTTCATTGCGATGGTAAATGCTAAGAAAGAAGGACTGATTGAAGCAACTGATGCAAAACTTGTAGAGAAAATCTTCAAGCGTTATCTGGTAGATGAGTATCAAGAGGATGAACGAAAGGTAAAGCTAAAACCGATCAAGAAAGACATGCAGGCTTTTGACGCTTTGCTGTATAAGCCTAAGGAGCTATATATCAAAGAGTCGAATGTTACCCGCAACTACGACTTCTTCTATGATAAGATTATTCATTGTGGATTGACCATTGATGAACTATTTGAGACCATCAAGAAACTGGAAGTCATCAATATTCGTCTTGATGAAGATGATGACCCACAGTTAATATTTGAGAGCCTGAACTCTACAGGTCTTGATTTGAGTGAGACAGACAAGATACGTAATTATTTGCTGATGTCGTTAGATCCTGAAGCTCAGGATGACTTGTATACTCGATATTGGAATCCTATTGAAGAGTTCACAAAGTATGACCCATCTTCGTTTGTACGCGACTACCTTACTATGAAGCAAGGAAAGATTGGTCGTATCGATAAAATATACTTTATCTTTAAAGAGTATGCCGAGGATATAAGTGTGGACAGGGCTATACTCTTAGAAGACATGCATCACTACGCCAAGATATATAGCCAAGTGGACAATGCAACGGTAGGCACAGATAAACTCAATAGAAAGTTGAACCAGATAAGAACGCTGGATCCATGCGGTTAGGAATAAAAAAGTGGAGAAGTTCTGCACCTGAAGATAGACGATAACGCTCTGGATGAGCTATCTTGTCAAGTTCCTCAATCTTCAACTGTAGTCGCTCGATGGTTTGTTATGGACTGGCGTTACCCCCGTAGGCAGTGAGGCCCAACCTGTGGAATAGCCGTCGAGCTTGCTCGTAGGCTATCCTACAGGTCGGGCCTCAGAGCTCTATAGGGAGCGTAAGCCTGTCCATGACTAATTCACATTGCCATTAGGGTGATTGGTGCCCACGCCTTGGCAAGGCCAGATGGCGGCAGACGCGTCCTTGCCGCGTCATCTCACGACAATCTTCCGGCCGTTGAGAAGATAGATTCCGGCCGGCAGCGACAGGGTGCGCGACTGCAAGAGACGCTCGGCACGGAACATCACGACACCCGACAGCGTGGCAAGACTGACAGGGCGGTCGATGGGCAGAATCATCAACGCGCCATCGGCCGCGCGGTAGGCGGGACATTCCATCGCAGAGGCCACGGTGCTAATGCCCGATGTGGCTGCCTCAGCCGTGCTCAAGGGGAAGAGCACCGGCGTGCCGTCGATGAACGACTTGCCCACGATGCCAAACACCATGATGCTGTCGGCCTGCACGAGGCTGCTCATGGTGAACATGTCGGTGAAGATGTTCTCCAACCGCATGGTGTTGCCTTTGGCGTCGGTGGCATTGATGAACTCATTGGGCAGGCACCTTACCGGGCCTTTGTCGGAAGAGAGCTTCACCTGCGTCAGACACAAGGGCGCGCCCATATATGCCTCCGGGTCGTCGGTGACGAGGCTCAGGTCGTCGCAACTGTAGTTGGCAAACATGAACTTCGTGTCCAGCGTGTCGATTTCGGCCTTGGTGTCGAGGCGGAGCATGAGGTTGTTGCTCACTTTCACCAACTGGCCACGAATCTTCCTCACGTGCATCATGTTGTCGGGAACGTATTGCCTCACGGGGTCGAGGAACAGCGGGTCGTCGACGAGGATTCCTCCCGTGCCGTCGTGGAGCCACCGCTGGGCGCGCGTGGGCGAAGCCCAATTGACGATGATGTTGTGGCCCGGCTGCGGGGTCAGCTCATAGAATTTGCCGGGAGTGGCCTTGAGCAGGTTGCCGATGCCTTGTATCTCCTCGTAGGGCCTCACGTAGAAGTCGATGTCGGTGGGCTGCGCCTCGTCGAGGAAGCGTCCCAACTTGCGGTCGTAGAAGCGGATGTTGAGATGGTGCTTGCCCAGAGTGAGGTTGCGCAGGGTAATGGACATGTCGAGCGGCATGGCGTTGAACACCTGCGGCTCGCCGCCGTCGACCGTGACATATACGCTCGTGCGCCCTCCATACTCCTCGGGGCCGAAGAAGTAGCTTGAGCCGGACAACACGGGACGGAAGCTGACGCTGTCGGTGGCCGTGGCGAAGCCGTTGGTGATGTTGCCGGGCTGCACGTACCAGGGAATCTCGGCCCCGTCGCCCTCGGTCACGCTGATGCCGTCGATGAGGATGCACCAGTCGCTGCCCTGGGGGTTGTGGAAGACGAAGCGGAACACGTAGCCGCTGTCGGGCAACACGGGAACCGTGACGCTCTGCCAGGCATACTCGCAACGGGAGTCGAAGGCGGGAGTGGTGACAGCCCAAGTGTTGCCGCCGTCGAACGAGGCTTCAAGGTTCCAGCACCTTGAGCGGTTGATGAGGCGGTCGATGCCCGAATGTACAATCTGGAAAGTGAGTCCCGCTCCGTGGATGGTGTCGAGGAGCTGCAGACAGGCAGGCTCACCGCCGGGCTGGCCGGCGCGTATCTGCACGGCCTTGCGACCCTCGGGAATGCCGAGGATGGAGTCGCTGACGATGCGTGCGTTGTGGAATCGCCATCGCCTTCCGTCGATGGTGAGCGTGTCGTCGGCGAAGTCGTCCTTGACGGCGTCCTCAAAACCAAAGTGGTGGATGACTTTCGGGGGCAGGCAGTTGTCGAAGTCTGTCTGGGCGTGGCACTCCTGCGCCATGCCGGGCAGAAACAGCGCGGCTGCTCCGAAGAGGAGGGAAAGGGAAGTAAAGTTTGTCTTACGCATAGAGAGATTGTTGATTAATATGTTTGTTTACGTTGCTCTGAGCGCCACCGCCACCTGCCTGCACGACACCGCATGGCGGCAAGAGTGAGGCCAATAGGTCAAGGAGAACCTACACACCTGCCTTGGACTGCCGGGCGAGCGGTAGTGGCCCTTACGGTATTCTTAGTTACAACGAGGCAAAGATAGCAAAATTTTATATAATAGCGGTATTTGTTTACAAAAAAATCCATTTTTGTTGAAAAACATGCCATATAGGCTTATCCTGTGCCTACCATTCCGACGGCATAGGGTCTCTTGCCGCGGCGACAGAGCCGCAGCCGCCAAGAGACAGAAACACGCATGACACCCTATAGGGGAGAGCTTGGCGAGTGATATGAATCAGGTGGTGCGCTGCAGCAGGGGAGCCACACGCTGGCGGATGCGCCCAACGACATGGTCGAGGAGTTTTTTGCGGATGAAGTCGCGGCGGGTAATCATGATGATGTCGCGACGCGGCTCGGGCAGGATGAACCGGCGCACCAGCCTAAGCTGGCTCTCGTTGAGCTGGCCCAGGGCGAGCTCTGGAATGAAGGTCACGCCCTTGCCATTCTCCACGATGCGCATGAAGGTCTCTATGCTGCCCAACGTGTAGGCCTTTTTGCTGCGTGTCGCCGACTTGAGATTGCAGAATTTCACGAGTTGGTCCCTGAAGCAGTGGCCCTCGTCGAGCAGCCACAGATACTCGTCGGTGAGGTCGGTCACCTTGATGCGGTCTTTGGCAAAGAGCGGATCGCCCACGGACACATAGGCCAGGAAGCGCTCAGAGTAGAGGAAGTGGCTTTCGAAGTCGTCGAGTCCCTCCACGCTGGCCACTATGGCGGCATCGAGCTCGCCGTTGGCCATAGCCCGCTTGATGTCTTCCGTCTTCTTCTCCACAATGCGCGCGTCCATCTCGGGGTGCTCGTTCATCATCTGCGGGAAAAACAGGGGAATGAGATAGGGCGCTATGGTTGGCAGCACGCCGATGGTGAAGGTGCCGGCCAGCGTTCCTCTCTCCTCTTCTACTATCTGTCTGACGCGGCGTGTCTGATAGAGCACCTCCTTGGCTTGCTCTACCACGGCCCTGCCATCGCGAGTGGGCACGACGGGCTGGCGGCTCCGGTCGAAAATCTTCATGTCCAATTCGGTCTCCAACTTCTGAACCATGGCGCTCAGCGTGGGCTGCGTGACATTGCAGGCAAAGGCAGCCTTGGCAAAGTTGCCATAGCGGTCCAAGGCCAGAACGTATTCCAATTGTTGTAGAGTCATAATATGAGATATCTTTCTTCTATAAAACAAACAGTTGTCCAATGCTTTTAGGAGGTGGGCGTCCTCGCCGCACATTCTTGCACGGTGTCCCAGCCGCTCATTCTTGCACGGCGTCCCAGCCGCACATTCTTGCACGGCGGGAACGCTGTGCCTTCCTACTTGTCAACTGCAAAAATAGACAATAAAATCGAAACATGCGCATTCGCGACGCACAAATCGTCATTTTCCTGCGAGAGCTGCTTTATAGAAGAACGGACTACACTCCCGTCATATATACCCTCCGCGGCCTGTGTTGACGCCCTGCCATGAGAGCGATAGCAGCTCAGTTAAGGCTGGTTCTATAAATTAGGTCGAGTCGTATTCTGCAAGATATCGGGATTCAAAACGTAAGTTGAAGAGGGAGTGTAGCGGGCTACACGACCGATGAGACTTGACGTTTTGAGACCGATAGATGCAGAAGACGACCGAAACGACAACTGCTCTTTATCGATTATTCTATCAGCCTAATTTATAGAACCAGCCTAAAAATTGACATTGCCATCTTATTGGTTTCTTGGCGTTTAAACTTCATTATAGAGAAAATCTATCGTGGAATAGACACCGTCTGTTGCGTCGGCCGGAGATTTGTCCTACCTTTGCATCCTCAAAAGAACATAAGTTAAACCCAACAAAAAGAAAATAGAAATATGGAATCAATCATCAACCATCGTTTTCCCGAGTTCTCCGTCCAGGCTTTCCAGAACGGAAGTTTCAAAACCGTCAGCAGCAAGGACATCGAAGGCAAGTGGGCGCTGTTCTTCTTCTACCCCGCCGACTTCACTTTCGTCTGCCCCACAGAACTTGAGGATCTGCAGAGCAAGTACGAGGAGCTCAAGGGCATGGGGGTGGAAGTGTTCTCAGTGAGCACCGACAGCCACTTCGTCCACAAGGCTTGGCACGACACATCGGAGCGCATCTCCAAGCTCCAGTATGCCATGCTCGCCGACCCCTTGGCAGTGCTTTCGCGCGGCTTTGGAGTGTACAAGGAGGATGAGGGCGTGGCCTATCGCGGCACGTTCCTCGTCGACCCCGAGGGCTTGGTGAAACTCGCCGAGGTGCAGGACAACAGCATTGGGCGCAACGCCGACGAGCTGGTGCGCAAGGTTAGAGCCGCCCAGTATGTGGCCACCCACGACGGTGAGGTCTGCCCCGCCAAGTGGGAGGAGGGCTCCGAGACGCTGAAACCCAATATCGACCTCGTAGGAAAGCTCTAATGCCCATGTTAGAAGCGCAAGTCATTCATCAAGTGAGAGAGGTGCTGGGGAGACTCGACTCCTCTTTCACGCTCAGGGTGGAGCGCGACCGTGGCTCCCGCGACCACGCGCGCTTCTGTGAGTTTGTAGAGGACGTGGCCTCCACGTGTCCCCTCATCCATGTGGAATACCGCGACGGCGTGGTCTTCCGCTTCTCCATTCTGAAGGACGGCCACGATTTGGGCATCGCCTTTCGGGGCATCCCCAATGGCCATGAGTTCACCTCCTTGCTGTTGGCCCTGCTCAATGCCGACGGACAAGGGCGCAACATGCCTGACGAGTCGCTCACACGCCGCATCCAGGCCATCGAGGCCGACATCAATCTCAAGACCTACGTCTCGCTCACCTGCACAAACTGCCCGGATGTGGTCCAGGCACTCAATGTCATGGCGCTGCTCAATCCGCACATCACCAGCGAGATGGTCGACGGCGGCCTCTGCCAGGAGGAGATGGCGCGGCTTGGCATACAGGCTGTGCCGACGGTGTATGCCAATGGAGAGCTGCTGCATATAGGCCGGGGGGACTTGGGCACACTCCTGGAAAAGATAGAGGAGCGGTTCGCCTCTGCGGCTCCCAAAGCAGCCGAGCCTACAGAGCGGCATTACGACCTCACGGTGCTCGGCGGAGGACCCGCCGGGGCGGCGGCGGCCATCTATGCGGCGCGTAAGGGACTGCGTGTGGCTGTGGTGGCCCAGCGCATAGGCGGACAGGTAAACGACACGACAGGCATAGAGAATGTCATCAGTGTGGCCAAGACCACTGGAAGCCAGTTGGCAGCCGATCTTGCGGCCCATCTTGAAGCCTACCCCATCGACGTATTCACCAACCGCAGGATAGTGGGTGTCGATTTCGCAGGCGGCGTGAAGCACGTGGAAGTGAAAGGCGGCGAGACCTTCCTCTCCCCGCATGTCATCATCGCCACGGGTGCAGGCTGGCGCCGGCTCGGGCTTGAGGGCGAGGAACAATTGGTGGGCCACGGCGTGCACTTCTGCCCCCATTGCGACGGCCCCTTCTACAAGGGACGGCGCGTGGCCGTCATCGGTGGCGGCAACAGCGGTGTGGAGGCGGCCATCGACCTGGCACGCATCTGCAGCCACGTCACCCTCTATGAGTTCGGGCAGGCGATGAAAGCCGACGAAGTGCTGCAGCAGAAGCTGCGCTCACTGCCCAACGTCGACATCCACCTTCAAAGTCAGACGACAGCCCTCAGCAGCAGCGACGGCAAGCTCACGGGCATCGACGTGCGCAATCTTGCCACAGGAGAGGTGGCCCACGAGGAGCTCGACGGCGTGTTTGTGCAGATAGGTCTGCAGCCCAACAGCAGTGTCTTCAAGGAAGCGCTTGAACTCAACAGCCGTGGCGAAATCATCATAGACAGCCGCAACCACACCTCCGCGGCGGGAGTCTATGCGGCAGGCGACGTTACCACGGTGCCTTTCAAACAGATCATGATAGCCATGGGCGAGGGTGCAAAGGCCGCCCTATCCGCTTTTGAGGACAGCCTCTACGACTCCAACGGATGATTGCGGACACGGGTGTCTGCAACCATCATCCGCAATGGCCTCGAAGAGACGGCCTTTCTCATATCCCCAGCTGCGCTTGGCGCGGGGTGTGAGAAAGGCCGTCTCTCTTCGGGGCTACAGCGGCACAAGCCTCATTTTGAAAGAGTAGTTCAAACTTTAACATCTTCATAACATGGAGGTTAAATCGTTATTTCTTAAACTTCTTACCACATTCTGTGCATAGATAGTACTGGTGGCTTCCTTGGGGCAGGACCAATAGCACACCTCCCAACAATACGAAGGGAGAGATGATGAGGGCATATACTCTCATAGACCCAAGAGACTCCAGAAAAATAGGAAGCACTAAGCCACTGCTTCCAAGAATTATCAAGACAATGCCAAGTAGAATCGCAAGTATTGGTCTCTTGCGCACACTCTTCTCCAAGACTCTGATTTTCTCACTACCACAATGGGGACAAAAAGGCAGCAGCTCCGAGCGTGAATCACTTATTCCCTTAAGAATATGTTGACTTTGCTCATAGTCTTTCTTGAACACCCTCACCTCGATACCAGGGTTAGGTCCATAAGCTCCATACGCAGGGTCGTTGAGTTCGTCGTGAAGCGAAGCGATGATACCTTTGTCCGCCAACTTCGCAACAATCTCATCGGCAACAATTGTATTGTCGCACTTTGTCAAAGTAATGATTTCCTCGTCTTTCATATTAATCATAGTCCGTCTTGGTTATAGATTGGTTGATCAGAGAGAACACGTGGCAAAAGCATACCACTGCACAAAGATACACTAATTTTTCCACATATCATCCTGTTTATGTACAATAATTGCTTTTTCAAAGCGTGTACTTCACTCCTGCCAAGATGTAGCCTGGCATACGGCGGTAACGCTGGGAGAGCGAAAGGTATTCGGAAACGTATGTCCTGCGCCAATACACACCATGAAAGCCCAAATTGAAAGTTTCAACAAAAGATGTCTCATATAGCTTTAGTTTTAGTCGCCTACAAATATAAACAATAAAAGCCACAAGCCTCTTTTATTGAAAAAAAATTAACTACATTCAACATAAATTTTGAGAAAAGCAACTATCCGCTGAATCGACTAAAATGAGAAACTGTCTTTTGAGTTAGAAGCCAGCACAAAGAACGAACGGCGCAAGTGTGTGGTGTATTCTATCTATCAAACAGCGAATGGACAGGGGAAAGACACGGAAACCAGCCTCCTGTGTGCAGAGGCCGTGGCTTGGCCGCCCCCACAAGAGAGAAGCCCGAACCCTGCGAAGGGAGGAGAACACAAAGCGCACATACGCACGCAGCGCGAACGACAATTATAAAATGTGAACTTATGAATTAAAAAAAGGTTGCCACTCGGCAACCTTCTTTGTTGGGATACCCGGATTCGAACCAGGAAAAACAGGACCAGAATCTGTTGTGTTACCATTACACCATATCCCAATGTCAGCCCCCATCCGTTGGGGTCATCTTGTTTTTACGAGTGCAAAGGTACTACTTTTTTGCCAACCGCCAAAACTTTTCCCGACTTTTTTTTATCAAAACCTTAATTTTTTCCAAAAAATCGGCCTCCAAGCACTTGGTATGGATTAATTGCACTAACTTTGCAAGTCAGCATTATATATAATGTGCGACAACAATTTTGCAACAGTTACAACAGATATAAACATAACATCAACTGAATGACATCAACAACGAATTTAGTGAAAACCATCACAGAGGGGATTCAGGAAAAGAAAGGACAGGACATCGTCATCTGCGACCTCAGGAACATCGACGGAGCCATCGCCCAATATTTCGTCATCTGCCAAGGCCAGTCGCCCACGCAGGTGGAAGCCATCGCCGAGTCGGTGGGCGACAAGTGCCGACAGGCCGGCGAGAAGCCGACCAGCGTGGTGGGACTGGGCACCGACCAGTGGGTGGCCATCGACTATGTGGACGTGCTCGTGCATGTGTTCCTGCCCGAGACAAGGCACTTCTACGACCTTGAGAGCCTTTGGACGGATGCCACGTTGACACACATCCCCAACTTGGACTGACACACGGCACACTTTTTGATATCCTTTCCCACAGACAGCCGCCCCCTCCCCCACCCTCTCCCGGACGGGAAAAGGCTGGCGGCACACAGCGACACTAAAATATTTACCCCTTTTACTAAGATTGCAATCTGAAAGATGAACAACAACAAAAATCCCCAAGGCGACAACAATCAGCCTAAAATGCCACGGTTCAACATGAACTGGCTCTACGGACTCATTATCGTCACTTTGGCCATCCTCTTCTTCACGGGCGGCGGCAACTCGCTCATGAGCAGTGCGGGAGGCGCCGCCACAGCCCGCTACTCCGACTTCCAGGCCTACGTGGAGCGAGGATGGGCAAAGAGCGTGGTCATCAACAAGGACGACAACACGCTCAAAATGTATGTGAAAGAGCAGAACGTGCGCGACGTTTTCCACAGGTCGGCCCAGCAGGTGGGGAGCAACCCCTACGTGAAGGTGGAGTTTGGAAGCGTGGACGAGCTTGAGAAATTCGTCGCCCAGCAGCAGAAGGCTGGAAAGATCAGCGAGTTCAGCTATGAGAACAACAAGGGCAACGGCTTCCTGAACCTCATCATACAGCTCATACCCTTCATCTTCCTGCTCGGACTGATGTGGTACCTCATGGGCCGCGTCGGCGGTGGCGGTGGCGGAAGCGGCATGTTCAACGTGGGCAAGAGCAAGGCCAAGCTCTATGAGAAGGGCAACGAGATGGGCATCACCTTCAAGGACGTGGCCGGACAGGAGGGAGCCAAGCAGGAAGTGCAGGAGATTGTGGACTTCCTCAAAAATCCCAAGCGCTACACCGACTTGGGCGGAAAGATTCCCAAGGGCGCCCTGCTCATAGGCCCTCCGGGAACGGGAAAGACCCTCCTGGCCAAGGCCGTGGCCGGCGAGGCGGGCGTGCCCTTCTTCTCCATGAGCGGCTCCGACTTCGTGGAGATGTTTGTCGGCGTGGGCGCCAGCCGTGTGCGCGACGTCTTCCGACAGGCCAAGGAGAAAGCGCCATGCATCATCTTCATCGACGAGATTGACGCCGTGGGGCGCGCACGCAGCAAGAACCCCTCCATGGGCGGCAACGACGAGCGCGAGAACACGCTCAACGCACTGCTCACCGAAATGGACGGCTTCGGCTCCAACTCGGGCGT
>SAMEA3663103__coassemble_765_pt1 | contig 12818 bp, 8 predicted proteins | sample SAMEA3663103__metabat2_high_PE_013 | metagenome-assembled genome bin SAMEA3663103 (sample SAMEA3663103) | pig gut metagenome | biome: pig gut; feature: pig-associated habitat; material: faeces | place: France | collected 2012 | reverse complement strand
AAGCTATCAGCAGTTTGCGAAAACCATCCGCCCCAAGACAGAGGGCAAATACTACATGGGCTTCCACGCCGTGTCTGACGCCTCGATGTATTACCTCTACGTCGACTCCATCTTGGTGGAGGACGCGCCCGATGCCAATGCCCCCGACTCGGTGACGAGCCTCAAGGCCGTATGCGACCCCACGGGAGAGCTTCTGGCCACTCTGAGCTTCAATGCCCCCACCAAGACCTTGGGCGGAGCGGCGCTCGGCAGCCTGACGAGAATCGAGGTGCGCAAGGGCAACGACCTTGTGGCGACTATCGAGAAGCCCAGTCCCGGCGCAGCGTTGACAGCCACCGACAGTCATGCCTCGCAAGGCACCAACACCTATTCAGTGTATGCCTGCAATGCAGCCGGCAGTGGCCCACGTTCCAGCGTCTCGGTGTCTGTCGGGGTGGACATTCCCGACATGCCCATTGTGACGGCTCGCGACAACACGCATTCCGTGACCCTCTCATGGGATCCCGTGGAGGGACTCAACGGTGGAATCATCCAGCCCGCGAAGACACGCTACGACATCTTCAACGTGAGCGATGGCTACGTGAGCGACTCCCTGACCTCCGTGACCGGTGAGACGGAGTATGAGGTGACGGGAATGAACAACGATGAGGGCGAGCCCCAGAGCTATCGCACCTGGGCCGTGCGCGCTGTCAACGGGGCTGGCGAGAGTTCGTATGGCGTGGCCGCCATCGTTGTGGGAAAGCCCTACGCGCTGCCTTTCCACCAAAGTTTCAAGAACGCCACCGACGAGGGACTCTTCATGGGTCTCAACCACGGAGAGGGCAACTATCAGTGGCAGATAACGGGCGAGGCATCGGTCGACGGCGACGGAGGCTCGCAGGCTTTCTCGGCCCAAGAAGCCTCACAGGGCGACGTGTATACGGGCAAGATCACGCTCAAGGGAGCCAAGAATCCCCACCTGCTCTTCTATTATCGGGCTGCACAGAACTTGCCGGCCACACTCGCCGCTTCCATCGAGCAGAAGGACGGCAGACTGACCAAGGTGTTCTCTTGTGACCTCAGCCAGAACACCAACGACGAATGGACGCGCGTCGTGGTGAAGCTCCCCGCAAGTCTTGCCACTGAGGACTATGTGAAGCTCCACTTCACGGGTACGGCCATGCAAGGGCTGGCGGGCAAGAAGATATTTGTCGACAACATCAATATCGTGGATCCTCCCAAGGCTGATGCCGCCATCACGCTCAACGCCCCCGCCCGCATCAAGAAGGGGCAGACGCTGACGGTGGACATGACCTTGAAGAACAACGGTCTCGACGAACTGGTCGGCCCGAGGGTGAGGGTGGCTGTGAATGGCGAGAGCATAGCAGACTCCACACTCGACCTGCGTCTCGGCCTGCTTGAGTCGGCTGTCATTCCCGTGAGGCTGACGACTTCGCGGCTCGACGAGGGCGACAAGCTGGCAGTGAGTGCCGAGGTGGTGGCCGAGGGCGACCTCTTGCCCGACAACAATATGGCCGCCCTTGACGTGGCAACCGAGGAGGCGCAGGTCAACGCGCCCACAAACCTACGCTTCACCGACCGCCAGACAGGAAGCGTCACGCTGGCATGGACGGAGCCGGAAGTGGGCTTCTTGAGTCTGACCGACGACTTCGAGAGCTATGATCCGTGGAGTCTCACCTTTGGCGACTGGACCACCATCGACGCTGATGGAGGTCTGGCCCAGGCTCTGAGCAGCATGGCCACTTACCCCCATCAGGGAGAGGCTTTCGCCTTCATGGACTGGCAGCCTTCCGACCTTTTCCGCAGCGGAGCCGGCCTCGACCCCTATTCGGGCACCAAGGCTCTCGTGGGAATATGCCAGCTCAACGAGTCGCGCACTGCCTATGTGGATGCCGACAACTGGCTCATCTCGCCGCGGCTGTCTGGACGCGCGCAGACCCTCTCGTTCTGGGTGAACAATTTCCCCCAGCAGGGCTATGGCACGGAGTCTTTCCAAGTGTGGACATCCACGACCGACAATGAGAAAGGCAGTTTTCAGATGTTGGGAGCCGACTACACCCAAGCCTCAGGTGAGTGGACAAGGATAGAGGTGTCGTTGCCCGAGGGGACAACCTATTTTGCCATCAGGCAGAACACGCCTTCGAGCCAGGCTTTCATCTTCATGCTCGACGACATCACGTTTGAGGTGGCCAGCCAGGCCGCCAGCTATCGCGTCTATCGCGAGGGGAGTCTGGTCGGAGCCACCTCCGCGACCACCTATCAGGACCAGGGGCTTGAGGAGGGCGACTATCAGTATGCCGTCACGGCAGTCTATCCTGATGGCTCAGAGTCGGCCCCCGCTTTGTTGACCGTCTCCACCCAAATCTCGCAGACAGGGATGGCAAAGGTCCCGGTCTATGATGTCTATTCCGTTACCGGCGCAATGGTGCGGCGCAATGCTTCCCGCCTCAATGGACTGCCTAAGGGAGTCTACATCGTTGGCGGCAGGAAAGTCGTTGTGAAGTAGATACCATGCTCTTATATATGACAAGCCCCACGCTGCCTGAGAGAGGCTGCGTGGGGCTTGTCGTGTCATCGGCCGTCAAGGCTCATGAGGGGCGGATGGGAGCAGTGCGGGCGCTGCCTATTCGTCCACAGCGGGGCCGAAGCGGTTGTCCTGGGGCTCGCTTGGCGTGCAGAGCAGCACGAGCAGCCAGATGCTTCCGATGATGGGGATGAGGCTGATCCAGTACCACTGACCGCCTTTGCCCATGTCGTGAAGGCGGCGCCAGGCGACGGCCAAGCCTGGGACAAAAAAGGCCAGGATGGCTCCCCAATACAGGATGTTGGTGAGGATGTGGGCCATGGTGCCGCCCTTCGCGTATGCCAAGGGCATCACCATGGCCAAAGCCAGCATGATGAGGAAGTTGTCGAGCGTGTACCACCAGTATTCGGCGCGTTTGGCGCAACCGTTGAAGTTGGCGTAATTCTGAAAGATGAATTTCCGACCCACGGAAAATATCCATTGAACCACAATATCTTTCCACACGGGTTTGTATTCAAGAGCTTATCCCAAAGTGGGTACAACAAATTGAACGACCTTTTGGCGAAGACTTGTGTAACTTTTGCGGATAATCCTGTAATATTTTGCTGCATCGTGGAAATTCTGTAACTTTGCACCCGCAAATCATTATTGTTATGTCAGGATACCTTTTTTCAGACAATAGGAAAATCACCGCGAAACGCTTCAAGGAGATGAAGCTGCAGGGTGAGAAAATCTCCATGCTCACCGCCTACGACTACACCACGGCGGGCATCATCGACCGCGCGGGCATCGACGGAATCCTTGTCGGCGACTCGGCGGCCAATGTGATGTCTGGCTACGCCACCACTGTGCCCATGTCGATGGAGGAGATGCTCTATTACGGCCGCAATGTGGCGCGTGGCGTGAAGCGCGCCTTGGTGATGTTCGACATGCCCTTTGGCAGCTACCAGGTGAGCCGCGAGGATGGCGTGCGCAATGCCATCCGCGCCATGAAGTTCACGGAGTGCGACGCCGTGAAGATGGAGGGCGGGCAGGAGATCGTCGACACGGTGAGGGCCATCATCGACGCCGGAATCCCCGTTTGCGCGCATTTGGGGCTCACTCCCCAAAGCATCCACAAGTTTGGAGGCTTCTCGCTGCGCGCCCAGGAGGAGGCCGAGGCCGAGAAGCTGCTCAACGACGCCCGTCTGCTCGATGAGGCCGGTTGCTTCGCCTTGGTGTTGGAGAAAGTGCCGGCCCGGCTCGCTGCCCAAGTGACGCGCGAGGTGAGCATGGCCACCATCGGCATTGGCGGCGGCAACTCCACCGACGGTCAGATTCTCGTATGGCAGGACGCCATGGGGATGAACGACGGCTTCAAGCCCAAGTTCCTGCGCCACTTCGCCCATTTGGGCCAGGCCCTCACCGACGGTGTGGGCGACTATGTGAGGGCTGTGAAGGATGGGTCGTTCCCCTCTGAGGAAGAGAGCTATTAGGACGCGGCCAAATCATCCATTATTCTATTTTTTGGAGACGGCCTAAAACAAGACAACTTTATGGACACACAGAACACGCCCATACACATCAAGCTCTGGCACAAAGAGTTCTGGATGCTTGCCTTTGCCGAATTTGCCCTCGCGGCTTCCATTTGCATGTTGGCCATCATCGCCCCCGAACGCTCGTCGGTCTTGGGTCTCGACCTGCGGGAGACGGGATGGATGGCCATGGCCTACGGTGTGGGCCTCTACTTGTTGGGACCCTTTTGCAACTATCTCGTGCAGACCTACCGCCGCAATGTGGTGTGCCTGCTGATGATGAGTGTGCTTGCCGTTCTGCTCTTCGGGCTGTCGTGGCTTTCCGTCCACGCCCTTCCCCTTGGCCATCGCGCCACCGTGGGGCTGGTGCTCCTGAGCTCGCTCTTGGTGGGGGCCACCTTCGGCCTGTCGCAGATGCTACTTGTGTCGACGCTCGTCATCGACAAGTGTGAGTCGTTCCTGCGCACCGAGGCTAACCACCACGTGGCCTGGTTTGGCCGTTTTGCCCTCTCCGTGGGGCCCTGCCTCGCCCTGTCGCTCACCGCCTGGAGCAAGACGGCCTCCGTCTTGGGCGTGGGCTTTGTCGTGGCTGCCATCCTGTTGGTGAGGATGGTCAGCTTCCCCTTCCGCACACCCGACGACGACGTGCCGCTGCTCAGTCTCGACCGCTTCTTCCTGCCCCATGCCTTCCGGCTCTTCCTCAACCTGCTTCCTGTGGCGATGGTCATGGGCATGTTGCTCAGTGCGGAGCGTCAGCCCCTGTTCTACGCCCTGCTCATGGGAGGCTTCTTCTTGGCGCTGTTGGCGGAGAAGTATGTCTTTGCCAATGCCGAGCTGGAGAGCGAGTGCGTGTCGGGGCTCATCTGCATGCTCACCGCCTTGGCCATGCTGCTCCTTCGCGGCGAGATGGCCGAGGTGCATGTCATAGCCCCCGTGCTGTTGGGGTTCAGCTCCGGCATCGTCGGTTCCCGTTTCCTGCTGTTTTTTGTGAAGTTGAGCGACCATTGCCAGCGTGGCACCTCCCAGTCCACCTACGTCTTGGCATGGGAGAGCGGGCTTGCCTTTGGCCTTGCGGCCGGGTTCGGCCTGTTCCATGCCCATCCCAGCCGGGTCTACCAGTGTGGCATCGTGCTTACGGTGGCCGCGCTGGCCTTCTATCTGCTCTATGTCCATCCCTGGTATATGCGCAACAAATCGCGTTAGCAATCGCGCAGTGTGGCATACTTTTTGCTTTTTCCTTTATATATAGAAACGGAGGAAGAGAATTATGGCATTCATAGATTACTACAAGATTTTAGGCGTTGACAAGAACATCCCCCAAAAGGATGTGCGCCGTGCATATTTGAAGCGGGCAAAGCAATTCCATCCCGACCTTCATCCCGACGACCCCAAGGCCAAGGCCAAGTTCCAGGCTCTCAACGAGGCCTACGACGTCATCAGCGATCCCGACAAGCGGGCCAAGTATGACCAGTATGGCGAGAAATGGAAGGAGGCCGAGGCGTTCAACAATGCGGGTGGCGGCCAACAGTACTACAGTGGCGGCGGGAGCGGCTCGCCCTTCGACGGCTTCGACTTCGAGTCGTTCGGCAGTGGGGGCGGCGGATTCTCCAGCTTCTTCAAGGACTTGTTTGGCAACGGAGGTTTCAGCAATCGTTTCAGCTCAGGCTTCGGCTCGCAGCAGACGCGCCAGCACTCGGGCGAGATGACCGCTACGGTGAACCTCGACATGTACACCATGCTCTTGGGCGGCGACGTGGTCATCGGGCTGCGCAACGGCACGAAGATCAAGCTCAAGGTGAAACCCGGCACGCAGAATGGCACCAAGGTGCGCGTGCGTGGCAAGGGCTACGACCGTGGCGACGGCACCTATGGCGACCTGATCATCACCTACAATGTGAAACTGCCCACCGACCTCAACGACCACCAAAAGGATCTGCTGAGGCAGATGAGGATGGGGTAGGGGGCTTCCATGCCCTTGCAGTCGCGGCACTTGCAGAAGAAAACATATTGAAGGGACGTGAGCAATCGCGCCCCTTTTTTCGGCTCTACCGACAAATTGGTCCGCAGTTTGGGAGGTCCGCTGCCCTCAGCGGCCACTATACAATGTAAAGTTCACCCTAATTTCAACTGCATAGGTTGTAATTTTGTTTCCATAGGCAGCCTGTGTTTAACGTGGATTTTGTAACTTTGCAGCCGGCATGTAGGAGGCACGGCGTCCCCGCCGTGCAGGAATGTGTGGTGGGGATGCCGCACCCCCTCTGCAAAAACAGTTAATCATAGATTATTGGTGACTTTGTATGGTGCCTTTTCTTGTATTGCCTCTACATTGAGTATCATAGGGCTTCGATGTATGTTGGCTTCTGGCCTGTTTTCTTTTCATATTCCTCTATGCCAATCTTTTTCAACCGTTCAATGGTATTCTTCTTGTTCTGCTTGACCTCTCTCAGCCACTGTAGAGCTTGTTCTCTTGTCATTTCCATACTTTTGTCTTTGTTCTACATTGCAAAAATAGGGTTTTTCTACGAGTAATCCAATTTTATTCGTTGTTTTTGCCTTTATCGCTGTTATTTGTTCCTCAAGGGAAGTAATCTCGCACGTGAGTTGTCGCGCCCGGATATTCGTCTCCACCTGTCGGTTGAACTGCCGTTCTTTTCGAATTTTCTTCTGCATGGCTTCCCCGTCTTGGCTTTCTGCCTGCCTTGTTCTTTTTGCCTATGGAATTTGTCTCCATAGGCAGCCTTTATTCCGCAGGGATTTTGTAACTTTGCAGTTGTGGGGGAGTGCGCTGCTCCTGGAGGCGGCAAATGTCGCGTCGAGGAGTCGTGCAGTGTGCTTCTGACAAACCACAGACAACACAAAACGCAAGACAAAATGGAAGACTATGAATGGGCAAAAGGCATGAACTGTGCCGTGACAGTGTGTGACGCCGAGGGCGTCATCGTGTATATGAACGACAAGGCGCGCGAGACTTACAAGAAGCATGGCGACCTGATTGGGAAGAACCTCTACGATTGCCATTCCGAGCGGTCGCGTGGGATTATCCGCCACATCCTTGCCACGGGTGGCAGCAACGCCTATACCATAGAGAAGCAGGGCGTGCACAAGGTCATCTACCAGACGGCATGGAAGAAGGACGGCAGAGTGGCCGGCATCGTGGAGATTTCGATGGTCACAGCCGCAGACCTGCCCCATTACGTGAGGGGATAGACCGCGCGCGATTTAAAGTCGCCCCAAAAATAGGTGGATGCGTATTTGCTCGGTGCTCATTTATTTCACTGTGTTGTTGAGAACGTAATGGAATTTTCAAGCGCGAGGGACGAAAAAATCTGTTGAAAGGTGTCGGTTTCTCGTGCTTTATTTGTATTTTTGCCAAGTCGTGTTGATTGTCACCTGATTTGCGGCACAACGCAAGTCGGGCGAGGCTATCGGCAGGACAAGGAGGGGCACGCTGCTGATGGCGGGTGCTTCGTGGTTAACTTTTTCAATGGATGAACGAAAAATCTGAATCTATGACACTCAAACTCTTATCCCACGGCAGGAGCAGGAAATCGTTGGTGGCCATGAGCCTCCTTGCCTGCGCCCTCACCGCCCATGCCCAGACTGACGAGGCGCTATGGCTGAGGTATCCTGCCCTCTCGCCCGATGGCACTAAAATCGTTTTCTCCTACAAAGGCGACCTCTTCACCGTAGGAGCCAAAGGTGGGCAGGCCATTCAGCTCACCACCAACGCAGCCTACGACGCGTTTCCCCACTGGAGTCCCGACGGCTCCAAGATTGCCTTCGCCAGCACCCGAGAGGGCAGCCGCGACGTGTTTGTAGTCGACCGCCACGGCGGCGCTCCTCGCAGGCTCACCTTCAACAGCGGCAACGAGACTCCCTTGGGCTGGCTCAACGACAGCACCGTGCTCTTCAGCGCCAACTATGCGTCGACAGCCCAGAGCATCGTCTTCCCCGGCAATTTCCTGCAAGTCTACACCGTCACGCTGAGTGCCCTGCGCCCCAAGCTCTTCTCTCCCATCGCCATGGAGGACATCAGCATCAACGGGCGGGGCGACATCCTCTACCACGACTACAAAGGCTACGAGGACTGGTTTCGCAAGCACCACAAGTCGCCCGTGACGCGCGACGTCTGGCTGCTCCGCGGCGGCCACTACACCAAGCTCACCAGCTTTGAGGGCGAGGACCGCAATCCCTGCTGGGCCCCCGACGGCAACAGCTTCTACTATCTGAGCGAGCAGGACGGCACGAGCAACGTGTGGTCGCGCCCCGTTGACGGAGCCGCCACTCAGCTCACCCACTTCGAGAAGAATCCCGTGCGCTACCTCTCTGCCGCCCGCAACGGCACGCTCTGCTACACCCAGGACGGTGCCCTCTACGTGCAGCAGCCCGGAGGCCAGCCCCAGCGGCTTACCGTGCGCGTCACCGCCGACACAAACGACAAGCAGCTCGTGCGCCAGACTCTGACCAATGGGGCCACGGAGATTGCCGTGTCGCCCAATGGCAAGGAGGTCGCCTTTGTGGTGCATGGCGACGTGTTTGTCACGGCTGTCGACTACCGCACGACCGTGCGCGTCACCGACACCCCCGAGGAGGAACGGGGAGTGGCCTTTTCTCCCGACGGGCGTAGCCTCACCTACGCCTCAGAGCGCGACGGCCTCTGGCAAGTCTACACCGCCAAAATCAAGAACGACAAGGAGAAGCTCTTCTGCTACAGCACTGGGGTGGAGGAGAAGCGCCTCTGCCCGAGCGACCACGTGCAGTTGCAGCCCGAGTACAGTCCCGACGGCAAGAGCATTGCCTTCTTTGAGGACCGCGCCACGCTGCGTGCCGCCGACGTGAAGAGCGGCAAGGTGCGCACCTTGCTCGACGGCAAATACAACTTCAGCTACAGCGACGGCGACATCGGCTTCACGTGGAGTCCGGACAGCCGCTGGCTGCTCTCCACCTATTTGGGCAACGGGGGCTGGCAGAACAACGACGTGGCCTTGGTCAAGGCCGACGGCAGCGGCGAGGTGCACAACCTCACACAGAGCGGCTATGCCGACGGCAATCCTCGGTGGGTGCTCGGCGGCAAGGCCATGATCTTCTCCAGCGACCGTGCCGGCTACCGCTCGCATGGCTCATGGGGGGCTGAGCGCGACGAGTATATCATGTTCTTCGATGTCGACGCCTACGACCTCTTCCGTATGGACAAGGAGCACCGCGCCCTCTACGACGAGGAGCAGAAGCAGAAAGCCCAGGCCAAGAAGGACGCTGAGAAAGACCCCGCCGTGAAAAAGGAGGCGAAGAAGCAGGAGGAGCTGACGTTCGACTTGGACAACTGCCGCGACCGCGTCGTCCGCCTCACGGTAAACTCCTCGCGACTGGGCGACGCCGTGCTCGACAAGAAAGGCGAGAACCTCTATTACCAGGCTGCCTTTGAGGGAGGGTTTGACTTGTGGAAACACGACCTGAAGGAGAACAAGACTTCCGTGGTGGTGAGGAACATGGGCGGAGGGATGGTGCCCGACTCGTCGCTCACCAACATCTACATCTGCGACGGAGGCATCAAGAAATACAAGCTGGGCGAGGCAACCACGAAGCCCGTGGAGTTTGAGGCCCAGTTCAACTACCGTCCCTACAAGGAGCGCGAGTATCTGTTCGACCATGTGTGGCGGCTGATGAAGGAGAAGTTCTACGAACCCAACCTGCACGGCGTGGACTGGGACTACTATGGCCAGACCTACCGTCGCTTCCTGCCCCACGTCAACAACAACTACGACTTCGCCAACCTGCTCTCCGAAATGCTGGGCGAGTTGAACGCCTCCCACACCGGTTCGGGCTATCGCGCCCCCGGCGCCCGCTACAGCACAGCCCGATTGGGACTCTTCTTCGACCCCACTTGGGATGGCGACGGTCTGAAGGTGGCCGAGGTGATGAAGCGTGGGCCGTTCACGCAGAAGGTCAACGAAATGAAGGCCGGCTGCATCGTGGAGGCCATCGACGGAACGGCCATCGGCAAGAATGACATCAGCCCACTGCTCGACGGCAAGTCGGGCCGCGACGTCCGCGTGACGGTCTACGATCCCTCGTCGAAGAAGCGTTTCGACGTGACCGTGAGGGCCATCAGCGCTGGCCAGGAGAACGAGCTGCTCTATCGCCGCTGGGTGGACCGCAACCGCCATCTCGTCGACAGCCTGTCGCATGGCCGTCTGGCCTACGTCCACGTGAAGGCCATGGATTCGGAGAGCTTCCGCACCGTGTTCAGCGAGCTTCTCAGCGACACCAACCGCAACCGCGACGCCGTGATCGTGGACGAACGCCACAATGGCGGTGGCTGGCTCCACGACGACCTCTGCACGCTGCTCTCGGGCAAGGAATACGAGAAGTTCGTCCCCCACGGCAAGTATGTTGGCTCCGACCCTTGGAACAAATGGAACAAACCCAGTTGCGTGATGATATGTGAGGACGACTATTCCAACGGATACGGCTTCCCCAAGGTGTACAAGACCCTCGGCATAGGACAGCTCATCGGCGCGCCCGTGGCCGGCACCATGACGGCCGTGTGGTGGGAGACGCTGATGGACAGGAGCCTCTATTTCGGCATTCCGCAGGTGGGATGCCAGGATATGGGCGGACACTTCATGGAGAACCAGACCCTCTATCCCGACGTGACGGTGTACAACACGCCGCAAGACTACCTTACGGGCCACGACGCCCAGCTGGAGCGTGCCGTGAAGGTGATGTTGGAGAAAGTCGATGGGAGTGTGGAAAAGAAGAGGGAATAAAAAAAGATTGGCTGTTTCACAACAACCAATCCCATTCATTAACCTTAATAATCTAATACCATGAAAAACACGTTGCAAATTTAGGCGTTTCTTACGTTGTCGCCAAGAAAAATGTGTTAAAAAAACATAAAGGTTATGAGAAAAAAAGTGAATTGCTTGAAAAAAGTCTTCCTGCGATTGGGAAAACCGCTGTTGTTGGTGCTTGTGATGGTCTTTTGCCTTTGCCCTGTGAGGGCACAGGTGGAGCGTCCGAAGCTTGTGGTAGGTGTCATGGTGGACCAAATGCGCTGGGACTACCTCTACTATTATTATAATGACTACCAGCAGGGAGGCTTGCGCCGCCTTGTGGATGAAGGCTACAGTTTTGAGAACACGATGATCAACTATGTGCCGACAGTCACGGCCATCGGCCACAGCTCCGTCTGGACGGGTTCGGTGCCTGCCCTGACGGGAATCGCCGCCAACACTTGGGTGGAGAACGGCCAGCGGGTGTATTGCTGTGAGGACAGCGCGGTGAGGAGTTTGGGCAGCGACTCCCCAGAGGGTCGGATGTCGCCCCACCGTATGCAGGCCTCCACCATTGGCGACCAGCTCCACTTGGCCACCGACTTCCGCTCCAAGGTCATCGCCGTGGCCCTCAAGGACCGCGCCGCTATCCTGCCCGGCGGCCATAGTGCCGACGCCGCCTACTGGTGGGACACCTCGGCTGGCCACTTCGTCAGCTCCACCTATTATATGGACGCGCTGCCCCAGTGGGTGGTGGATTTCAACAAGAAGAACCATGTCAAGCCTGGCACCGACGTGAAGACCTCCGACCAGGGTGTGGCGCTCACCTTTGCCATGGCCAAGGCCGCCCTTGAGAATGAGCAGTTGGGACAGCACGCCGACCCCGACCTGCTCTGTGTCTCCGTGTCGTCCACCGATGCCATCGGCCATACTTTCTCCACGCGCGGCAAGGAGAACAAGAGTGTGTATATGGAACTCGACCGACAGCTGGCCGACTTCTTGCAGACGCTCGACGCCAAGGTGGGACGCGGCAACTACCTGCTGTTCCTCACCGCCGACCATGGTGCCGTGCACAACCCCAACTTCCTCAAAGAGCACAAGATTCCTGCCGCCGGAGTGGAGACGGGCAAGATGGCGAAAGCCGCCAACGAATACTTGCAGCAGGCGTTGGGCGTGGCAGGGAAAGTGGTGCTGCAAATCAGCGGCGGCCGCGTCACACTCGACGACGATCTGCTGCGCCGGAGTGGCGTGGACATAGCGAGGGCGCGCCAGACCACGATCGACTGGTTGCTCAAGGACAGCCGCATCCGCTATGCCGTGGACTACGACCGCGTGGCGGAGGCCACCATCCCGCAGCCCATCAAGGAGCGCATCGTCAATGGCTATTTCCGCGGCCGCAGCGGTGATGTGTTCTTCGTTCCGCGCCCCGAGTTCAACGAGAACAGCGACTCGCCCACTTTCCGCGGCACCACCCATGGGCAGTGGAATCCCTACGACTCCCACATCCCGTTTGTGCTGTTCGGCTGGCACGTCAGCCATGGGCAGACCTCGTCGCCAACACGCATCGTCGACATCGCGCCCACCATCTGCTCCATGCTCCATATCCAGATGCCCAGCGCCTGCGTGGGCGAGAGCAAGTTGTGAGACCCCACGGCGCGGCGTTGACGCTGCGCTCGCGCCGTGTGTCGATATCCCTTTTCCAACCACGAGTCTGCACGAACGCCAAGAACCGCTTTCGTGCGGACTCGTGGCTTTTTCCCGCCCTGTTATTCTTGAATTACAGATGAGTATCGTATACTTGCACCCTATTCAGTTCCTGACTTCGTCACTTTTTTGTTGAGACCAAACACTGCCCTTGATCATCAGACTTTTCACGCGGAGCCGCAGATCTTATTGAGCCGCGGAGATGATACGTGTGAGAGGCTGAGATCGCTGAGAGACCTTTGGTCTTTAGAGAAGAAACTGTCGCAGGATATTTTTTTCTCGCCAAGCCGCCAAGGTCGCCAA
>SAMEA3663103__coassemble_762_pt1 | contig 12879 bp, 6 predicted proteins | sample SAMEA3663103__metabat2_high_PE_013 | metagenome-assembled genome bin SAMEA3663103 (sample SAMEA3663103) | pig gut metagenome | biome: pig gut; feature: pig-associated habitat; material: faeces | place: France | collected 2012 | reverse complement strand
GGCTGAGATCGACAAGCAGAAGGCCACGCAGCGAAAGAACCGCGGTAGGCTCATCCGTGTGGCCTTGGTGGGATACACCAACGTGGGAAAGTCCACCATCATGAACCTGTTGGCCAAGAGCGAGGTGTTTGCCGAGAACAAGCTCTTCGCCACCCTCGACACGACGGTGCGCAAGGTGGTGATAGAGAACCTGCCCTTCCTGCTCGCCGACACGGTGGGCTTCATACGCAAGCTGCCCACCGACTTGGTGGACTCGTTCAAGTCCACCCTCGACGAGGTGAGAGAGGCCGACCTGTTGGTACACGTTGTAGACCTCTCGCACCCCGACTTCGAGGAACAGATACAGGTGGTCAACGCCACGCTCAAGGAACTCGGCTGCGCCGACAAGCCCCAGATGATGGTGTTCAACAAGATAGACAACTACCACTGGGTGGACAAGGAGCCCGACGACCTCACCCCTCAGACCAAGGAGAACATCACGCTCGACCAGCTCAAGGCCACATGGATGGCACGCGAGGGAGAGAACTGCATCTTCATCTCGGCCAAGAACCACGAGAACATCGACGAGTTCAAGCAGGCACTCTACAAGCGAGTGAGGGAACTCCACGTGCAGAAATACCCCTACAACGACTTCCTCTATCCAGAAATAAGTTAGGAGTTAGGAGCTTCCGATGCACCGGGCCATGCATGATGCATTGTGCATGAAAGGCGCATGGGAAAGCGACGACAAGAGGAGAAACAAACAAAACTACAATTGAGATAGACTATGGCGAATTACAGACAACTTAGGGAAGAAGAGATCAATGTGCTGGAAGACAACAGCTGTTGGGCCGAGGATTGGACATCAGTGCTCGTCGACGAGGACTTCAAGCCCAACTATTTCCACCGCGTGATGTTCTATGGCAAAATCCAATTGGGAGCTTTCGAGAAAAACGTGGAAATCGCAAACGGCTTCTTCAAACACAGCGGAATCAACAACTCTACGTTGCGCAATGTGACGGTGGGCGACAACTGCCTGATAGAAAACATCAGCAACTACATCAACAACTACAAGATAGGCGACGACTGCTATATCTCCAATGTCTGCACCTTGGAAACCACCGAAGGAGCCACCTACGGCAAGGGCAACCTCATCAGCGTACTCAACGAGGTGGGCGAAGGCAACCTGATGCTCTTCGACAACCTCAACTCACAGTTTGCCGCCTTCATGGTGAAGCACTCCGGCGACAAGGAAATGAAGAACCAGCTGCGCCATATCATCACCCGTGAGGTGAAGGAGGGCTTGCCCGACTGCGGCGTCATCGGCGACCGGGTGAAAATCATCAACACCAAGGAAATCACCAACGCCATTCTTGAGGACGACTGCGAGGTGAACGGCGCCAGCCGGCTGAGCGACTGCACCTTGGTGACGACCAACGAGGCCAACGTCTACGTGGGCACAGGCGTCATCATAGAGAACTCCATCGTGAGCGAGGGCTCGCGCATCGTCAACTCGGTGAAGATGCAGGACTGCTTCGTGGGCGAGGCCTGCCAAATCAGCAACGGGTTCACCGCCTCGCAGAGCGTGTTCTTCGCCAACAGCTACATGAGCAACGGCGAGGCCTGCGCCGCCTTCTGCGGCCCCTTCACGGCCAGCCACCACAAGAGCTCGCTGCTCATCGGCGCCCAGTTCAGCTTCTACAACGCCGGTTCGGCCACCAACTTCTCCAACCACGCCTACAAGATGGGCCCCATGCACTGGGGCGTGTTGGAACGCGGCACCAAGACGGCCAGCGGAGCCTACCTGCTGCTGCCCGCCACCATCGGCACGTTCAGCGTCTGCTTTGGAAAACTGATGCACCATCCCAACACCCGCAAGCTGCCCTTCTCCTATCTTATCGCCGAGGGCAACACGATGTATCTCGTGCCGGGACGCAACATCACCACCGTGGGCCTCTACCGCGACATCCGCAAGTGGCCCAAGCGCGACACCCGTCCGCAGGGAGCGCAGAAGAGCGTGGTCAACTTCGACTGGCTGTCGCCCTTCTCCGTGGGAGAGATCCTGAAAGGAAAGAAAATCCTGGAAGACCTCCGCGACGCCTCGGGCGACGACGTGTCATACTACAACTACCACGAATACGTCATCAAGGCCAACAACCTGCACAAGGGCATCGAGTCATACGACATCGCCCTGCGCATCTACATGGGAGCCGTGCTGAAGCGCGTGCAGAAGTGGAACCTCTTCGGCTCGCCGCGCGCCTCGGTGGGCGAGGGCGACTGGGCTGACCTCTCGGGGCTGCTCCTGCCCGAGAGCGAGGAGCAACGCCTCGCTGACGACATCAAGAGCGGGGCGCTCAGCACCATTGGGCAAATCAACGACCGCTTTGAGGACATCAACGCCAACTACAGGGAGTACCAATGGACGTGGACCTACAAGATGATCTGCGACTATTACGGAGTGGAGAGCATCGACGACCAACTGGCCGAGCGCATCCACCAAGACTACGTGACGGCACGGCGCGCGTGGATTGCCGAAATCAGACGCGACGCCGAGCGCGAGTTTAAGATGGGCGACATCGAGGAAAGCGTACTCAACAACTTCCTCGACAAACTCGACCATGAAATCGACTTCGAGAACTAATCCAGTCGCCCTTGCCCCCAAGACTTCGGGGGGCGAGGGCGACCATATTTTGAACCTCAAAACAAGCAAAACTATGAGAAAACTGAAATCATTGCTTCTAATCGGTCTTGTGGCCCTCTGCACAGGAGCCTTCGCCAAGACGTATCCTTACACTTCGGTGAAGGGCGATCCCATGCAGGCCCGCATCTACAAGTTGGACAACGGACTGACAGTGTACCTCTCAGTGAACAAGCTCACCCCACGTGTGCAGACCTACATCGCCGTCCGCACGGGCTCGCGCAACGACCCGCCCGAGACCACTGGCCTGGCCCACTACCTGGAACACCTGATGTTCAAGGGGACGACCCACTTCGGTACCTCCGACCCAGCCAAGGAGAAGCCCTATCTCGACGACATCGAGGCGCGCTATGAGAAATACCGCACGCTCACCGACCCCGCACAGCGCAAGCAGGCCTACCACGAGATCGACTCCGTGTCGCAGCTTGCCGCCCAATACAACATCCCCAACGAATACGACAAGATGATGTCGGCTTTCGGCAGCCAGGGCACCAACGCCTACACTTCCAACGACGTGACCTGCTACGTGGAGGACATCCCCAGCAACGAGATTGAGAACTGGGCGCGCGTGCAGGCCGACCGCTTCCAGAACATGGTGATCAGAGGCTTCCACACGGAGCTTGAGGCCGTGTATGAGGAATACAACATCGGCTTGGCACAAGACTCCCGAAAGGAGTGGAACTCCGTCTACAAGCTCCTCTTCCCCACCCATCCCTACGGTACGCAGACCACCATCGGCACCCAGCAGCACCTGAAGAATCCGAGCATCACCAACATCAAGAACTATTTCAAGCGCTACTATGTGCCCAACAACGTGGCCATCTGTATGGCCGGCGACTTCGACCCTGACGAGGTGATGGCCATCATAGAGAAGAACTTTGGCTCTTGGAAGGCCGACCCCAACCTTTCCGAACCCCAATATGCCCCCTTGGCTCCCATCACGCAGCCGCGCGACACCACCGTCTACGGACAGGAGGCTGAGAACGTGATGATGGCCTGGCGCTTCGACCGCGGCAACAGCCTGCAGCAGGACACCCTCACCATCATCAACCAACTGCTCTGCAACGGCAAGGCCGGACTCTTCGACGTGGACCTCAACCAGCCCATGAAGGTGCAGGCCTCCGACGACGGTGTCGACGCCATGACCGACTACTCCATGTTCTTCCTCTATGGTCTGCCCAAGGAGGGACAGAGCCTCAAGGAAGTGCGACAGCTGCTGCTCGCAGAGGTGAAGAAGCTGCGCGACGGCGATTTCGCCGAGGACCTGCTGCCCGCCATCGTCAACAACTACAAGCGCTACTACTACCAGCAGCTGGACAACAACCGCTTCCGCGCCAACCAGTTTGTCGACGCGTTCATCAACCGCACCCCATGGGAGCAAGTGGCGGGAGAAATCGACCGCATCTCCAAACTCACCAAGGCCGACATCGTGAAGTTTGCCAACAGGCACTTGGGCGACAACAACCTCATCACGGTGTACAAGGCACAGGGCAACGACACCACCATCCACAAGATAGAGAAGCCCGCCATCACGCCCATCCCCACCAACAACGACAAGCAGAGCCAATTCCTCAAGCAACTGACCAGCGCCGGGGTGACACCCATCCAGCCGCAGTTTGTCGACTACAACAAGGACTTGGAGAAGTCGACGTTCGAGAACGGCCAGACCACCTTATTATATAAGAGGAACACGAGCGACGACCTCTTCACGCTCGCCATCGCCTTCCCCGTGGGGCAGGAGAACACACCGCGCCTCAACATCGCCGCAGGACTCTTCAACTATGCATCGACCAAGAAGATGACGCTGGCACAGGTGCAGAAAGCCTTCTACACACTGGCCTGCGACTTCAGCGTGTCGGTGGGCAGCGACGAGACCACCTACTACCTCACGGGACTGAACAGCAATATGCCCAAGGCCCTCAGCCTCTTCAACGAACTGCTGCAGACGGGCACCGTGGGCAAGGCCGACTACGACAACTTCGTGGAGGCGGTGGTGAAGGACCGCAAGGAGTCCAAGAACGACCAGCAGAACTGCTTCCGCGCCATCCAGAGCTATGGCTTCTACGGTCCGCGCAACAACTTCAACGACAACATGAGCGAGAAGGACATGCGCGAGGCCAATCCCGATGAGCTGCTCCGCCTTGTGGGCAACCTCCGCCACCAGCTCAACGCCACCGTGATGTACTACGGCCCTACGCCGATGGCCGACCTGCAGAAGCTCATCACCAAGGCCATGCCCCGCAAGAAGAACGTGGCCAAGTTTGCCTACGAGGCACATCGCTACACACAGGCCGAGACCAATGAGCCCAAAGTGCTGATCGCTCCTTACGACGCCAAGAACATCTACATGATGCAATACTACAACGAGAACATCGGTTGGAACCCCGACCACGCCTCCATCATCCGTCTCTTCAACAACTATTTCGGCGGCGGCATGAGCGGCATCGTGTTCCAGGAGCTGCGCGAGGCGCGCGGACTGGCCTACTCTTCGTTTGCCGACTATGAAGAGCCGTGGGACAAGAGGGACAAAGAGCAGTTCTACACCTACATCGTCACCCAAAACGACAAGATGATAGACTGCGTGAAGGAGTTCAACACCCTGCTCGACAGCATTCCCGTGCGCGAGGCCACGTTTGAGAACTCCAAGCAATACCTGCTCAAGAGCATCGCCTCGCGCAGGGTGCAGAAGTTCGGCATCCTCTCCAACTACCACTACGCCCAGCGCATGGGCCTCGACTACGACATCAACAGCCGCATCTACAAGGAGATTCCCGGCATCACGCTGGAGCAAGTGGTGAAGTTCGCCAACGAGCGCATCGCCCGCAAGCCCTACACCTACATCATCCTCGGCAATGAGGCCGAGCTCGACATGAAGGCCATCAGCAGCTACGGCAAGGTGCAGCGCGTGTCGCTCGAGGAGGCCTTCGGCTATTAAGGATAGGAAACACTTTTCAATTATAGAAAACAAACATTATGTCAAAACAAGTAGATTTCAAGTATGCGCCGATGTTCCAGCTGGGCAAGGACGATACCGAGTATCGCCTCGTGTCGAAGGAGGGCGTCAGCGTGTCGGAATTTGAAGGAAAGGAAATTCTCAAGGTCACGCCAGAGGCCTTGACGCTTCTGGCCCAGCAGGCTTTCCACGACTGTGAGTTCATGCTGCGCCGCAAGCACAACGAGCAGGTGGCCGCCATCTTGAAGGATCCCGAGGCATCGGAGAACGACAAGTATGTGGCCCTGCAGTTCCTGCGCAATGCCGAGACGGCCGCCAAGGGCGTGCTGCCCTTCTGCCAGGACACGGGCACAGCCATCATCCACGGTGAGAAGGGACAGCAGGTGTGGACGGGATTCGACGATGCCGAGGCCCTGAGCCGCGGCGTGTTCAACACCTACACGCAGGAGAACCTGCGCTATTCGCAGAACGCCCCCCTCACCATGTACGACGAGGTGAACACCCGCTGCAACCTCCCCGCCCAGATCGACATCGAGGCCACGGAGGGAGCTGAGTATCACTTCATCATGGTGGCCAAGGGCGGTGGCTCGGCCAACAAGACCTACTTCTATCCCATGACCAAGGCCACCATCCAGAACGAAGGCACACTGCTGCCCTTCCTCGTGGAGAAGATGAAGAGTCTGGGCACCGCCGCCTGTCCTCCCTACCACATCTGCTTCGTGATTGGTGGCACGTCGGCCGAGAAGAATCTGCTCACAGTGAAGCTTGGCAGCATCAAGTATTACGACAACCTGCCCACCACCGGCGATGAGACGGGCCGCGCTTTCCGCGACCTCGACTTGGAGGCCAAGCTCCTCGACGAGGCCCACAAGATTGGCCTCGGAGCCCAGTTTGGCGGCAAGGCCTTTGCCCACGACGTGCGCGTCATCCGCCTGCCGCGCCACGGTGCCTCCTGCCCCATAGGCTTGGGCGTGAGCTGCTCCGCCGACCGCAACATCAAGGGCAAGATCAACAAGGACGGCATCTGGCTGGAGAAGATGGACGACAACCCCTCTGAGCTGATTCCCGAGGAATACCGTAAGCCCGGCGAGGGTGCCAAGGGCGTGGAGATAGACCTCGACAAGGGCATCGACCACGTGCGCGCCGAACTCACCAAGTATCCTGTCTCCACGCGTGTGAGCCTCAATGGCACCATCATCGTGGCCCGCGACATCGCCCACGCCAAGCTCAAGGCGCGCCTCGACGCGGGCGAGGACCTGCCGCAGTATTTCAAGGACCATCCCATCCTCTATGCCGGACCGGCCAAGACTCCCGAGGGAATGCCCTGCGGCTCCATGGGACCGACCACAGCCAACCGCATGGATCCCTACGTGGATGAGTTCCAGGACCATGGCGGCTCGCTCGTGATGATTGCCAAGGGCAACCGCACGCAGGTGGTGACCGACGCCTGCAAGAAGCATGGCGGCTTCTATCTTGGCACCATTGGCGGTGTGGCCGCCGTGTTGTCAAAGGAGTGCATCACCAGCATTGAGTGTGTGGAGTATCCCGAGCTGGGCATGGAGGCCATCTGGAAGATTACCGTCAAGGACTTCCCCGCCTTCATCCTCGTCGACGACAAGGGTCACGACTTCTTCAAGGAGCTCAAGCCCTGGAACTGCTCTTCCTGCGACAAATAGGCGCAAGATTGAGAACCAAAAAGAAAGTGGCAGACGCCAATTGGCGCCTGCCACTTTTTTTTGTTTGGCCGTTATGGGCATTGGGGACTACTCCTTGATCATCCCCACCGACCGCTTGATGAAGGTGTCGAGGGCTGCGCCCGTGAGCATGCCATTTTGCAGCAGGGCCAAGTCGATGAGCTGGTGGATCACCTTGTTGCCCTTGGCATAGTCGTCCACGATGCCGTTGCGCTTCTTGCGAAGCTCGTCTATCTTGGCCTCCGTGTCCTTGAGGTCCTTCTTCTCCTCTTCGGTGATTTCCTCCGGCTTCTTCTTGTCCTGCTCCTGATGCAGCACGGCCAGGCGGGCCTGGGAGCCTTTCAAGTCAGCGTCTACGGGCTTGAGGGCGTCGGCGGTGGCGCCGTCCACCTTTTCCAGCACCTCCTTCACGAGGGCGTGGTCGGCATTCAGCACCAGTTCGTAGGCATCGGCCATCTGGGCATAGAAGCCCATGCCCGGCTGGAAGCGGCTCATGTCCTTCATGCGGCGCATATACTCATTCTGCGTGATGACCACCGGCTGCGCATCCTCGCCCAGCGACTCCACGGTGACGGTGAAGTTCTTGTTCTCCATCACGGGCATCTGCGAGCGGAACGACTCTGTCAGATTGTCACGTTGCTCAGGAGTGAGGTCGGTCTTGGCCACGTCCTTCTTCTGGATCAGCCTGTCGATGACATCCGAGTCGACACGCGAGAAGCGCGACTTCTCAAACTTCTGCTCCAACATGCTTGCCATGGGCACGTCGAGCTGCCCGTCGAGCATCAGCACGCTGTATCCCTTTTTCTTGGCGGCCTCGATGTAGGTGTACTGCTTGTCCTTGTTGGTGGCATAGAGGTACACCAAGTTGCCGTCCTTGTCGGTCTGCTCGTCCTTGATGAGCGTCTTGTATTCGTCGAAGGTGAAGTGCTTGCCCTCGGTGTCCTTCACGAGGGCGAAGTCCTTGGCCTTGTCGAAGAAGGCCTGGTCGGAGAGCATGCCATAGTTGATGAAGAGCTTCAGGTCGTCCCAAATCTCCTCAAAGTGCTTGCGGTCGTCCTTGAATGTCTGGTTGAGCTTGTCGGCCACCTTGCGGGTGATGTAGGTGGAGATTTTCTTCACGTTGGCGTCGCTCTGCAAGTAGCTGCGGCTCACGTTGAGCGGGATGTCGGGTGAGTCGATGACGCCGTGGAGCAGCGTCATGAAGTCCGGCACGATGCCCTCCACCTGGTCGGTGACGAACACCTGGTTGCAATAGAGCTGGATTTTGTTGCGCTGCAGGTCGATGTTGCTCTTGATGCGCGGGAAATAGAGGATGCCCGTGAGGTTGAAGGGATAGTCCACATTCAGGTGGATCCAGAACAGGGGCTCGTCCTGCATGGGGTAAAGCTTGCGGTAGAACTCCTTGTAGTCCTCGTCCTTGAGCGTGGAGGGGGCCTTTGTCCAGAGGGGTTCTATGTCGTTGATGACGTTGTCCTTGTCGGTATCCTGCATCTTGCCGTCCTTCCACTCCTGCTTCTTTCCGAACACCACAGGCACCACCATGAACTTGCAGTATTTGTTGAGCAGCTCCTCTATCTTCTGCTTCTCAAGATACTCCTTGCAGTCGTCGGCGATGTGGAGGATTACGTCGGTGCCGCGATCGGTCTTCTCGGCGTCGTCAATCTCGAAGGCGGGCGTGCCGTCGCAGCTCCACCTCACGGCCTTGGCGCCCTCCTTGTAGCTGAGGGTGAGGATCTCCACCTTGCTCGACACCATGAAGGCCGAGTAGAATCCCAGTCCGAAGTGGCCGATGATGGCGTTGGCCTGGTCCTTGTATTTGTCGAGGAAGTCGGTGACGCCCGAGAAGGCTATCTGGTTGATGTATTTGTCAATCTCCTCCGCCGTCATTCCTATTCCATGGTCACGTATGGTGAGCGTGCCCTTGTCCTTGTCGAGGATGACCTCCACCTTGAGGTCGCCCTTGTCGCCCTTGAAGTCGCCCTGCTGGGCGAGGGTCTTCAACTTCTGCGTAGCGTCGACGGCGTTTGAGACCATCTCGCGCAGGAAAATCTCGTGGTCTGAATAGAGAAACTTCTTGATGACCGGGAAGATGTTCTCGGTTGTTACTCCAATATTACCTTTTTGCATATCGTTATAGGATTATATATTTCTAAACTAACTACAAATTAGCAAAGACTGTGCCAAAAAACAATCCGCCCGACCTGCAATGCGGCTTGCCACCGCCCACGGCAAGGCTGTGCGGCAGAATCGGCTGCGCCAAGCCACCCCCCGCCAAGGCCTGCGTACAAGTTTCGGGGCGCATTGCCAACATCTGTGGCAACTGCCACGATAGATCGTGACAACCGAGACGATAGTTCGTGACAATTGACACGAACTATCGTGGCAGTTGCCACAGAAGACGGGCAAGCGGCGGAAGATGGGCAAGCAAGACACAGGCAAGCCGTGAAACCGGCATCCAAGAGGGTTTGTTTTTCGGTTTTTCCTTCTCCGTCTCCATATTTTTGATTAACTTTGCGGCAATAACAAAGCAAATATGAAAACCTCCAACACAGGACAATCCAAGGACGGACTGTTCAGGCTGAACGGAGTGAACTATCTCCTGCCGTTCATTATGATTACCACTTGCTTCGCGCTGTGGGGCTTCGCCAACGATGTGACGAATCCCCTCGTGCAGTCGTTCAGCAAGATATTCCAGATTTCCAAGTTTGAGAGCAGCTTCGTGCAGGTGTCCTTCTATCTGGGCTACTTTGTCATGGCCTTTCCCGCCGCCCTCTTCATCCAGCGCTATTCGTTCAAGGCCGGCGTGGTGTTGGGCCTCACGCTCTACGCCGTAGGCGCGCTGGCCTTCATTCCCGCCAAGAGCACGGGCATGTTCTATGCCTTCCTGCCCGCCTACTTCGTGATGACGTGCGGACTGTCGTTCTTGGAGACCAGCTGCAACCCCTTCGTCTATTGCATGGGCAGCGAGGAGACGGCCACGCGCCGCCTCAACTTCGCCCAGTCGTTCAATCCCTTGGGAGCCATCACGGGTGCCTACATCGCCCTCACCTACGTGGCCGTGGGCCTCAACCCCGCATCGAGCGAGCAGCGCGCCTCGCTGCGCCTGTCGGCCCCGGAGCAGTTTGAGGCCATCAAGATGCACGACCTCGACATTCTCGTGCAGCCCTATTTATATATAGGTATCGTCATCCTCGTGCTGCTGCTCGTCATCGCCGTCACGCGCATGCCCAAGGCGGGCGAGTCGGGAGAGAAGAAGCCCCTGTGGGCAACGCTCAGGCAGCTCGCCGCCAACGCCAACTACCGCAATGGAGTCGTTGCGCAGTTTTTCTACATCGGTGCGCAGACGGTGTGCTGGGCCTACATCATGTATTATGGCCTGCACGTGTTCCACGACATGGAGGGCATCGACGAGAAGACTGCCCACCAGCTCACGACCAACTTCTACTTGGGTGCGCTCGCGCTCTTCGCCATAGGCCGCTTCGTCTGCACCTACTTCCTGAAGTATGTCAGTCCGGGGCGTTTGCTATGCTGTTTGGCCATCGCCGCCATCGCCTTGCTGATGAGCACCATCTTCGTGGGCGGGCGCGTGGGCCTGTGGAGCTTAGTGTTCGTGAGCGGCTGCATGAGTCTGATGTTCCCCACCATCTACGGCATCGCCTTGAAGGGACTGAAAGAGAACGTGAAGTTTGGCGGAGCCGGACTGGTGATGAGCATCTTGGGGGGCAGCGTCATCCCACCCATCCAAGCCGCCATCATGGATGTGGGTGGCTCATGGTGTGGCCTCTCCCTCATCAACCTCAGCTTCTTCGTCCCCGTGGTCTGCTTCATCGTCGTCGCCTGCTACGGCTGGAGAGCGAGCAAAGCCAGAAGTTAGGAATTAACAAGAAACGCGAATGCCAATTATGCATTTGCGCATTGTGCATTACAAAAAGAACGCGAACGGCAATTATGCATTTGCGCATTGTGCATTATGCATTATAAAAATATTGTGAATGATGAAAAAGCTATTGTCCCTTCCACCCAATTTGGTGGAGAGTTTCCACGATATAACCCACCTCGACCGTGAGGAATGGTTTTGCACCCACGACCCCGTAGGCCACAAGCTCGGGTCGGGCGGAGGAACCACTTGGCTCTTGTTGCAGGCCTATCGCAATGCAACGGGGCACGAGACCACCACAGTCCCAGCCGATTTCCACCGCTGGCTCGGCGCCGACCGACGGCTGCTGCTCCATGCGGGAGGCCAGAGCCGCCGTCTGCCGTCGTATGCCCCATCGGGCAAGATTCTCACGCCCATTCCCGTATTTCGCTGGGAACGCGGGCAACGGCTGTCGCAAAACCTCCTCTCCCTGCAGCTCCCCCTCTATGAGCGAATCATGGAGGCCGCACCCGAGCGGCTCCACACCATGGTGGTGAGCGGCGACGTGCTGATTCGCGCTACGGAGCCGCTGCAACCGATTCCCAACGCCGACGTGGTGTGCTACGGGCTCTGGCTCGGCCCAGAGATAGCCAAGGACCACGGGGTGTTCGTGGCCCGGCGAGAGTCGCCCTCGGTGCTCGACTGCATGTTGCAGAAGCCTTCGGTGAAGACGTTGGGCGCGCTGCTCAAGGACCACTACTATCTGACCGACATCGGCGTGTGGCTCCTCAGCGACAAAGCCATCGACGTGTTGATGCAACGCTCCATGAGAGGCGGAAAGGTGACCGACTACGACCTCTACGGCACCTTTGGCTGCTGCTTGGGCGAGCATCCCTCCCAGCTCGACCCGCTCGTGGCCAGCCTCAAGGTGGCGGTGCTGCCCCTGCCGGGCGGCGAGTTCTACCATTTCGGCACCTCCCACGAACTGCTGTCGTCGACGGTGGCCATCCAGAACCTGGTCAACGACCAGCGGCGCATCATGCACCACTCGCTCAAACCCTGTCCGAGCATATTCGTGCAGAATGCGGTCACGGCGCCCAAGTTCACCGACGACAACGAGAACGTATGGGTGGAGAACAGCTGTGTGGGAATCCACTGGACGCTGACCAAGAACAACATCGTCACCGGAGTGCCCTTCAACGACTGGACCCTGACGCTCCACGAGGGCGAATGCCTCGACATCATCCCCGTGGGCGAGTCGGCGTGGGCTGTGCGCCGCTATGGCTACTTCGACAAGTTTGCGGGCGAGGAGCAGACCACACCCCGCTTCCCGCTGTTCGACGACAGCAAGGCCCTCGACGCATACATGACGGGCCAAGCCGACAGCCACACTGAGCTGTTGAGCGCCGAGCAGATTTCCAACCGCGCCAACCTGCGCCGCTTGGAGGCCCAGCGCGAGGAGTTCCGCAACAGCAACTGGGTGGCCCTGCAAAAGAATCATGAACACAGCGTGTTCTACCAGCTCGACTTGGAGGATGCCGCCCGGGCCTTCAACAACGCCCGACTGCCGCTGCCCGCCCCACTGCCCGACGACGCTCCACTGATGCAGCGCATCAGCGACGCCATGATGCGCAGTCTGCTCAGTGCCAACCCTCATGCCGACGAAGACGAGCGCCGGGCCTTCCGCCTCTTGGCCGAG
>SAMEA3663103__coassemble_761_pt1 | contig 12888 bp, 11 predicted proteins | sample SAMEA3663103__metabat2_high_PE_013 | metagenome-assembled genome bin SAMEA3663103 (sample SAMEA3663103) | pig gut metagenome | biome: pig gut; feature: pig-associated habitat; material: faeces | place: France | collected 2012 | reverse complement strand
CGCTTCAGACCCATAGCTCCGGTAGGAGCGTAAGCCTGGACATGACCATTTTCCTCCCCCCCTTACATATAAACTTACCATGATTCCACGGAAAATATCCGCTGTGCCCTATCATCCGCATGTTTGGCGATCCCCAGTTGTGAATGATGAATTGTAGGGTCGCCTGCAATTTGTGGCAACTGGCACGATAGTTCGTGGCAACTGGCACGATAGTTCGTGACAACCGCCACGATAGTTCGTGACAACTGCCACGAATCTTGGGCAATCGATGCCGAATGCCCGCAGGCAAGTGTATGTTGGTGATAAAAAAAGTTAGGAGACAGGAAAGTGCGGAGTTGGCCAACTCCTAACTTTCCTATCTCCTAACTTCCAATTCCAGAGAAGCTCCAACAAAGTTAGAATGCGCTTTGGAATTCTTCCAAGAAGCGCGTGTCGTTCTCGGAGAACATGCGGAGGTCGCTCACGCGGTATTTCAGGTTGGTGATGCGCTCCACTCCCATGCCAAAGGCGTAGCCGGTGTAGACTTTGGAGTCGATGCCGCAGGCCTCAAGGTCGTGCGGGTCGACCATGCCGCAGCCCAAAATCTCCACCCAGCCGGTGCCCTTGCAGAAAGAGCAGCCCTTGCCGCCGCAGATGTTGCAGGATATGTCCATCTCGGCGCTCGGCTCTGTGAAGGGGAAGTAGCTTGGGCGCAGGCGAATCTTCGTGTCGGGGCCGAACATCTCGCGTGCAAAGGTGAGCAGCACCTGCTTCAGGTCGGTGAAGCTCACGCCGCGGTCCACGTAGAGTCCCTCCACCTGGTGGAAGAAGCAGTGGGCGCGGGCCGATATGGCCTCGTTGCGGTAGACGCGTCCGGGGCAGATGATGCGGATGGGTGGCTGGTGGCTCTCCATATAGTGGGCCTCGTCGCCTGAGGTGTGGCTGCGCAGCAGTACGTTCTTCGTCACGTCGGAGGCGTCGGGACGCTCTATGAAGAAAGTGTCCTGCATGTCGCGGGCAGGATGGTCGGCGGCAAAGTTGAGCATGGTGAACACGTGCTTGTCGTCGTCAATCTCCGGTCCATGGAAGAGCGTGAAGCCCATGCGCTGGAAGATGTTGATGATTTCGTTGCGCACGATGGAGAGCGGGTGGCGCGTGCCCAAGGGTATAGGGTATGCCGTGCGCGAGAGGTCGAGCTCCTCGCCCGAGGTCTCCTTGGTCTGGACCTGTTCGCGAAGCTGGTTGATCTTGTCTTGGGCGTTCTTCTTCAGCTCGTTTATTTTAATGCCGACAGTCTTCTTCTGGTCGGCCGCCACATTGCGGAAATCAGCCATGAGGGCGTTGATTTCGCCTTTCTTGCTCAGATACTTCAAGCGAAGCTGCTCCACTTCGTCGGCGTTCTGCGCCGAGAGCGTACTCACTTCCTTGAGTAGTTGCTCAATCTTTTCTAACAGCATTTCTCGTGTCTATATTTTTGTGCAAAGGTACGAATTAAAAATGAGAAACGGCAGGTTATGCTTGAAAATTCTGTTACCTCCCTGCCCGTGAAAGAAAAATAGCGGTTTGCATGGCAGTATATCGAATAAAAGTAGTAATTTTGCAGTGCAATGAGAAAGCATGGTTTTTTATTCGTATTGGTGCTGTTCCTGTCGACGGTTTCCGCGTTCAACGTAGGCTGTTCCGACAAGAAGCCCCCTAAGGAAGACTCCGTTGCGGTGGCAGACTCCGTGGCGGCCGACTCGTTGTCGCCAGAGGACAGCGTGATAGCCGAGCAGCCCATGCCCAAGGCAGCCGATGAGCTGTTTGACGACTTCTTCTTCAATTTCGCCGCCAACCGTAAGCTGCAGCGCGAGCGCATAGACTTCCCGCTCAAGGAATACAACGACGGCAAGCTGGCGCGCGTCATACAGAAGAACCAGTGGCGCATGGACCACTTCTTCATGCGGCAGGACTACTACACGCTCATCTTCGACAGCCGCAAGCAGGCGGAGTTGGTCAAGGACACGAGCGTGAGCCATGTGGTGGTGGAGAAAATCTCGCTCAGGCGGAAGATGGTGAGGCAGTATGTCTTCGACCGCATCAACGGCCAGTTCCGCATGACCGCCATCAACTCCCACCCCATGTACAAGAACAACAACTCTTCCTTCCTGCAGTTCTACCAGCGATTTGCCGCCGACACGGCCTTCCAGATAAAGAGCATGGCAAGCGAGGTGACTTTCACGTCGCCCAATCCCGACAACGACTTCGAGAACCAGACGGGCGTCATCATGCCCGAGCAATGGCCCTCGTTCAAGCCCGCGCTCATCCCGAGCGGCGAGATCTACAACATCATCTACGGCCAGACCTACAAGGAGAGCAACTACAAGCTGTTTGTCATCAGAGGCATCGCCAACGGCCTGGAGATAGACTTCACCTTCCGCCGCTTCGGCAAGCATTGGAAACTCATCAAGTTCACCACCTGACACCCTCTGCAAACCATTGACATCATGAAAGAAATAGACCATTATAACCTGCTCCACAACAATACATTCGGCATAGAGGCCTACTGCGACAAGTTTGTGGAATACGGCGACGAGGAGGAAGCAGTCGAAATAGCCCAGCGCTTGCGCCTGGGCGACGACTATCTGATTCTCGGCGGGGGCAGCGACCTGCTCCTCACGGGCGACTATCGCGGCACGGTGGTGCATTCCGCCATCAGCGACTTCACCACACGCAACGTCAGCGGCGGAGTGCTCGTGCGCGTTGGCTCGGGCTTCACGTGGGACGAGCTGGTGAGGATGACTGTGGAACAGGGATGGCACGGAGCCGAGAACCTATCGCTCATACCCGGCGAGGTGGGAGCGAGCGCCGTGCAGAACATCGGAGCCTATGGGGCTGAGGTAAAGGACCTCATCGCCGTGGTGGAGGCTGTGGAGATAGGAACGGGGCGCAAGCTCTTCTTCGGCAACCAGGACTGCAAGTACAGCTACCGACAGAGCCGATTCAAGAACGACTGGCGCAACCGGTACCTCATCACATACGTGACCTACCGCTTCAGCTACGACTTTGAGCCGAGGCTCGACTATGGCAACATACGACAGGCCTTGGAGGAGAGAAAGATAGACAGGCCCACGGCCCAGCAGCTGCGCGATGTCATCATCCAAATCCGCAACCGCAAGTTGCCCAACCCCAAGGTGTTGGGCAACGCTGGGAGCTTCTTCATGAACCCCATCGTGCCGCGCGACGTCTATGAGCGCATCCGCGCCGACTATCCCGACATGCCCCACTACACCATCGACGCCGGCCACGAGAAGATTCCCGCCGGGTGGATGATCGAGCAGTGCGGATGGAAAGGACGCTCGTTGGGCAGGGCTGGAGTACACGACAAGCAGGCCCTCGTGCTCGTCAACAGGGGCGGGGCCACCGGCCGCGAGATCGTCGACCTCATGCAGCGCATACAGGACGACGTGAAGCATCGGTTCGGTATTGACATTTATCCGGAGGTGAACGTGGTATGAGGTTTACATTCTTAGGGACAGGTACCTCCAACGGTGTGCCGGTGTTGGGATGCCGGTGTGAGGTGTGCCGCAGCGGCGACCCGCGCGACAACCGCCGCCGCACTTCGGGACTCTTGGAGACGCCCTCCACGCGCGTCCTCATCGACTGCGGCCCCGACCTGCGCCAGCAGCTCATGCCCGTGGAGTTCAGAAAAATCGACGGCGTGCTGCTCACCCATCACCACTACGACCACGTGGGCGGCCTCGACGACCTGCGCCCCTATTGCTCGTTTGGCGACATCGACATCTACGGCAACGAGATGACGGTGGGAAACGTGAGGCACAACTTCCCCTATTGCTTTGCGGAGCATCTCTATCCCGGCGTGCCAAAACTCAACATGCACGTGATAGAGCCCCACCAGCGATTCATGGTGGGCGACATTGCCGTTACGCCCGTCGAGGTCATGCATGGCGCCATGGCCATCTTGGGCTATCGCTTTGGCCGCTTCGCCTATATCACCGACATGAAGAGCATCCATGGCTCTGAGATGCCCTATCTGCGGGGAGTGGACACACTCGTGGTGAACGCCCTGCGCTGGGAGAAGCCCCACCAAAGCCACATCCTCGTGGGCGAGGCCATCGACTTCAGCCGCCAAATCGGCGCCCGACGCACCTTCCTTACCCACCTCACCCATCTCATCGGGCTCCACAAGGAGGCGGAGAAAAGGCTTCCTGAAGGATTCCACTTCGCCTACGACGGACTGCAGATAGAGGTGGAGTAGGGCAGGCCCGCCCATCAACGAAACTATCAACAAGGCTGAATGCCCCTCAAACACCCATATATAATATATGTATATCGCTATCGCCGGAAACATTGGGAGCGGAAAGACCACCCTCACGCGGCGGCTCGCCGACCACTATGGTTGGACGCCCAAGTTTGAGTCGGTGGAGGACAATCCCTATCTGGCCGACTACTACAAGGACATCCCGCGCTGGGCCTTCAACATGGAGGTGTTCTTCCTTCGCCAGCGGTTCAAGGACATGCTGGCCATCAGCCGCTCGGACATCACGGTGGTGCAGGACCGCTCCATCTTCGAGGGGGTCTATGTCTTCGCCGCCAACAACTACAGGATGGGCTCCATGGACGAGCGCGACTTCACCACCTATATGGAACTCTTCGAGTGCATGATGAGCGTGGTGAGGAAGCCCGACCTGATGGTCTATCTCAGGGCTTCGCTGCCACGCTTGGTGGATCACATCCAGCAGCGGTCGCGCAGCTATGAGGAGAAGATGCCCATCGAATACCTGCGGAATCTCAACAGGCTCTACGACGACTTCATCTTCAACAAATACGACGGGCGCAAGCTCATTGTCGAGACCGACCACTTGGACCTGCGCGACAATGAGGACGACTTCCACAATCTGACAGAACAAATCAACAAAGAATTATGCATATAGCCATAGCCGGAAACATCGGAAGCGGAAAGACCACGCTGACCAAGATGCTTGCCTCGCGGTTCGGATGGACTCCCCATTTCGAGCCAGTTGACAACAATCCCTATCTTGAGGATTACTACAAGGACATGAACCGATGGTCGTTCAACCTGCAAATCTACTTCCTCAACAAGCGGTTCCACGATGTGGTGGAGATAGCGCAGAGCAACGACACCATCATCCAGGACCGCACCATCTTCGAGGATGCCTGCATCTTCGCCCCCAACCTCCACGACATGGGGCTGATGAGCGACCGCGACTTCGACAACTACACCGACTTGTTCAATCTGATGATCTCGCTGGTGAGGCTGCCCGACCTGCTCATCTATATCCGAACGGGCATCCCGAGGCTTGTGGAGCACATCCAGAAGCGCGGGCGCGACTATGAGCAGACCATGCGACTTGACTATCTCAAGGGGCTCAACCGCCGCTACGAGGACTGGATTGCGGGCTACAAGGGGAAGATGATGGTCATCGACGGCGACACCGTCGACTTCGAGGGAAGCCCCAAGGACTTCGGACGCATCGCCGACCGCATCGACTCTGAACTCTATGGCCTCTTTGCCGGGAAATAATGAGGGACAAACAAGAAACGCCCCCTAAGCCTCACCTCTCTGAGGGAAGAGCTTAGGGGGCGTTTTGGGTTGGCCTCACTCCGTCAGGTCGTATTGCAGGTGGCGCATGGGGTGGCCGCCCCATTCCGTGTCGTTGACATATTGGAAGCCGATAGAGCGGTAGAGCTTCTCGGCCTTGGGGTTGCCCTTGTCCACCAGCAGTCCCACCTTGGCGAATTTCAGCCGCCGGCCTTTCTCGATGGTGGCCTTGAGCAGCTCGGTGGCCACTCCGCGATGGCGGAAGTTCTGGTCCACGCAGAGGCTGTCGGCATAAAGCTCGCCGGCCTGGGTCTCAGGTGGGATTTGACTGTGGTCCATGCCGAAGCGCTTGAGCGACTCCTCGACGAAGGGTTTGCGCAGCCGCGTCAGGGCCGCCCCGTCGTAGCTCACGCAAACGCCCATCAGCTCGTTGTCGTCGCTTAGGGCAACGATGGAGTTGAGGAAACTATACTGTGAGTCGGTTCGCTCCACGAGGCTGGTGATGAGCTCGTGGAAGTCGGCCAGACCGTGTTCGGGGCCGGCAAAGTTGAGGCAGCACTCATGATTCATAGCCTCCATGATGCGCGAGGCTATCCATGAAGCCCAGGCACGCTGGGCGGGAACAATTTCCATAGGTTTTGGGTTTATTGTTAGTGGTGGGAGGGAGCTATTTCTCCGTGTCGCCGCGGTCCATGTCTTTGAGCACGGCCACGGCCTCTTCCACCGAATTGATAGAGTCTACATGCATCAGCCGGCGCCCCTTCACCTCCTTGATGGCGCAGCGGCGCGGGTTGCGGCCTATATAGTTGAGCACACTGTCGAAAGCCTTGCTCTTGTAGTAGGCGCTGAGGGGATTCGACACGAACTGCATCACCATCTTGCCATTGCGCAGGGTGAGCTTCTCGCAGCCCAAACGCTTGCCTATCCGTCGGAGCCGCACCACGCGCATGAGCTCCTCTCCCTCTTTCGGGATGGGGCCGAAGCGGTCGATGAGTCGTTTGCGGTAGTCGTCGAGCGCGTGGTCGTCTTCTATGTTGTCGAGTTCGCGATAGAGCAGCATCCGCTCGCCGCTGCCCGGCACGTAGGTATCGGGGAAGTACATTTCCAAGTCGCTGTCCACGGCGCAGTCCTCCACAAACTCGTCGCCGCTGAACTCCTTGCCCCTCGCCATTTCCTCGGCATAGAGGTCGGTGAACTCGTCGTTCTTGAGTTCGGTCACGGCTTGGCTGAGTATCTTCTGATAGGTCTCATATCCCAAGTCCTCCATGAATCCGCTCTGCTCTGCGCCCAACAGGTTGCCCGCTCCGCGTATGTCGAGGTCCTGCATGGCCAGGTTGAATCCGCTGCCCAGCTCGGAGAAGTTCTCCAAGGCCTCCAACCGTCGCCGTGCGTCGGCCGGCAGCACGCTCTTGGGCGGCGCCAAAAGGTAGCAGAACGCCTTGCGGTTGCTCCTGCCCACCCGGCCACGCATCTGATGGAGGTCGCTGAGACCGAACCGCTGCGCGTCGGCTATGATGATGGTGTTGGCGTTGGGTATGTCGATGCCGTTCTCCACGATGGTGGTGGAGAGCAGCACGTCGTAGTCGTAGTTCATGAATCCGAGTATGATTTTCTCCAGTTCCTCGGGATTCATCTGCCCGTGGCCTATCGCCACCCGGCAGTCGGGCACATACTTGTGGATGAGGTTGGCCATCTCTTGCAGACTGTTGATGCGGCTGCACACGAAATACACCTGTCCGTTGCGGCTCATCTCGAAGTTGATGGCGTCTGCGATGACCTCGTGGCCAAAGGTGGTCAGCTCGGTCTGTATGGGATAGCGGTTGGGAGGCGGCGTGCGTATGATGCTCATGTCGCGTGCCCCCATGAGCGAGAATTGCAGTGTGCGCGGAATGGGAGTCGCCGACATCGTGAGGGTGTCGACGTTGGTCTTGAGCGTGCGCAGCTTCTCCTTTGTTGCCACTCCAAACTTCTGTTCCTCGTCGATGATGAGCAGCCCCAAGTCGTGCCATTTCACCTGTTTGCCTATCAGCTTGTGGGTGCCGATGAGTATGTCTATCTTGCCCGCCTCAAGGTCGGCGAGGATTTGCCGCGTCTGTTTGGTCGAGCGCGAGCGGGAGAGGTAGTCCACGCGCACGGGGAAGTCGTGCAGTCGCTTGGCGAAGGTTTGGTAGTGCTGGTAGGCGAGCACAGTGGTGGGCACGAGCACCGCCACCTGCTTGGAGTCGCAGGCCGCCTTGAATGCCGCTCGTATGGCCACTTCGGTCTTGCCGAAGCCCACGTCGCCGCAGATGAGCCGGTCCATGGGATGTGCGCTCTCCATGTCGGCCTTGATGTCTTGCGTGGCCTTGAGCTGGTCGGCCGTGTCCTCATAGAAGAAGCTTGCTTCCAGCTCGTGCTGCATGAACGAGTCGTGGCTGTAGGCGAAGCCCTTCACATACCGCCGTTTGGCATAGAGCCTGATGAGGTCGCGGGCAATGTCCTTGATGCGCTTCTTGGCCCGCTCCTTCATGCGGTCCCATGCGCCGGTGCCGAGCACGCTCAGCCGTGGCGGCTGCCCAGTCTCGCTTGAACGGTATTTGCTGATTTTATAGAGCGAGTGGATGGACACGTCCACCTTGTCGTTGTGCTGGTAGATGATGCGGATTACCTCCTTGAATCCGTTGCCCGAGGGCACTCGCAGCAAGCCGCCGAACTTGCCGATGCCATAGTCGACGTGGACTATGAAGTCGCCCGGCTCCATTTCTTGCAGTTCTTTCATCGTGAGGGCCATCTTGCCGCTTCGGGCGCGGTCGCTCCGCAGGCTGTACTTGTGGAAGCGGTCGAATATCTGGTGGTCGGTGAAGCAGCAGATGCGCAGCTTGTTGTCGGCGAATCCCTCGTGGATGGTCTTCTCCACGGGAGTGAACTCCACGGGCCGCTGCGTCCACTCGCCGTCTTGCAGAGTCATCTTGGCCCCGCTGTCGTCCATTCCGTTGAAGATGTCGCGCAGCCGTTCCTGCTGCCGCTGGCTGTCGGCGAGGATATAGATGTGGTAGCCCTTGAGTAGATAGCTCTCAAGCGACTGCCGCAGCAGGTCAAAGTTCTTGTGGAAAAGCGGCTGGGGCGAGATGTCGAAGTCCAACTTGGCCTGGGGAGTCTCCTTGCCGTCGCCGCAGAGTTCTGCGAGGCGCATGGGTCTCATGGCCTCGTCAAACTGCGAGAGCGGCAACAGCGTGTTCTCGCTCTTCAGCTCGTCGAGTATCTGTTGCTCCTCCACCTCTGTTGCCCCGCTCATTCGGTCGGCCAAGGCCTGCGAGGAGAATCCTTGTTCGTAGACGTGGGCGATGGTCTGGCGGATGTAGTCGAAGTCCTTGGCCACAACCACGGTGTCGTTGGCCAAGAACGAGAGGAAGGGTATCTTCTCTTCCTTGCCGCCCGCAAGCTCTGGCACGATCTCTATCTCTTGCTTGATGTCCTTCGACAGCTGGTCCTCCACCTCGAAGGTGCGGATGCTCTCTATCTCGTCGCCGAAGAAGTCGATGCGGTAGGGCCACTCGCAGCTGAACGAGAAGACGTCGACGATACTTCCGCGCACAGCAAACTGCCCCGGCTCGTAGACATAGTCCTGCTGGGAGAAGCCGAATGAGCGCAGGCGGCGCTCCACGTCGATGATGTCGATGGTTTGTCCCCGCTTGAGCGATAGCCGCCGTTCGTCGAGGTGCCGCCTCGACACCACCAGCTCGGCCATGGCCTCCGGGTGGGTGACGATATATAGATAAGGAGAGGAGTCGTCGCCGGCACTGCGCGACGACAGACGCGTCAGGACTTCGGTGCGCAGAATCTCGTTGGCGGAGTCCCGCTGGCCATACTTCACGGCGCGTTTATAGCCCGATGGATAGAACAGCACGTTGTCGCCGCCGATGAGTTGTGTGAGGTCGTGATAGAAGTAGCCCGCCTCGTCGGCATCCTGCATGACGAACAAGAGGCAGCGGCCCACCCTCGCGGCCACGGCGGCAAACACAACGGCACTGGCCGATGCCTGTAGACCACCCAATTCGATGGTGCGGATGGAGTCGTCGGCCAATGTTCTGAGGAGCGCCTCCGTGGCGGGAGACTTGGCATAAAGATGGAGAAACTCTTGGGTGGTCAATGGATGTCAGCCTTTGATTTTGGGATATTTCCTGAACCAGCCGTCAAGGCGCAGGCGCATCACGCCAAGGAAAGCCTCGCCGAAGATGCCACCGCTCATCTTGCTCGTTCCCTCACGGCGATTGACAAACACCACGGGTACTTCCTTGATCTTGAAGCCTATCTTGTAGGCGGTGAACTTCATCTCTATTTGGAATCCGTAGCCCTTGAAGCGTATCTGGTCCAGCGGGATGGTCTCCAGCACCCGGCGGCGGTAGCATACGAATCCCGCCGTGGTGTCGTGTACCTTGAAGCCGGTGACGATGCGCACATACTGCGAGGCGAAGTAGCTCATCAGCACGCGCCCGATGGGCCAGTTGACCACGTTCACCCCACAGACATAGCGCGAGCCGATGGCCACGTCGTAGCCCTCGTCGTGGGTGGCGTGGTAGAGCCGCGGCAGGTCGTTGGGGTTGTGGCTGAAGTCGGCGTCCATCTCGAAGATGTAGTCGTAGCGGTGTTCCAGCGCCCATTTGAAGCCTGTGATGTAGGCCGTGCCCAATCCCTGTTTGCCCTTGCGCTTGATGATGAACAGACGGTCGGCGAACTCTCCGCCCATCAGACGCTCCACGATGGCGGCGGTGCCGTCTGGGCTTCCGTCGTCGATAACAAGGATATGAAAGCACTTCTCCAAGCCAAACACGGCCCGGATGATCTTCTCTATATTCTCCTTCTCATTATAGGTGGGGATGATGACTATGGAATCGCTGGAATTCATCGCTATAAATTTTTTATTATTGCAAAGATACGAATATTATTATGAAAAGCGAAGAAATATTGATAAATTTTCGCCCAAAAGCCTGTTGCCCGCGGCCTGCGCGGGGGATGGCCTACTGGTCGGGGTTCTCCACGTAGCCTTGGTATTCGGGCGCGAGGCCACCCATCACGGCATCGTAGGCCAGCTTCTCCGTGCGGGCGATGTTGTCGCGCCCCTGCCCCTCGGGGAGGATGGGCTCGTGGATGGTGAGCTTCAGCGGATGCCACTCCACGAAACGGAAATCGCGCATCCGCGGCATGACATTGAACGAACCGTTGATGGTGAGCGGCACCACGGGCAGCTGCAGCTCGTCGGCCAGCATGAACGCCCCGCGACGAAACTTGCCCATGTGGCCGGTGAACGTGCGCGCTCCCTCTGGAAACACAACGAGCGACATGCCCTCGCACAGAATCTCCCGCGCCTGCTCGTAGCTCTTGCGGATCTTACTGGCTCCGCCACGGTCCACGAAGATGTGGTGGGCGCACTGCGAGGCATAGCCCACGAGGGGGATGCGCCTGAGCTGGTGCTTCATCATCCACTTGAAGTTGCGGTTGAGGAAGCCATAGATCAGGAAGATGTCGAATGCGCCCTGGTGGTTGGCCACGAACACATAGCTCTGGCCCTTCTTCAGATGCATGCGCCCTTCCACCCTGACGGGGAGGAAGAGCAGCCTGACGGTGGCCTGCGACCAGTAGCGGCCCGGGTAGTAGCCCCAGAAGTGGCCGTTGCCAATCAGGCAGCCCACCACCGTGGTGATGGCTGTCGCGATGGTGAGGAGGAGGAAGAGTGGCAGGAAGACCACGATTTGGTACGTGCGGTAGAGTATTTTCATTGTCCTTGCTTTAGGGTGATGACTACGATTTCGGCCGGCATGTTGAACCGGAAGGGCACCAAGGCTCCTATGCCACCTGTGACATAGAGCATGCGGCTGCCCTCGCGGTAGAGTCCATAGTCGGGGTCGCCGTGCAGTGCCGTGGGGCGTAGGCCGAACACGCTCATCTGCCCGCCGTGGGTGTGGCCGCTGAGGGTGAGCTGCACGTTGGAGTTGGGGAGGATGTCCTTGTGCCAAGCCACGGGCGAATGCTGCAGCATCACCACGAAGCTCCTCTTGTCCACCCCGCGGAGTGTCTGCCTGAGGTTGGCTCGCTCGGGATAGATGCCGTTGCCGAAGTTGCCCTCGCCGGCTATCACGATGGAGTCTTGTCCTCGGCGCACGACGTGGTGGCTGTTTTCGAGCAGGTGCCAGCCACACGCCCGCTCCAGCTCCCGGATGAGCCTCTCGTTGGCGGCCTTCACGCTGTCGGTGGCCGAGATGTAGAAGCTGTAGTCGTGGTTGCCGAGCACCGACCACACGCCGTCCTTGGCCCTAAGGGTCGACAGCTGTCCCATGAAAGGGCGGATCTCATCGGGCTGCAGGTTCTGCAGGTCGCCCGTGAACACAATCATGTCGGGCCGTTGGGCGTTGATGTTGTCCACATCGCGCGCGAGCATTCGGCTCAGCGAGCCCTTGAACGAGCCCACGTGGGCGTCGGAGAAGAGCACGATGCGGTAGCCGTCGAACTTGGTGGGGAGGTCCTTGAAGCTCAGGTCCACACGCCTCACCGCAAACTGGCGGATGCCAAACACACAGGCGTAGAAGTAGCACACGATGACGCTGATGGCCACGAAGACGCCCCCCATGTCGCCATAGTTGTGGCGCATGCGGAAGAGCCTCTGCAGGCCCAACCCCGCAAACGAGCAGAGGGCGAAGAAGAACTTCGGCCCCGAGAGGAAGGCGAACAGCCCCATGTATATCTTCAGCCACACCACGTCGGCCGGCGCGAAACTTCTCACTCCTGCCAAGGCCACGGTGTAGCCCACCATCACCAGCGTGGGGACCCACCATGCGAGCCTGCGCCACGGATGACGCCTGAAATGCTTGCGCAGGAAGTGGCAGTCGATGTAAATCTCGGGCAGCACGATGGCAAGCAGCAGCGGTATGAGTATTCTGTATATCAAGTGTTCAGTCGTTTCGTAAGTTGGCCTGCAGGAACGGTCTGAGGCGGCTTGCCGTGGTGCCGCGCCTGCGGGCGTAGTCGTTGAGCTGGTCCTCGCCGATGGGACCCAACGCGAAGTAGCGCGCCTGGGGATGGGCGAGCATGAGTCCCGACACGCTGGCGTGGGGCATCATCATGCCGCTCTCGGTGAGCCGGATGCCGATGGAGCCGAAGTCGATGAGCTTGTCGAGGACGAAGTTGACGCTGGTGTCGGGCATGGAGGGATAGCCCACTGCGGGTCGTATGCCTTGGAACCGTTCGGCGTGGAGCTCCTCCGTGGTCAGGCTCTCGTTGGGGGCGTAGCCCCAGTAGTGTCGCCTCACTTCAAGGTGCATCATCTCTGTGGCGGCCTCGGCCAGCCGGTCGGCCAGCGTCTGGGCCAGGAG
>SAMEA3663103__coassemble_717_pt1 | contig 13394 bp, 8 predicted proteins | sample SAMEA3663103__metabat2_high_PE_013 | metagenome-assembled genome bin SAMEA3663103 (sample SAMEA3663103) | pig gut metagenome | biome: pig gut; feature: pig-associated habitat; material: faeces | place: France | collected 2012 | reverse complement strand
ATGAAACTTTTCTTCAATTCAAGAGAGAAATCATACAGTTGCGGATTTTAGGGTAAAGAACTTTAGTGATGAATACAGAATTGACAAAGAATGTGACCGTAGGCTCTCTTGTGGCTGATGATTTCGACCGTGCTGAAGTGTTTGAGAATCTTGGCATCGACTATTGCTGCCATGGCAACGACACGTTGGAGGAGGCTTGCGCCAAGAAAGGGCTGGATCCCGACGATGTGATGGCACGGTTGGACAACAAGAAGTCTGAGGGCGGCGCCCCCGACTTCGCATCGTGGCCTTTAGACCTGCTTGTGGACTATGTGCTGAAGAAGCACCACCGCTCCTTCCATCAGCATCACGAGGAGCTGGTGCAGCTGGTGCAGAAAGTGGACAGCGTCCATGGCAGCCACCACCCCGAACTTCACGATGTGAGAAAGGCCGTGGAGGAGTCGTTCATCGAACTCGACTCTCACTTCGCCAAGGAAGAGCAGATTCTCTTTCCCCAGTTCTACGAGCTTTTCCAGGCTCGCGAGGAAGGGCGCAAGCCCTCTCCGTTCCATTGTGGAAGTGTGGCGTTTCCCATCAGGCAGATGATGCTTGAGCATGATGCCACGGGCGACATCTGGAACCGCATCGCCGAACTGACGGAGAACTTTACCACCCCATCCGACGGCTGCGCTTCCTATCGAATGATGAACCGCAAACTGTACACGTTCTTTAAGGACCTGAAAGAGCATGTGACGCTGGAGAACCAGCTCATCTTCCCGGGGTTCATCAAGTTGGAGCAAGAGTCCAACAACAACTGAAACTGACAATCACAAACAAGAAATAGAAAGGAAATTAAGATGGAAAAATAAATGTTTTGTTACCAGTGCCAGGAGACGGCATTCGGAACGGGGTGCGTAGTTCGGGGAGTTTGTGGCAAACAGCCTGCGACAGCCCATCTCATGGACCTGCTGCTCTTCTCGCTGAAGGGAATAGGCGTCGTAGCCACTCTTCTCAACGAGCATCATATAGACGTGCCGTCCAAGACCGACATGGTCATCGTCGACGGCCTCTTCTCCACCATCACCAATGCCAACTTTGACAACGAGAGTATCTCCGCCAAAATCACCAACGCCCTTGACTGCAAGAGGAGTCTCGTGGCACTGGCCAAGGACAACGGACTGGAAGTGCCCAGTCTCGATGCCGTGGCCTTGGAGGTGGCTCCCGAGGACTATGAGGCCCGGGGGCGTGAGGTGGGTGTGCTCAAGGAAGAGGACGAGAACCTGCGCTCGCTGAAGGAACTCACCATGTATGGCCTCAAGGGAATGGCAGCCTACTACGAGCATGCCGACCGACTGGGCCACACCAACCGCGAAATCATACGCTTTATGGAGCGCGCCTTGGCCACCGTGGCCTCCCCCTCTGCCACAGAGGAGCAGTTGCTCCAACTGGTGCTGGAGACCGGAAAATACGGAGTCGACGTGATGGCTCTGCTCGACAAGGCCAACACCGACAGTTTTGGCCAGCCTGAGGCCACCCACGTCAACATCGGTGTGGGCAACAAGCCTGGCATCCTCATCAGCGGACATGACCTGGCCGACATCGAGCAGCTGCTTGAGCAGACACAAGGTACAGGCGTAGACGTGTATACCCACGGTGAGATGCTGCCCGCCCACTACTATCCTCGTCTGAAGAAATACTCCAACCTCGTGGGCAACTATGGCAACGCTTGGTGGAAGCAGAAGGAAGAATTCTCCCATTTCAACGGTCCTATCATCTTCACCACCAACTGCATCGTGCCTCCCCTGCCCAATGCCAACTACAAGGACCGTGTGTTCATGGCCAATTCCACGGGTTATCCCGGCTGGAAACATATTCCCACAGACGCGCGGGGTCGCAAGGACTTCTCCGAGGTGATAGAGATGGCGCGCCATTGCCAGGCTCCCGACGCTTTGGAGCAAGGAGAGATTGTTGGCGGATTTGCCCACAACCAGGTGGTAGCGCTCGCCGACCAGGTGGTTGAGGCCGTGAAGAGCGGAGCCATCCGCAAGTTTGTCGTCATGAGCGGCTGCGATGGCCGGATGAAGAGCCGCAACTATTACACCGACTTTGCCAAGGCTCTGCCCAAGGACGTGGTCATCCTCACCTCCGGCTGCGCCAAATACAAGTACAACAAGCTCAACTTGGGCGACATCAATGGCATTCCACGCGTGCTCGATGCTGGCCAGTGCAACGACAGCTACTCCTGGGTGGTGGTAGCCTTGAAGTTGAAGGAGATCTTCGGCGTGGAGTCGGTCAACCAGTTGCCCATCGTGTTCAACATCGCATGGTATGAGCAGAAGGCGGTCATCGTGCTTCTCGCCCTGCTAAGCCTTGGCATCAAGAACATCCACATTGGTCCCACGCTGCCCGCCTTTGTATCGCCAGCCGTGCTGAAAGTGCTGCAGTCCAACTTCGGCTTGGGAACCATCACCACAGTCGATGAGGATGTGAAGACGATGATTTCTTGACAATGGATTGGAACATCAAGCTTAAAAGAGTCTATGAGCCTGCGCAGGCCGATGATGGCCTGCGCATTCTCGTGGACCGCATGTGGCCACGCGGCATCAAGAAGAGCGACTTGAAATTCGACCTCTGGGCTAAGGACGTTACACCCTCACTGGAGGCACGTCGCTTCTTCCACGACAATCCCTACGGCAATTGGGTCAAGTTTGCCGAGATGTATCGTGATGAGCTCTCCCACAATGAGGCTTTGGCCAAGTTGGCCGGTGAGATTCGCGACAGCGGCCTCTCCACCGTCACCCTGCTCTATGGCTTCCGCAATCCGGTACGTAATCATGCCGTCATCCTGCGCGAAGCCTTGGCTGAGGCTCTGAGGGTCTCATAATCATTAAGGTCGGTTCTAAAAATTAGGTCGAGGCGTATTCTGCCAGCTATCGGGACTCAAAACGTAAGTTGAAGAGGGAGTGTAGCGGGCTACACGACCGATGAGACTTGACGTTTTGAGACCGATAGATGCAGAAGACGACCGAAATAACATATATACATATCGGCTTGGTTTCTAAACCTAATTTTTAGAACCGGCCTAAACACAATTTCATATTTATGGAAACAACAAGCAGAAGAAACAAGAACAAGTGGCGCCATCTGCTGCGCGACTATTTTCTATTGACCATCTCCATGATCATCGGCGGCGTGGGCTGGCAATTCCTCTTGCTGCCCAACCACATCACGATGGGAGGCTTGGCCGGCATATCGTCCATCGTCTATTGGGGCACGGGTCTGCCCGCCCAATACATCTTCTTCGGCCTCAACTTCGTGCTGCTCTCGGTGGCCCTCTGGGTATTGGGGTGGCGCTTCTGCGTGAAGACCATCTACGCCGTGGTGGTGTTCACGTTGGTGGCCTCGCTGTGTGAGGACGCCGCCATGTCGGCCCACCTCCTCGCCGACCAGAAGTTCATGGCCACGGTGGTGGGCGGCGTGCTCATGGGCACGAGCATCGGCCTGGGCCTGGCCTCGGGAGGCAGCACGGGAGGCTCGGATGTCATCGCCGCCATCGTGCACCACTACAAGGACATCTCCTTGGGCCACGTCATCCTCATTTGCGACCTCACCATCATCACCTCATCCTATCTGGTGCTCCACAACTGGGAAGAGGTATTCTATGGCTACGTGCTGCTCTTCATCCTCTCCTTCTTCGTCGACTACATCGTCAACAGCATGCACATGAGCGTGCAGTTCTTCATCGTCAGCAGCAAGTGGCGCGACATTGGCGAGGCCATCAACGAGTATGCCGAGCGTGGCTGCACTACCCTCGACGGCAACGGATTCTACACGGGAAAGGAACTCAAGGTGGTGTTCTGCATTGCCAAGAAGTCGGAGAGCCACCTCATCTTCGACCTCATCGACGAGATTGACCCCAACGCCTTCGTGGCGCAGAGCCCCTGCACGGGCGTCTACGGACAGGGATTCGACCGGTTCAGAACCCACAAGAAGCTCATCGCCAAGCAGCCACAAACCGATGGGAATCACACCCATAGGGAGAAATAGGCAGGGCATTTGGCCGATTTATATACGCAAAACGAGAAATCTTTGGGATTTTATGAAGAAAACATCGAAATAATTTTGCAACACGGAAGTTTTTACTTATATTTGCAGGGATAATAAAGGAGTCGAAGGGTCGGCTCCAAAATCATTATCCTACCTCCGCGCCAAGTGCCGGAGGCCCTTAGTTACATGTTTGTACAACAATGACAACCTGTGAAGGCGTATCATGGTGCATAATAATTCTTTCAAACTAAAAGAAATTGTGGGACAGGCTCTCAACATGAGGCTGTGCTTTCGGCCAGGCCGGAGTGGGAGTCGTCTTGCTTTCTAAACTTTATAATCACAATGGAGCAGTGGGAATAGACTTTTTTGTTAGATAGATTTCCGAACAATACTGCTCCAGGGACCGGGTCTCTTTTCGTGAGGAAAGGAATCCGGCCTTACTGTTTTTGGGCGTCCCCCTCCCTTCCACGCCCCCCCTACCCCACCAGAGCCAGCCCACGGCAATCCACTCCCCGCCCAGCCACCGCACCCCCGCCTTTGGACAGCCACCGCAGCGCCGTCCGGCATGCGTGGGAGGACAATCGTCGCCGTGCGGGCATCCGAGACGGGTCTTGAGCCAGCAAGGTTCCGCACTGCATGGACATCCCGCAGCCATTTTCAGCGATTCGCTGGCAAAAGAAGAAATAATTTCACGGAAAAGGCTCGAATGTGAATCATTTTTCTTAACTTTGTAGCAGAAATAACCAAAAACAAACAAAAAAGGAACAAATAGAAATGAGAAAACTATTGATGGTAATGGCGTTGTCGTTGTCAACCGTCCCGCTTTGGGCAGCAAACGACACGCAACCCACCTACACCGAATGGCACGACCAGCAGGTGAACGAGGTCAACAGATTTCCCCTCCACACCAATTTCTTCACCTACGAGAGCAGCGACGCCGCAATGAAAGGCGACATGAAGGCCTCCGGCAACTTCCTCTCGCTCCACGGCGACTGGAAATTCTCCTGGGTGGCCAATGCCGACCAGCGTCCCACAGACTTCTACAAGCCCAACTTCGACGACAGCTCGTGGAAGTCCATGACCGTGCCGGGCATCTGGGAGGTCAACGGATACGGCGACCCGGAATATCTCAACGTGGGATTGGCCTGGCGCTACCAGTACGACAAGAGCAAGCCGCTCAACATCCCCACCAAGGACAACCACGTGGGAACCTACAGGCGCACCATCGACCTGCCCGCCTCATGGAACGGCAAGCAGGTCGTCGCCCACTTCGGAAGCGTCACCTCGTGCATCTACCTCTATGTCAACGGCCAGTTCGCCGGCTACGCAGAGGACTCCAAGGTGGCCGCGGAGTTCGACATCACGCGGCTGCTGAAGCCCGGCAAGAACCTCATCGCCTTTCAGGTGTTCCGCTGGTGCGATGGTAGCCTCAGCGAGGACCAAGACTTCTGGCGGCTCAGCGGCGTGGCGCGCGACAGCTACCTCTACTGCCGCGACGCCCGCACACAAGTCAACGACCTGCTGCTCACCCCCGACCTTGACAACACCTACGAGAACGGCATCCTCAGCGTGAAGGCCGACGTGGTGGGACGCCCCACCGTGGAATACACCCTCTACAACGAGAACGGCATTGCCGTGGGACGCTCCACAGCACGCTTCAACGGACAGAAAGAGGTGGAGGTGCGCTTCAACATCAAGAACGTGAAGACGTGGACCGCCGAGACACCTTATCTATACACCCTCGTGGCCACGGTGAAGAACCAGCGCGGCGAGGTGGTGGGAGCCATTCCGCAGAAAGTGGGCTTCCGCAAGGTGGAAATCAAGAACCGCCAGCTGCTCGTCAACGGCCAGCCCGTGCTCATAAAGGGAGCCGACAGGCACGAGATGGATCCCGACGGAGGCTATCTGGTCACGCGGGAACGCATGATTCAGGACATCAAGATCATGAAGCGGCTCAACATCAACGCCGTGCGCACATGCCACTATCCCGACGACCCCGTGTGGTATGAGCTGTGCGACGAATACGGACTCTACGTCACCGCCGAGGCCAACCAGGAAAGCCACGTCTTCGGCTACGACGACAAGAGCGAGGCCAAGAAACCCAACTTCGCCCTGCAAATCATGCAGCGCAACCAGAACAACGTGCGAACGCTCTTCAACCATCCCTCCATCATCGTATGGTCGCTGGGCAACGAGACCGCCGACGGCCCCAACTTCACGGCCGCCTACAAGTGGGTGAAGGCTTTCGACCCCTCGCGCCCCATCCATTGGGAGCGCGCCTTGGGTGGTGAGAACACCGACATCTACTGCCCAATGTACCTGTCGCCCGATGGCTGTGAGGCCTACTGCAAGAACCCCGCCAACACCAAGCCGCTCATCCAGTGCGAGTACAACCACACCATGGGCAACTCCAGCGGCGGACTGAAGGAATACTGGGACCTCGTGAGGAAATACCCCAACTACCAGGGAGGCTACGACTGGGACTTCGTCGACCAAGCCCTGCACCGCAAGCCCAACTTCAACGCAAAGCGCACGGTGGAGGACTACGAGGCCATCGCCGCCAAATACGAGCCCGGAACGGGCGGCATCCCCCCAGAATATTGCTACGGCGGCGACTACAACAAGACCGACGCCTCCGACGACAACTTCAACTGCAACGGCATCATAGGCCCCGACCGACAGCTCAATCCCCATGCCTACGAGGTGGCCTATCAGTACCAGGACATCTGGGCCGAGCCGGTGGACGTGGCCAATGGCAAAATCAGCGTCTACAACGAGTACTTCTTCCGCGACCTGAGCAACTACCGGCTGGTATGGACCGTGACCGAAGAGGGAAAGAAGCTGAAGGAAGGAACTGTGGAGGACTTGGACGTGGCCCCGCAGCAGCGCAAGAACATCGACTTGGGCTATCAGCTGCCCCTCTCGGGCGAGAAGATGCTCAACGTGGAGTTCCAACTCAAGCAAGCCGAGCCGCTGATGAAGGCCGGACAGACCGTGGCCTACCGCCAGATGCCCTTCTCCACCGACACAAAGGCCGCCAACACCGCCACCGCAGACTCCGATTCCAAGGTGAAGCTCAGCAACAGGAAGAACGAAGCCCAAATCAAGATTACGGGCGACAACTTCGAGGTGGCATTCAACAAGCAGACGGGACTCTTGGAGAGCTACGTCGCCGGAGGCACTTCCATGTTGGGCGAGGGCGGAACGCTGAAGCCCTTGTTCTGGCGCGCCGTGACCGACAACGACATGGGTGCAGGAATGCAGCTGAAGTGCAAGGTGTGGCGCAATCCGCAGATGACGCTCCGCCAGCTCTCGGCTGAGAAGGACGGTAAGGGAGCGAAGGTCGTGGCTGTCTACGACATGCCGGAAGTGAAGTCCACGCTCCAGCTCACCTACGGAGTCAACCCCATGGGCCAGATTACCGTGGATGAGCAGTTGAAGACCACCGCGGGAGCCGACGTGGCCCAGCCGCTGCGCTATGGCATGGTGATACAACTGCCCTACGGCATGGACCGCAGCAGATACTACGGCCGTGGCCCGATAGAGAACTACCCCGACCGCAAGGACTATGCCTGCGTGGGTGTATACGAGCAGACCGCCGACCAGCAGTTCTTCCCCTACATCCGTCCGCAGGAGACGGGCACAAAGTGCGACATCCGTTGGTGGCAGCAGACCGACGCGGCCGGCAAGGGACTGGAGATTCTCCCTGTTGCTCCAAGAATGCTCATGGCCAGCGCGCTCCACTATAGCGTGGCCGAGCTCGACGACGGCGACGCCAAGGACCAGCGGCATCCCACTGACCTGACAAAGAGCCGCTACACCGAGCTGATCATCGCCTCGGAAATCCAAGGACTGGGCGGCATCGACTCCTGGGGCTCCCAGCCGCTGAAGCCCTACCGCCTCAGCTACGGCGACAAGAACTTCCAGTTCGTCATCCGCACGAAGTGATGAGGACGTGGCAACGCCGCACGAAAAAGGAGCTGCCCTACAGCCAGTCTGTAAGGCAGCTCCTTTTCGTTTCCTCGTTTGGACGGGTTACATCAGTTTCTCCAGCGTGTCCACAGCCTCGTCAAAATCCTGACGGAAAGTGGTATGGTCCTGCAGAAACGTCTCGCGCCCCTTGCTGAGCTTGGCGTAAAGCCCGGGATTCATCTGCTCCACTCTATATGGTCCCTCACACTTTCCTTCCCGGTGTGTACATAGAGGGTGTGCTTCTGGTGGAAGAAGCACTAAGCCGGCTCGATGCCGTCCTTCGTTATCACGGCCGTCAACGGATAAAGTTCATAGGTTGCCATTCCTCACGCTGCGGAACAGCCGTGGGCTGGCCGTTGAGGCTCTTCACCATCCAAGCCATGTTGCGGGCCAGCGTGCGCATCGTCTGCATGCCCTCCTTGTCGAAGGCCGCCTCGCCCGGGTCGCGCCCATATACGATGTTCCAATACTGCGAGGTCACCTGAGGCATGCTCATCATCTGGAACGCCATGTTCATTGTGCTGAAGGACGCTGTGGCGCCTCCCCGGCGGCAAACGGCCACTGTGGCGAAAGGCTTGTTGGTGAAGTGGCTTCCGTTGGCGAAAAGGGCGCGCTGCACCACAGCCAATAAAGCACCGTTGGGCTGGCCATAATATACCGGGCTGCCAAAGACAAAGGCATCGGCAGAATCGGCGGCAGAACAAAGCTGGTTGCATACGTCATCGTCAAAAGTGCAACGGCCATTGGCCTTCTTTTTGCACACGCCGCAGCCAATGCAGCCGCGAACCGGCTTATTGCCCAACTGCAATATCTCCGTCTCCAGCCCTTCCGACTCAAGGGTGCGGGCCAACTCTTGAAGAGCGGTGAAGGTGTTGCCCTGCTTGCGGGGGCTGCCGTTTACAAGTAATACTTTCATAATGGTTCCTTTCTGTATCTATTAGAAGATTCTTCCAAATTGCGCGTCGAAGCCGGTGGCTTGCGGCTCACTCTTCGTGTCTCCATGCAAAGTTATGAAAAATATCCACCACAGCCAACACCCGCATCCACAATTTTTAGAACCAGCCTTGCCATTGACAATATCAAACCATAAGCTGCCCGCGTGTCAGGAAACCGCCACCTCCTCATATTTCACGAGGTCGCAGCCCCTTATCTGGACGACGATGGGGTGCAGGCGTGTGCCGTGGAGCATGGCCTGCAGCCGGCGGTCGGCGGCGTAGCGGCGGATTTGCCCAACAGCATCCTCCCACTGTCGCATGGCCTCGGCCTCCGAGGAGCCGGCCTTGAGGTACTTCAGCTCAAGGATGTAGCTGTGGGCCACCATCGGATACGCCTTGTAGTTGGGCAGGAGGAAGAAGTCGCAGAAGCCATGGTTCATCTCCAGCTCGGGCGCGACGAGATAGTAATTTGTCAGCGTGAGATAGGCATTCATGAAGCCCTGCAGATTGCGCTCCCCCTCGATGAGCTGCCTCATGGAGGTCGTGTCGTGATAGGCCTGGCAGACAAGCTCTATGAGCGGTCGCCAGTCGCCGTGTATTGCGGCAAGGCTGAAATCCATTTTCAGATCGCTGACATTGACGGGGGCTATGGACTGATACTCATCGAGCAGATAGTGGTAGTACTGGAGCCTAACATTGTTGTTCGGAATGGCCAATGTCAGCAGTTCCCCCTCCACGCCGCCGATGGTCAGCATGCCGTAGTAGTAGAGCAGGCTGACGAAGTTGCCGTACTCCATGATACGCTCCGCGGGGAAATGGCTCACGATCTGCCCATAGATGAAGCCGTCCTCGGCTATCTTGTGTATGATGCCCACGCGCTCCTTTGACATCTGGTCAATCTCTATGAGCCGCCTCAGCTTGCCGTAGTCGGTCATGGTGTTCGGGTCGATGAGTTCCTTGGGACGACGACCCGTATCGACGAGGTTGCTCATGTAGTAGCACACCATGTCGCTGTTGAACATGCTGGGTTCCTTGCCGTAGCTCTCCTCGGCGAAACAGTAGTTGTCGTACCACGGCTTCATGTCGGCCACGATGTCGTCCTCGGTCAGCTCGGGCTTGATGGCCCCCACCTCCTTGTAATAGCGTATCATCTGCCGCACCTCATCCTCCGAGAATCCGAGCATCTGGTTGAAGCGCTGGTCGATGCTCATGTTGAGCGCGATGTTGTAGCCGCTGGTGAGGTCGTCGAGCGTGATGGGCGACACGCCGAGCATGATGATGCGGTCGAACATCGGCTTGAAGACCTTGAACACGTCGCGGTAGAAGCCCGTGCCGTGAGTGAGGTCGTGGTAGGCCTTCTGACCCCTCACGTTCAGGACGTTGTTGGTGAAGTTGTCATACTCATCCACAATCAAGTAGAGTTTGAAGTCCCTTCGCCTGGCCTCCAGACTAATCTGGGTCAGCTTCTGTGAACCCGTCTCCAGCCTCATCACCTCCTCGGCGAATCCAGGCCCGTAATACTGTTGGTAGGCCTTGACAAACTGCTCCACGACTTGGCTGCAATAGATGTTGAAGTTGTCCTCCAACCGGTCCAAGTCGCTTCCCACCTGTGAGAAGTCGAGATGCAGCACTTGGAACGTGCCCCTCTCGGCCGTGGGATGCCGCTCTACGTACATGCCCTTGAAATACTCTTGGAAGTGGTCTTTCTCGTTGATGTCGTAGTAGGTCTCGAGCATGTCGAGGAAGAGGCTCTTGCCGAAGCGGCGTGGGCGGACCAGGAAGAGGAAGTTGCCAGCACGCTCCATCTTCTCAAAAAACATGGTCTTGTCGACCAGATACTTGTTTTCCCTTATCACCTGCTTGAAGTTGCTGATGCCGTAGGGAATCAGTTTGTAGTTGTTGCTCATTTCAGTTAGATGCCTGTTCCTTTTGCAAATATAAGCTTTTTCACGCACACACACAAGTTATTGGGCAAATTTCACACCGCTCCAACAGTGAGCCACGGGCAACCATGGAAGCCCCACTAACGCACCGTCTTGACGACTATCTCGTCGGTGAAGAGCCAGCCGTCCCTTTTCCCCGACTTGGCGGTGATGCGCACGTAGCGTGCGGTGCGGTTGGGACGCCAAACGAAATCCTTGTAACAGATGGGTTTGTCGGCCTCGCCCGCGTCACAGTGGAGCGTGTCCAAAGGCGCGAAAGCCTTGCCGTCATCGCTGACAGACGACGCCACGTAGGCCGGCAGGTAGACCTCGGGACCCATCTGCTGCATGAAGGTGAGGCTTACCGATGCGATGTCGCAGCTACGACCCAAGTCGACTGTCACGTCCATGCCTTTGCCGATAAATCCCTGCCAGCGCCCGTCGCTGTAGTGCCATCCACCCCGCAGTCCGTCGGTGAGGGTTGCAGGGCCGGCAGCAGGATAAGAATTGGAATAGGGAGCGTCGTTGTAATCCACCACGCACCCCTTCGCATCATTCTCTACAGGCGCCAGACTCTCCGCGCGGTTGCCGTGCTCGCGCGAAAGGTCGAAAGTGTGGTAGCCGTCCTTTTGCAGTAGGCTGGTTTGCCAGAGGGCGCGACGGCGAAAGTCGTCGAAGTTCTTCTCCGTCTTTCTTGTCCATCCAATCTCCGCTATGGCCAACGCCCTTGGCCACAGCATGTATTCTGCATGGGAGGGCGTAGGCACATACTCCGTCCACAGGTTGCCCTGCAGACCACGCACCAGACTGCCGTCGGGCGGACAGTAGCCATAGACGCGGCTCAAGGGCAGATAGCCTCCTATGGCCTCGGGCTGTGTGGTGGGCGCATCCTGATAGCTGTCCAGATAGCAGTAGGCTCCCGGCGACAGCACCACGGGGATGCCTCTCCGCATGGCCTTCTGTGCCTCGCTGACATCGCGCCACACCATGGCCGTGGCGTTGGTGGGCACGGAGTCGGTGAGAATCTCGTCCCAGCCCACCAATTTGCGGCCATGCCGGGCAAGGAATCGGCCTATCCTGCGGATGAGGTAGCCTTGCAGCTGCTTCACGTCGGTCATGCCCTCCTCCCTCATCCGCTGCTGGCAGAGTGGACATTTGGGCCACTCCGCCATGCCGGCCTCATCGCCACCCACATGGATATAGGTGGAGGGGAAGATTTCCATCACCTCCGTGAGCACGTTCTCCAGGAACTGGTAGGTGGCCTCATTGCCGGGACAGAAGTCCGCTGCGCCCTTTGCCGCCGTGGGACAAGCCAATTGGGGATAGGCAGCCAACACCTCCTCGGAGTGGGCCGGCATCTCTATCTCAGGCACCACATTGATGTAACGGGCCTTGGCGTAGGCCACAATCTCCCGCGCGTCGTCCTGCGTGAGGTATCCGCCAAAGGCATCGCAGTCGCCTTCCACGCGATATTGCCTGTTGCCGTTCCACCACGTTTTCCAGTCGGGAGCCGACCGCCAAGCCGCCTTGTGGGTGAGTTCGGGATAGCGATTGATTTGCAACCGCCACCCCGCAGCGTCGGTGAGGTGGAGGTGCAGGGTGTTCATCTTGTACCGCGCCATGGCGTCGATCTGCCTCTCTACAAACTCCTTGCCGAGGAAGTGGCGCGACAGGTCAACCATCAGTCCCCGCCAGGCGTAGCGTGGAGCGTCGTCTATGGTGCAGCAAGGTATCTGCCCGTCTTCGCCGCGCAGCTGCGCCAAGGTCTGCAGCCCATGGTAGAGTCCCGCGCCAGAAGCGGCCTGGATGGAGACCCGCCGTGGAGTGACCGTCAGCCGGTAGCCTTCGGCCGCCCTCAAGCCAAGGGTGTCGTCGGCCACAAGTCGCCCCGCGCCTTTCTTCTTCCCCTCGATGGACAGCACGAGGGGCGTCGCCTTGGCTTTTCGGTTGTTGCCGGCCACCTTTCCGGAGGGGAGCGCAGCGTCCAACCGTTGACGGTCGTCGGCATTCACATGATGGTATTCCACGCGCCATCCAACAGCCTTGCAGTATCCTTCCGACTGTGTGTAGGTCTCAACCTTTGGCAGCAGCTGCTGTGCCCGACCCGACAGGCTGCAGATGAGCATTGCCAGCAATAATAGCGTATTTCTCATTTTGTCTTGTAGTTATTTTTCCAACTGCAAACATACACAATTTATCTGAGTTAATGGCATGTTTTAGGTGAAAAGATGCACATTCCTCGCCGCTTGCCGACCATCTGTGGCAACTGTCACGCTATTCTGTGGCAACTGTCACGCTATTCTGTGGCAACTGTCACGAAATACAGCTGCAACTGTCACGGAATAGCGTGTCAATTGCCACAGAAGAAGGGAAAGCCTCCATAGGATTATCCGCAACATCCAACCGAAGCTTCAGCAAAAGCGGATATTTTCCGTGGAATCATGGTAAGTTTATATGTAAAGGGGAAGAAAAATGGTCATGTCAAGGCTTACGCTCCTACCGGAGCTATGGGTCTGAAGCGATGGGGTGGCCTTACGAG
>SAMEA3663103__coassemble_675_pt1 | contig 13999 bp, 12 predicted proteins | sample SAMEA3663103__metabat2_high_PE_013 | metagenome-assembled genome bin SAMEA3663103 (sample SAMEA3663103) | pig gut metagenome | biome: pig gut; feature: pig-associated habitat; material: faeces | place: France | collected 2012 | reverse complement strand
CGGCCCGGCCGGAACTCGGCGTCGAGCGGCCCGGCCACGGCGCGTCCTTGGTTGCCGATGACCAGATGTTGGAGAATGATGGATTTCATGCTGCAAACTTACCAATTTTTTTCCGTCCGGCGGCCAATGGGCCGAGATTTGTTTGGTTTCAGTCCCATTCCCTTACGCTTCCGCGCCATAGACAGGCGCCACGCTGTTTCAGACTTTCATCTGGCTCCACCAATGGTTCAATGATAATGGTAAATAATCAGCGCCGCTTTCTCACCATGAATCCACGGAAAATATCCGCACCGCCCACAAATCTTCACAATCGTTGATGGTGATTGGTGAAGATTGGCATAGCCGTCCGAATCCCGCCGTCCCTCTTCTCCCAACCCGTTATCTCGCCGCGCACCTACAGCCGCAATGATGCGCACAATCGTTATTTACAACTAAACAAACTTAAAATATCACCCCAAAAAACTTAAAATCAACAATAATACGTCAAAAAGTCGTTTCTTTTGCGAAATTCTGATTAACTTTGCACCTAAAAGGTAAATAGATAGATGAGAAAGAACTTCATATCCTTCAGCTGCATCGTGCTCTGCGCAGTAGCGCTCGCCTCGTGCCTTGGCAACAACGACGACGACACGACCTACTACGACGATACGGCCATCACCTCATTCTCGCTTGGCACGCTGAAATACAAAAAGCGCGTCAACGCCGACAGTGTGGCCAACACCACGCTCAGCTGCAGCGGCTACAAGTTCTACATTGACCAGCAGAACCGCACCATCTACAACACCGACTCGCTGCCGGTGGGCGTGGACGCGTCGAGGGCGGTCTGCACCATCATCACAAAGAACGCCGGCACGGTGATTCTGAAGGACAACGACAGCGACTCGCTCTCCTACTGGAGCTCCGCAGACAGCATCGACTTCACGAAGCCCCGCAAGATACGCGTCTACAACAACGCCGGATCCTACAGGGAGTACACGGTGTCGGTCAACGTGCACAAGCAGTATGCCGACACGCTGTCGTGGACAGGCATGGCTCCCGTGGCCGACCTCAGCGCCAACACCGGGGTGCGCCTCTACGCCACCTCCGGCCGCATCTTCCTCTTGGGCAACGCCACGGCCTACGTAGCCAGCCGCAACGGTTCGCCCGCATGGACGCAGCTCTCGCGCCGGCTGGGCCAGGAAGCCTACCGCAACGCCGCCGTGAGAAACGACAGTCTCTTCGTGCTGTCTGACGGCAAGCTGCTCGCCACGGCCGACGGGCAGGCCTGGAGCGAGACCCCGGCCACCATCAGCCGCCTGCTCGGCGCATCCACCATGAGGCTCTACGCCGTAGACAACGACGGAAAGATAGCCTACAGCAGCGACGGCAAGAGCTGGACCCCCGACGACATGGACGCCGCAACCAGTTGGATGCCCGCCTGCGACCTGAGCTTCTGCACACTGCAGCTGCCCACCAACGACGACGCCTACCGGCTGCTGCTCTGTGGCAACCGCGAACGCACCACGGGCGACACCACAGCCGTGGTGTGGGGCAAGATAGAGGAGACCAACCCCGGCGCCCAGAGCCAGCCCTGGTCGCTGTTCAACACCGACGCCACCAACCACTACTCACTTCCCGCACTGGCCAACGTGCAGGTGGTGACCTACGACAACATGTTCGTGGCCTTGGGCGGGGCCGCCCTCTTCGGCCGACAGGCCACCCACGGCTTCTACCGCTCAAGCGACAACGGCATCACCTGGCACGAGGACACCACCATGGCCCTGCCCAAAGGCTTCACGCCCAACGGCAGGTTCGCCATCGCGGCCGACAAGGACAACTACCTCTGGATAGCCGACGCCACGACGGGAAACGTATGGCGCGGAAGAATCAACCGTCTGGGCTGGGTCGAGGAGCAGAAGGGATACTACAAGTAACTTCTGTCCCCTACACATATATATAAGATATGAGAAGACTGCTGCTCTCCATCATGCTCATGGCCCTCACTGCCACCCAAGCCGGCGCGCAGGAAGACCCCATATACCGTATGGAGATAGGAGTGGAGGGAGGAATGGCGGGCTATCTGGGCGACTTCAACGGAAGCCTCACCAAGGACCTGCAGCCCGGCGGAGGCATCGTGGTGCGACGGCTCTTCAACCCCTACATCGGCCTCAACCTGTCGGCACTCTACGGCAAGCTGAAAGGCTCCTCGGCCGACGCGCAGACCTACTACCCCGACCTGCAGGAGCAGCCCTACGAATTTGACAACACGCTCGTGGACGTGAGCCTCACCTTCGAATACAACTTCTGGCCCTACGGCACCGGACGCGACTACCGCGGCGCGAAAAGGCTCACCCCCTACGTGTTTGGCGGCATCGGGGCCACCTACGTCAGCGGGGGGGAGAAAAACAAGTTCACGGGCAACGTGCCATTGGGACTTGGCGTGAAATACAAGGTGTCGCCACGCGTGAACCTCGGACTGAGCTGGGCCATGCACTTCTCGCTCAACGACGAGCTCGACGGCATGAAGGACCCCGCCCACGTGAAAAGCTCGGGCGCGTTCAAGAACACCGACTGCTACTCGGCCCTGATGCTCAGCCTCACCTACAGCTTCTCGGCCAAGTGCACCACATGCAACAAAGACTATTAGACAACACAAGATATGGCAGAACTTGACATGACCCGCATACCCCGCCACATTGCCATCATCATGGACGGCAACGGGCGCTGGGCCACAGAGCGAGGCAAGGACCGCAGCTACGGCCACCAGGAAGGCGTGGAGGCTGTGAGGCGCATCACCAAGGAGTGCACGCGCCTGGGCGTGGAGTATCTCACGCTCTACACCTTCTCCACCGAGAACTGGAAACGCCCCGCCCAGGAGATCAGCACCCTCATGGGGCTGGTGCTGACCGCACTGGAGGACGAGATCTTCATGAAGAACAACGTCCGCTTCAGGGTGATCGGCGACATAGAGCGACTGCCACAAAACGTGCAGGACAAGCTCCGCGAGACCGAGGCCCACACGGCCCACAACAGCCGCATGACCATGGTGGTGGCCCTGAGCTACTCCTCGCGCTGGGAAATCATCAAGGCCATGCAGCGCACGGCGGCCGACGCCCTAAGGCAGAAGCCCAACTTGGGGGCCGACGACATTGGGCGGCTCTTCACCGAGGAGGCTTTCGAGCGCAACTTGGAGACCAGCTTCATGCCCGACCCCGACCTGCTCATCCGCACGGGAGGAGAGCTGAGGCTGAGCAACTACCTGCTCTGGCAGGCGGCCTACTCGGAGCTGTACTTCTGCGACACCTACTGGCCCGACTTCGACGCCAAGGCCCTGCAGAAGGCCATCATCAGCTATCAGAGCCGACAGCGCCGCTTCGGAAAGACGGAAGCTCAAGTGGAAAACGAAACTATCTGACATGCACTATAACAAGAAGAAAGTATTGGCAGCAGCAGTGGCCGTGGCATGCTCCATGGCCCTCAGCGCGCAGAACGCCGTGGACTATCCCGACATCACCTACGCAGGCACTCCGCGAAGGGTGATCATCGGCGGATTCAACGTCAGCGGCATCGAGGGCTACGAGGACTATGTGCTCACCGGCATCTCGGGACTCAGCGTGGGACAGCAAATCACGCTGCCGGGAAGCGAAATCACCAATGCCGTGAAGAGATACTGGAGACACGGACTCTTCTCCGAGGTGAAAATATCGGCCGACAGCATCGTGGGCGACAAGGTGTGGCTCCACATATCGCTCAAGATGCGGCCGCGCGTGTCGAGAATCAACTACGTGGGCGTGAAGAAGGGCGAGAAGACCGACCTGGAGAACAAGCTCGGGCTGCTCAACGGAAGCCAGCTCACACCCAACATGCTCGACCGCGCCAAGCTCTTGGCCAAGAAATACTTCGACGAGAAGGGATTCAAGGACGCCACCATCGACATACAGCAGCGACCCGACGTGGCCGAGAAGAACCAGGTGATCCTCGACGTGGTGATCGACAAGAAGGAGAAGAAGAAGGTGCGCACCATCACCATCGAGGGCAACAACCACCTGAAGAGCTCGCGCATCAAGGGCGGACTGTTCAAGAAGGGTGCCTTCGCCAAGACCCACGAGGCAGGAAAGCTCTCCACTTTCCTCAAGTCGAAGAAGTTCACACCCGAGCGCTGGGAGCAGGACAAGAAGAACCTCATCAGCAAATACAACGAGCTGGGCTACCGCGACGCCGAAATCGTGGAGGACAGCGTGTGGGACAACGACCCCAAGCACGTCAACATCCTCGTGAGGGTCAACGAGGGCCAGCGCTACTATCTGAGGAACATCACGTGGGTGGGCAACACCATCTACTCCTCCGACTACCTCGCCGCGCTGCTCGGAATGCGCAAGGGCGACGTCTACAACCAGAAGCTGCTCAACAAGCGGCTCCAGGAGGACGACGACGCCGTGGGCAACCTCTACTACAACAACGGCTACGTGTTCTCAAGCATCCAGCCCACGGAGGTGAACATCGTGGGCGACTCCATCGACCTGGAGATGCAAATCACCGAAGGCACGCAGGCCCACCTCAGCCACGTGCGCATCAACGGCAACGACCGCCTCTACGAGAACGTGATCAGACGCGAGCTGCGCACAAAGCCCGGCGACCTCTTCTCAAAGGAGGCCCTGATGCGTACGGCGCGAGAGCTTGCGTCCATGGGGCACTTCGACCCCGAGAAGGTGCAGCCCGACGTGAAGCCCGACTACGAGAACGGAACGGTGGACGTCAACTGGAACCTGACCCAGAAGAGCAACGACCAGGTGGAACTCCAACTCGGCTGGGGACAGACGGGCATCATAGGCAAGGTGGGACTGACGCTCAACAACTTCTCCATCCGCAACCTGTTCAACAAGAACAAGGAGCACCGCGGCATTCTGCCCGTGGGCGACGGAGAGGTGCTGAAGGTCGGCTTCCAGACCAACGCCAGCTACTACAACAGCTTCAACTTCAGCTACTCCACCAACTGGTTTGGAGGCAAGCGGCCCAACCAGTTCACCGTGGGCTTCTACTTCAGCAAGCAGAGCGACGTGTCCGACACCTATTACAGCAACGGATACCTCTACAATTATTATAATTACATCAGCGGAATGAGCAACTATAATTATAATAATTACGAAAACTTCTACGACCCAGACACCTGGATCAAGATGATAGGAGCCTCCATCGGCTGGGGAAAGAGGCTGCGCTGGCCCGACGACTACTTCACGCTGTCGGCATCGCTCTCCTACACCCGCTACATGATGAGGAACTGGCGCTACTTCCTGATGACCAACGGCAACGCCAACAACATCAACCTGAGCCTCTCGCTCAACCGCACTTCGACCGACAACCAGATATTCCCGCGCCGCGGCTCCGAGTTTGAGGCCAGCGTGACCCTCACTCCGCCATGGAGCCTCTGGGACAACAAGGACTACAAGAACCTGGCCAACGACCCCTACTCGTCCACTTACCTGGCCGAGCAGCAGGAGAAGTACAGGTGGGTGGAATACCACAAGTGGAAGTTCAAGTCGCGCACCTTCACCGCCCTCTCGGCCGCGCAGAAGTGCTTCGTGCTGATGACGCGCGTGGAGCTGGGACTCCTTGGTAGCTACAACAAGTACAAGAAGAGTCCGTTCGAGACCTACTATGTGGGAGGCGACGGCATGTCGGGCTACTCCACGGGCTACGCGCAGGAGACCATCGGACTGCGCGGCTACGACAACGGCTCGCTCACACCTTATTATTATGAGGGCTACGCCTACGACCGCTTGACCCTGGAGCTGCGCTACCCGCTCCTCTTGGGCAACACCACCATCTACGCCCTGGGCTTCCTGGAGGGCGGCAACGCCTGGCACGACACCAAGGACTTCAACCCCTTCAGCATACGCCGCTCGGCAGGCGTGGGTGTGAGGATCATGCTGCCCATGGTGGGCCTGATGGGTATCGACTGGGGCTACGGCTTCGACAAGGAAATCTTCGGCGAGAAGGCGGGCGGAAGCCACTTCCACTTCGTGCTCGGACAGGAGTTCTAAGCCCGCCCGGCTGGCGGCCACAAGTGAGCGGAGAGTGCAACTTCAACCAGCCCTCGGCCATAAATGGCATATATACATATAGGCTTGGTTTCTAAACCTAATTTTTAGAACCGGCCTTAAATAGACAACAAAGCAAAAAGAGACAACACATGAAGAAGTTCATTTTGATGGCAGTGATGCTGGTGGCCTCGCTGTCGATGCACGCACAGAAATACGCTCTTGTCGACATGGAATACATCCTGAGCCACGTCCCCGCCTACGAGCGCGCCAACGAGCAGCTCAATCAGGTGTCGAAGAAGTGGCAGGCCGAGGTGGAGGCGCTCAACACGGAGGCTTCCACCATGTACAAGAACTATCAGAACGAGGTGGTGTTCCTCTCGCAGGAGCAGAAGAAGGCCAAGCAGGAGGAGATCATGAAGAAAGAGAAGGAGGCCTCAGACCTGAAGCGCAAGTATTTCGGCCCGGAGGGAGAGCTCTTCAAGAAACGCGAGAGCCTCATGTCGCCCATACAGGACGAGATCTTCAACGCCGTGAAGGAAATCTCTGAGCTGCGCGGCTACAGCATGGTGCTCGACCGGGCCTCCAACGCGGGCATCGTGTTCGCCTCGCCCAAGATCGACATCAGCAACGAGGTGCTCGACAAGCTGGGCTACAGCGTGAACTGACGCAACGACAAGGAAACAAGCAACAACAAATTAATAAACAACAAACCATTCGAGAAGAAAATGAGAAAACTTATTTTGATGCTGATGGTGTTTGCCCCGTTGGCAACATTCGCACAGCAGAAGTTTGGACACTTGAACGTTCAGGATGTAGTACAGTCACTGCCTGAGTTCATCAAGGCTCAAGGCGAGGTGGAATCGCAAGCCAAAATCTACGACAGCGAGCTCAAGCAGATGTCTGACGAGCTGCAGCGCAAGGCCGACGAATACCAGAAGGCCGCACCCACGATGCCCGAGACCAAGAAGAAGGACACCGAGACCGAGCTCAACAACCTCTACCAGAAGTTCCAGCAGGCACAGCAGGACGACGCACAGGCCCTGCAGAAGCTGCGCGAGGAGAAGCTGGCTCCCATCCAGACCAAGCTGCAGAACGCCATCAAGAATGTGGGCGACCGCGGCAAGTACGTCTACATCATGGACGTGAGCGCCGGCATCCCCTACATCAGCACCACGCTGAGCACCGACGTCACGGCTGAGGTGAAGGCTGAGCTCAACAAACTGAAATAAGCCCGCGCCACTTTCCATTCCACACAAACAAGCACCACAGGCGCGCCAGCGTCTGTGGTGTTTGGTAAAATACGAGCCGAAATGAAAAAAATCATCTACACCCTGCTTTTCGTCCTCTTCCCATTGGCCATCGCCGCACAGGAGCATGCCGTCGCGGCTCCCGTGGTCCACAAGGTGAGCTTCGGCTACTTCAGCTACGACGAAGTGCTCCACGCCATGGGCGACTACCAGCGCGCCCGTCACCAACTGGACAACCTCCGCGCGCAGTACGAGGCGGAGCAGAAACGCTCCGAGGACGAGTTCAACAAGAAATACGAGGAGTTTCTCGACGGCCAGTCCACCTTCGCGCCCAACATCCGCACCAAGCGGCAGGCCGAGCTGGAAGAGCTCATGAGGAAGAGCGTCGACTTCAAGCACCAGGCCGAGCAACTGCTGCGGCAGGCCGAGAAGGACGCACTCGCGCCCCTGCGCCAGCGCATTCTCGACGCCGCCCAGACCCTCGGCAACGAATACGGCTACGACTTCATCCTCAACACCGACAACAACGCGCTGCCCTTCGCATCGCACACCACCGGCGAGGATGTGACGGCCAAGATGAAGAGCATCCTGAAATAAGCCCATGACAGTGTTTCCCCAATCACCCGGCCCCATCGGCATCTTCGACTCTGGCTACGGCGGCCTCACCATACTCCACGGCATCCGACAGCTGCTGCCCCAATACGACTACGTATTCTTGGGCGACAACGCCCGCGCCCCCTACGGGCCCCGCTCCTTCGACGTGGTGTACCAGTTCACGCGGCAGGCCGTGGTGAGGCTCTTCGAGCTGGGCTGCCACCTCATCATCATCGGCTGCAACACGGCCTCGGCCAAGGCGCTGCGCAGCATACAGCAGCACGACTTGCCCGAGCTCGACCCCAACCGCCGCGTGCTGGGAGTCATCAGGCCCACCGCCGAGGTGATAGGCAAGATAACGCGCAACAACCACGTGGGGATAGTGGCCACCGAGGGGACCATACGCAGCCACAGCTACGACATGGAGATAGCCAAGCTCTGGCCCGACATCAAGGTCTCGGGACAGGCCTGCCCCTTCTGGGTGCCGCTCATCGAATACAACGAGGCCGACTCGCCCGGAGCCGACTACTTCGTGAAGAAACGCCTGGACCAGCTCATGCACAAGGACCCGCTCATCGACACGCTCATCCTGGGCTGCACCCACTACCCCATCCTGCTGCCCAAGATCGTGAAATACGTCAGTCCAGACGTGCGCATCGTGCCCCAGGGCGAGTATGTGGCCTCCAGCCTGAAGGACTATCTCCACCGCCATCCCGACATGGACGCACGCTGCACCAAGGGAGGCCATGTGGTCTACTACACCACAGAGAACCCCAACCGCTTCAAGGAGGGCGCCCGCATCTTCATCAGCGACGAGGTGAGCGTCAACCACTTGGATTTGGAATAAGGGGAAGTGGGGCTAAGCCCCCACCCGCCCATCCGCCCCACCACACCCCATGCACGCCATCATCATCACCCAATGGACAATCTTCAAGCAACCCTCGAACTCGGCACCAAGCCCATAGGACGCCTGCTCTGGCAGTATGCCCTTCCCGCCATCGTGGCCATGCTGGCCTCATCGCTCTACAACATGGTCGACTCCATCTTCATCGGCCAGGGCGTAGGCCCCATCGCCATATCGGGACTGGCCATCACGTTCCCCTTCATGAACCTCACGGGAGCCTTTGGGGCGGCCATCGGAGTGGGATCCTCCACCTACCTCTCTGTGAAGTTGGGGCAGAAGGACTACCGCACCGCGGAGCGCATCCTCGGCAACACGCTCATGCTCAATGTCTACGTGGGCGTGGCTCTGTCGGTGGTTTGCCTGCTGATGCTCGACCCCATACTCCGCTTTTTCGGCGCCAGCGACGCCACCCTGCCCTACGCCCGCCAATACATGGTCATCATCCTCGCGGGCAATGTCGTCACCCACACCTATCTCGGCCTCAACGCCGTGCTGCGCGCCGCCTCCAAGCCGCGCCAAGCCATGAACGCCACCATCTTCACCGTGGTGTTCAACACCATCCTCGACCCCATCTTCATCTATCCCTGGGGGCTGGGACTGGGCATCAGCGGCGCCGCCTACGCCACCATCCTGGCCCAGGTGCTCGCCCTCTGCTACCAGGCGCGCCTGTTGGGCGACAAGCGGCAGCTCATCCACTTCAGCCGCGGCACCTACAAGCTCCAATCCCAAATCATCAAGAACATCATCGCCATAGGCGTCTCGCCCTTCGCGATGAACGTCTGCTCGTGCATCATCGTGATATTCATCAACAACCAGTTGGTGAGCTACGGCGGCGACCTCGCCGTGGGAGCCTACGGCATCTCCAACAAGATACTCTTCGTCTTCACCATGTTCGTGCTGGGACTCAACCAGGGCATGCAGCCCATCGCCGGCTACAACTTCGGCGCGCAGCGCTTCGACCGCCTGATGCGTGTGGTCAAGCTCACCATGCTCAGCGCCACGGCCGTAGTGACCGTGGGCTGGTGCTTCGCCATGTTCCTGCCCCAGCTTTGCGTGCGCCTCTTCACCACCGACGCCACGCTCATCGGCATCGCCGCCAACGCCCTGCGCATCACTGGCTGCATGTTCCCCATCGTTGGCTATCAGATGGTCACCACCAACTTCTTCCAATGCATCGGCAAGGTTAAGGTCAGCATCTTCCTCTCGCTCTCCCGCCAGCTCATCTTCCTCCTGCCCATGCTCTGGCTGCTGCCCCACTTTTTCCAGCTCAACGGCGTTTGGTTCTCCATGCCCACCTCCGACCTGCTCGCTTCCGTCGTCACGGCATGGGTTATGGTTCGCTATATGCGGATGTTCAAGCGGCAGCAACAGGAGAAGGACGGAGCCGCCTAAAAACCGTGACTATCCTGCCAATTGTACATATCACCGCACCAGCCTGTTTTCAAGGTTTTTCTTGCTGTGATACAAGACTGAGGCACGAAGGCTGTTTCTTCTACGGAGCCGGCTTGCCGATGATTCGCTTCTATATAACATTTATCTGTTATTTCCCGTTTTGCTCAGGGAAAGGCCCCAGTGGTGAACTGAATAGTGTCCGCTGAGGGCAGCGGACCTCCCGCACCCATTGCATCGGAGCAAGGGTTTTATTGGTTTTTGTCACAATAGAACCCTAAATTCAATCGCAAAGCTCAATATCTTTTGTTTAGGAGTACAATTCGCTGAACAGTTACCACCATTGCGCCCTGTACTAAATATTCTTAAAGATTATTGTAATAATTACAAATTCACTTGCTTGTTTGGCATTTATTGTTTATCTTTGCAGCACAGAAAAGAAAACATCAAACTACTGCATTATGAAAGAACTGAAAGGAACAAAGACTGAACAGAATTTGCGCGAGGCTTTCGCAGGTGAGAGCCAAGCTTTCACAAAGTACTCCTACTATGCCTCCAAGGCCAAGAAGGAAGGCTACGAGCAGATAGGAGCCCTCTTCCAGGAGACGGCCGACAACGAGAAGGAGCACGCCAAGCTGTGGTTCAAGTATCTCCACGGTGGTGATATTCCCGACACAATCACCAACCTGAAGGACGCCGCCGCCGGCGAGAACTATGAGTGGACCGACATGTACGACCGCATGGCCCGCGAGGCCGACGAGGAGGGCTTCAAGGAGATTGCCGCCAAGTTCCGCGGCGTGGGCGCCATCGAGAAGCGCCACGAGGCACGCTACCTCAAGCTGGTGGAGAACATCGAGCAGGGCGTCGTCTTCTCACGCGACGGCGACCGCATCTGGAAGTGCCGCAACTGTGGCCACTTGGTAGTAGGCAAGAACGCTCCCAAGATCTGCCCCGTCTGCAACCATCCGCAGAGCTACTTCGAGCTCAACGCCGACAACTATTAAGAATCTTAATAGGCGCTTCTGCCAATTTCCGCCTCCCACGACCCGTCCTCGTGGGAGGCTTTTTGTTTGCGCAGAGCAGAGCCACCAATCAGGGAGACGGCGGGGATGGGTGTCCCGCCTGCCGGAAACGGGCTGTCTGTCTTTCGTGGCAATTGACACGATAGTTCGTGGCAACTGAGACGATAGTTCGTACCAGTTGCCACGAACTATCGCGACAACTGCCACGGATCTTTGGCAGGCGACCGCAAAGGAGCCGACAGCCCCTGCGGACGACACCAGCAACCAGCCGGGCAGCCATCATCGCCTTAACATTTATTAATGGAAAGACGTGCAAGATTTCACCGGCGGCAGGATTTATCCCATGAATAGAATGGACAATAATCGGATTGCAAAAACGTTAAATACACAAAACAAATTAAGGAAAAATGAAAAGCTTGAAAATCATTACGCTCCAATTGGCCGCCCTGCTCTGCGTGGGCTGCATGCTCACATCGTGCCTCGACGACGATGACGACGACAACAACGGCTTCAAATATCTCACCAAGACGGAGCAGCAGCAGGCCTTCAACCAAATTGCCGGCTACCACAAAGGCTACATCTGCTGGACCACAAGCCCCTCAAGCGCCAAACTGGATTCGGCTGAGGTGACGCTCAACGCCGCCAGCGACTCCACCATCTACATCTACAACTTCCCCACAAAGCCGCTCGCCGCCTACATGATGGAGGGACAGCAGGAGCTGAAGGACTCGCTGGAGAAGCAGAAGGACGTGACGCTGACCCTCTACACACGCTACTACCACTTGAGTCCCGTCTATTTCCAGGCTGACCCCTACAACCTGTCCTACAACGTCACCTTCGGCGGGAAGAGCCATAAGGTGGAGGTGGCCTTCTACTCGGGAATGCCCAGCTACCTCTATGGCGTATACAACAGCAGCGCCACCAACAAGCTGCAGATTCTCTTGTGCGAGGCCGCCATCTGGGTGGACCGCGACCTGAGCAACGCCAACCCCACCAACTACCTGTCGTCGACCCACACTTTCTACTTCCTCAGCAAGTAGGCAAGCCTTCGGGCGCTGGGTGGAGCCGCCACCGTCATCCCATCGGCTTATAAGGAGACAAGAGAGAGACGACAACTAAGAAACGCCGCAAGTCAACCTCATCGTTGGCTTGCGGCGTTGCGCATACTATAATATCAAGAAATCATCCGCAGTGGATGAAGCGCTTCACGAGCTTCTCCATGGCCTCGGGATCGTTGGCCACGTCGGTGCGCAGCGTGCGGTCGTTGAACGAGCGCAGATCGGCCAGAATGGAATCGATCATGGCGGGAGAGAACACGCCGTGCTTCTCGAACACCTCGCGCTGGCGCTCAAGGCAGTCGGCAGAGGCGGCGCAGCTGTCGGGCAGCGACTTCAGGGCGGCCAGCTGCTGCTTGTGGGCCTCGTCGTGGATGTCGCCGTCCACAAAGGTGGCCTTTGCCACGTCGAGCGGATGCTCCATCTCGAATCCATGGCGACAGGCCACGCACAAGCCGGCGATGAGCTGGTAGACGTCGGCCGAGCCATCGGGGGAGCGCATCTCCACGGTCTGCTTGTCGCTCAGGTCGCGCATCTTCTTCTCTTCCTGCGGGTTGGCCTGCGAGAGCATGTCGAGCTTGTTGGTCCAGCCTAAGGGCACGCGCACGAGGGCCGACCGGTTGCTGATGCCCCAGCAGATGTTGGTGGGAGCCTCCTGATGGGGCACGAGGCGGAAGTAGGACATCGGGTTCTTGTTGCCAAAGGCGGTGATGCCCTGCGCCAGGTCCATCATGCCGGCGATGGCGGTGCGCGCCGTGTCGGAGAGCTGGCCGTCGACGAGCATCTGGTTCACGCCGTCCTTCACCATGCGCATGTGGATATGGAGTCCGCTTCCGGCCTTGCCCGTGGTGATCTTGGGCGCGAAGGTCACGTTGACGCCCTCGCGGTAGGCCAAGTTGCGTATGCACCATTTGGCCACGGCGAGCTGGTCGGCGGCCTCGCGGGCGGGAACGGGCAGGAACTCAATCTCGTTCTGCTCGTAGTTGAAGCCGTCCTCTATGAAGTTGCCCACCTCGGAGTGGCCGTACTTGATGTTGCAGCCCGCCTGGGCCAAGTATTCCATGCACAGCTTGCGGAACTCGCCGCCCTTGGAGAAGGGCCCCGACTCGTGGTAGCCGCGCTGGTCCACGGCGTTGAAGCGGTTGTCGTTGGGGCGGATCACGTAGAACTCCAGTTCGCCCATGGCGTGGAAGTGCATGCCCGTCACGTCGTGGAAGGCCTTGGTGGCCTTGCGGAGCGTGTTCTCGGGCGAAGAGTCGAGCAGCTGCCCGTCGCGGTTGAAGAACGAGCAGAGCATGCAGAGCGTGGGCTGTGCGCTGAACGGGTCGAGGAAGGCCGTGCGGAAGCGCGGAATCACATAGAGGTCGGAAGAGCCCGAGGGTATGAAGTTGAACAGCGAAGAGCCGTCGACGCGCTCGCCACCCGTAAGGATGAGGTCGAGATAGTCGAGGTCGTTGATGACGAAATTCAAGGTCTTCAGCCTTCCGTCGCCAGCGGGATACATGAAGTTGACGAATCGGATCTGATGGCTCACGATGTAGTGGATGATGTCCTCCTTGGTAAACATCGTGTGGTCTTTCTGCAACTCCCTCACGATGGGATTGGCTGCATATTCAATCGAGTTTCTCATAATTTATGGTTTAAGTTTTTTGTAGATTAACTTCGGCAAAGATACTACCTTAAATGTTCATTACCAAACTTTTAATGGAAATTTGTGTTAATTTAAGATGAATATCCGCAAAGGCCGCCATCCGTGTGCGAAAGCCGT